>Ga0214925_100152_pt1 | contig 61247 bp, 69 predicted proteins | sample Stichaenrichment_FD_168299 | JGI IMG/M metagenome (GOLD analysis project Ga0214925, IMG submission 168299) | Xylose enriched microbial communities from anaerobic bioreactor in Madison, Wisconsin, United States - 63SRT | ecosystem: Engineered > Bioreactor > Anaerobic > Unclassified | place: USA... | reverse complement strand
CTTTTTTTGATAACTACTAGTCGAATCAATTGACCTGGTTATCTGAATATCAGATACTAGTAGTGATTAATAAAGTTATTCTGCTAGTCAACTTTGACATGATTTTATACATTGGAGGGATTGTTATGGCACTTTCGATTGGTGTAATTGGCGCCACCGGTATGGCCGGCAGTGCAATTACAAAAGAGGCACTTAAGCAGGGGCTGAATGTTAAAGCATTTGTTCGAAATGAGAGCAAGGCCAGAGACATGTTTGGCGATCAAGCAACTTATAGTGTCATTGATGTATTTGATATTCAAAAGCCTGATATCGCTGACTTAGATGTGGTTGTTGATGCCTTTTCACCTGGTCATGATCCCAGCAAGGCTCAACAACACATTGAATTAGCGGAGCATTTGGTAGATCTTGTCAAGGGGCAGGATAAGCCGCGGCTATTCTTTATTCTTGGTGCAGCCAGTCTTTACATTGGCAGTGGTCACCGGTTGATTGAGCGTCTTGAAGGGCTGCCCAACAAAGAGCAGTTTATTGCGACACCGCGGGCACAGTCCAAGGAATATGAATTTTTGTCCAACGTTAAAGATGTTAATTGGGTAGCTATTTCACCAAGCTCAAACTTTGTGCCAGGAGGCCTTGCCGATTATGAGCTTGGACACAATGATCTTTTAAGAAATGATGCGGGTAAGTCCGAGGTAACATCCGGAACGGTTGGAAAGGCCATCGTTGATGAAATTGTTAATCCTACACATCGGAATGAGCGGTTTACGGTGGTTAATAAATAAACAAATAAACAAATAAGTAGGTCACTGAAACTTAAAAACCAAGAATTACACTAAAAGTGTGCGGTTCTTGGTTTTCGAGTTTACCAGTAAGACTATAAAATTAGTGTTTCTAGATTAAGGGCTTCAAAAAGTTAGTACGGTAAACTTTTTGAAGCCCTTGTTTTTGTCATTTCTTGTTTTGGGGATGAAGAAACAAGATTATTGTCAGGCAGATTGAAAGTATAATGGTTACGAGAAACATGCCAGTAATGATTCCTAGCTTTTCCGCGTGATCCGGTACTTTGATTAATTTAAAGAAACTTATGTTTGATGGAATGATAATGGTATTTAAGAAAAGAAAAAATATGCTAGAAAGAACCGACCTTAGTAGCTTTTTATGTTTTTTAAAAGACTCCCAATTAGAGTATTTAGAGAACAAAATGCTGATGAGTACTACTAGGATCAGCAAAATTATGGTGTTATTGATGTACCATAAATTAAAAATAGTACCATAACTTACAATTGTGAGAGCCAGGATTAAATAATATGTAATTTGAGCTATTTTATTTGCTAGCAAGCTTCGTTTGTCTTGATCAGCATAGTGTTCCAATAGATTATCATCCCGTAAAAGATCATCTACTGATATTCCAAAGATATCACTTAATTGGGTGATGCTTTTTATATCGGGATAGCCTCGGCCGTTTTCCCATCCGGAAATTGTCTTTCTGGATAGGTGAAGTTCGTCGGCGAGGTCTTTTTGGGTTAAGTTTTTTTGCTTTCGACATTGTTTTATTTTTTCTGAAATACTCATTGGAACACCTTCCATAATAGGCTTTTTACATTATGTAACAATTATGAGACCAATGTCAAATTGCGTGTCTGGGTATTGTAGACACGTGATCCATTGTATTGTTTGTGATTACTGTGTAATCTGAATTCGTCAAGTGGAAGGAGGCAAGCTTTTATTGTTGTTTTAATACGTATATTGGCGATCATTTGGTAATTTTTATTATCAACGCCACAAATAGATTAGCACTGCGAAAAGTGTGATGGATAGTAATGCACGTAGTTCTCTAAACAGTCATGGCTGATTTCGTTTTATGGCGGAGAACATAAGCATGGCAATTAAAGATTTGTGAAGGAATGAGGAATTATAATGTTTAAAAAAGAAGTAGATGTAAATGCTGATAGGTTTGACACAAAAATAAATGAAATAATTGATACTAGCCAAAATGTTGACGTACTCGTTGATCATAAAACTAAAGTTCAATATTTAATTGTGTCTCAACGAGGGATCGGAGGCGGTGTCGGAGTTACGGTACTTGTTGATAAAGATGGCAAACCTTTACTCGCTGAATAAATGACAGAATAAGTATTAATTATTTCAAGGAGCGGAATTATGAAGCAAAAAGAAAGTTTATGGCAAAAAATTATCAGGCGTTTCTACGGTATGGATTCACCGCTAAATGATTATCAGCGGAAGCAAATTAATAGGATTGGAAATAATGCATTTCTGATTTTGTTTGGTTACATATTGACGTCTAATGTGGTTGTTGCTTTCCTTACGGTGACTCGCCAATCAGAAGTTTTAGTTGATTTTATATTCGTGAACATTTTATTTATATTGTTGCTCATTATAGGATATATTTTCCCGGCTATGAATAGGCTACACTTATACGATAAAGAGGTTTCCTCTGGAAATTATACTCAGATTCTAAAAGGGATTAGATGGCGTTCTGCTAGAGCAGGAATTTGGTTTTGTATATATATGTGGTTTGTTAACAGGGGATTAGATTGGTTCTTTGATGGCATTAGTTTTACCCAGGGCCTTCAGTCTTTCCATGGTTACTGGAGGGCTATTTTAGGTGGTGTAATCTTTGGATTTGGGATGTATATGTTTAAAAGAATTAACTCGAAGAAAAGAATTTAGAATGTTGTTTAGTGATCGGGAAGATTTTTATGGAAAGATTGCTGGATCATTCAGGCAAAAAGGTGATTACTGCTTTGGGGATGGTATTGATTGGTTTTACGAGTCTGTGTTTGGTGATCATTAATAATTAGTACAAAGCCATGCGTTAACATGTGCTTTTTATTTTTACTTTATTAGTAAAGAACGAGAAACAATAAACAATTTTCGAAAAATAACCATTAATTATCGTTTATCGATGATTTATAATCAAAATACATAAAGGAGATGCTTCATATGCCCAAAATTTTAAGTCGTGGATTAACTGTTATTTCTTTTTTGCCCAGCTGACATTTGTTCTTGTCCTTTTTTACTTTTTAGCACCAATCTATTACTTCTTTCAAGCTTTTCAAGGTAATATGGCTTCTGATATTTTAAAAAGTGATGATTTCTTGTTGGTCCCTAATCATTCTCATATTAGTCAGGCGTTGATTAATCAGTTTCCTGAATATATATACGCCATCTTAATGTCCATTGGCGTGATTCTAGCAACAATCAGTATTTTATATGAATTAAGAGCATTAATTAAGATCATCAGTAACCTTGGACAGAAAAAATACTTTACGGCTGAAAATGTTAAGTTAGTACGACTCTTTATTGTGTCACAAATTTACACTTTAGCTTGCGATCCCTTCCTTGCCGGAGCAAACCAACTTTCTACAAGTTATTTGGGTCGTGTAAATAATGGCGCTTTTAATGCGACTTGGAGTAATATACCGGACGATCTGATTACGCTTATTATCATTGGTGTTATTTATATTTTATTTAAATTAGCCGAACAAATGAAAAGGGAAAGTGACTTAACCGTTTAAAGAATTCAAAGGATGTGAATAATTCTTGATTAAAATTACCCTAAACGTCGTCATGGCACAGAGAAACATTTCTACCGGTGAATTAGCCAAAATGGTTGGCATTACGCCAACCAATATTTCGATTTTAAAAACCGGCAAAGCAAAGGCGATTCGTTTTAGTACGTTGGAAAAAATTTGTAAAGCACTAAAATGTCAGCCAGGGGATATCTTGGAATACGTTGACGAAGGAAGTGAATCTTCCACAAATTTAAGTGATTTTTGAATAGCACTTTTTTCAAAAACAATCACTTCTTAAAAGTAATTATCATTTTTCTACTGTATATCTATAAATAAATGGGATTGGTATAAAGATTTAGATAGCTTTTGGAAGAGCGTAAAATTCATGGTGGTCGTATGTGATGCTTAGACTGGCTGATTATGGAGGTATTTAAGGTATGGATAAATGGCGTTTAAATCATAAATTTTATAAAACGATTGACTTCTGGCTTGGACTGTTTTTTGTGATTACGGATGTAAAAGGGATTGTACCACAAGGTAATGTTAGTTTTGGGTTCTTTCTAGATTTAGGTGGTTTGATTATTGGTATCGTTCTTATATTAAGCGCTTTGTTAAAAAAAGTGCCTGGAGATAGTAAGTGATAATAATTCATTAGAGGTAGCCAATTTATTTAATAAATTGACTTGATGATTTAGAAGATTATAAATCAGACAGAATAACCCATGGATGCTCAACACCGAACCTTCTTTAATGAAAGGTGATTAAGCGTTTTGCTTTCTGATACGCTATCAAAAAGAAGACCATATAGCATGAAAGCCCTTATTTAATATCAGTATTTTTTGAATACTAATTGAATAAGCGCTTTTACATGAACTATTTGAATGTAAGTTGTTTATTGATAAACGGCAAAAAGTTTTGGAAAATCAGTTGTACCCAAGCCGGTTGCTTGATTATAAACAGTACCAGGCTGTCCGGTGTAGTAAAGATTGGAATTGTCAATTGTACTGTTTAGTGGGGTAAATGGTGAATTGTTTTTTTGGACAATTGATAAATTTGTGGATTTCAAAATCCCATTTTTGAATGATTGGGCGCACTATTTATAACAGCTGCAACGGCGGCATATTGAGGCGCAACGATACTGGTACCACCGTTTCCATGTTTTTATTTTTGGTACATTTTGCGACTAAGAAGAATACCCAGTTGCTCAATAGTTTGAATAAAAAAAACCTGGAATGCAAAATATCGGGCTCAGCAGTTTAAAAAGTGGCAACAGTATATGAATGATCAAGCTGCTTATGCACCAGAAGAATTCAACTTATCCTGGACACCGGTTAAGGGATATAGTGTCACAACAGAAGGAACCAACGAGTTCTGGAGTAATCTATCATTGACTGCCACAAATCCAAAATAGGTTGAGACTGTAAATGAATGGTTTAATGAAAGCATCGCTTATAACAGCGGTGTTTTTGTTTTACCATCTAAATTTGGGATAAAATCAATGGTATAAAGTTGATCTGCTATATGTACTGAAAATGGCAAGACAAAAATCCGAAAACAGCTTTTTAAAAAGACTTGTAAAACCGGACAAATTTTATTTCTTGTATTGTGAGACCAATCAGTTAAAATGAGGTCAACTTCTGCTTAGCAATCTAAGTAGAAATTTTTTCGCCCTTTTATAAAAATTATCAGTATCGTTTTGCTATAAAGGTGTTTTGACATTGATGGAGTTTGGGAATAGAAAACGCCAGGTTGGCTTTACAATTAAGGAGATGGGAGATTCATGAGTACGATCAATTCAGAGCTTCAGAACAAGTTAAAAAAAGCTGCGGCGGTTAAAGCTGCAGATTATGTTAAAGACGGTATGATTGTTGGTCTTGGAAGTGGCTCAACGGTTACAATGCTGGTCGATGAGTTGGGACGACGGGTTCAGGAAAAAGGCCTGAAATTTACGGGCGTTTCCACGTCAATTTCAACAGCGAAGCAGGCTGAATCACTGGGAATAAAAATTGTTGATTTGGATTCGATTGACGCAATTGATTTAACCATTGATGGTGCCGACCAGGTTGATAGTGATTTCAACGGTATTAAAGGCGGTGGTGGAAACCTGCTTTGGGAAAAGATTGTGGCTGCCAATTCTAAAAAGCTTATTTGGATCGTAGACAAATCCAAAGTTGTTGACCGAATCGGCGCATTTCCACTAGCTGTTGACGTAGAACCTTTCGGTAGTCATCATGTTTTGAAAAAGTTTTCCGATGCCGGATTCAATCCGGTTGTCAGGACTGATAAGGACGGTAAGGTCTTTAAAACGGACTCAAATAACATCATTTTGGATCTCCACCTGCATGAAATTAACAACCCCGATAAACTGGCCGATACCTTAATTAACACGGTTGGCGTGGTTGAACACGGTTTGTTTTTAAATGCGGTTAATGAGGTTGTTGTGGGCAAAGAAGGAGCCCCTCAGATCCTGATTAATCCTAAAGCTGATCCATCCTATAAATAAAATGTCACGTTTTGGTTATTCATATTAAAATTGGTCGGGTAGAAGAGCCATATAACTGAGGTTCTTGACCGTTCAATCATAAAAATCCTATTAAACCAGTCTTGAAGATTAAAAGATCAGTTTAATAGGATTTTTGTTATAATGCATGTAGTGGAGGTATTTAATATGCTAAAAAAGAGTTTGTCGTTTCTGTTACTGTTGGGGGCTATTTTCCTCGGACTATTAAGTGTTGGCTCAGTATCTGCCAACACCATTCCAAGCAACTATTCTTTCGATGGCTCCAAATTTACGGGACCAATTCCGTATTATTCAAGTACTAAAAGCCAGAAAGCTTATATTTGGAATAATACCCAAACTAAACGAATTCATAATTTAAAAAACTATCCTAACACTGTCTGGTTGGTTTCCAAGGCATTCGTGAAGCCCGTTAAAGGTAAAAACGAAGTGTATTACAAGTTATATTCGGCATACAACAAAAAAGTTAAAGGGATTGCCTGGTACGGTTATTTCAAAAAAAGCATTATTAAGTTGCCGGTTCTCTTTAATAGCCAACAAGCCTACCTTAACGACCTAAATAGCAATAAAGCGCTAAAGTTAACTCGACTGGTTGCTAAGCTATTTCCAAATTCCAAAATTAATCTAAATTTGTCTAAAAGTTTGTATGTGTCAAGGGCAGTTTAAAAATGTAGGTTTTCGGCAGAAAGAAATGTAGGTTTTCGGCAGTTACTTGAGGCCACGTAATCGGTAAGATTTACCAGTGATCTTCACTACGTGAACATGATGAACCAAGCGATCGAGAATGGCTGCTGTCACAGTTGGGTTCTGGAAAATATCAACCCAAGCGGATAGATCACTATTGCTGGTAATGATCGTTGAATGCTTTTCATAGCGGGCATTGACTAGCTGAAATAAGAGGTTAGCTTCTTGGTGACCAATTGGCAAATACCCAATTTCATCAATAATTAATAGGTCATAGCGCGAATAGCGGCTTAGAGATCGATCAAGCAGTCCTTTTTCGTAAGCTGCTCTCAATCTAATCAACAGCTCATGACAATTAATAAAGAGAACCCGACAGCCCTGTTTACAGGCCTCAATCCCAATACTAATTGCCAAGTGGGTTTTACCGACTCCCGGATTGCCAATAAAGATTAAGTTTTCAGACTTTTCCATAAAAGCCAGATTCTGGAATTCCAGAACCTCTTGGCGATTAATACTGGGTTGAAAGCTAAAATCAAATGTATCTAGGGATTTTGTATTGGGGAACCGAGCACGGCCAATGGCCCGTGCAATCTGACCTTCGTGTCGATTCTGGAGTTCCGAATTAGTTAAATCAATTAGCGCCTCAGTTAATGACAGATTATCAGTGTGAATTTGATCAAGGTAATTCGGCAAGTATTCACGGATTTTGTTTAACCCTAAGCGCTCAAGATTATTTAAAAGAATTTGATTATTAGTGGTCATGGTAGCCTCCTATAAGTTGTCGTAATCAGTCATATGTTCACGAATGTAAGCTGAAATGTCTTCATCTGTCCGCCCTTTAAGCAAATCAGATTTGAGGATATTGAACTGATCTTGGGGGTCATAATTCAGCGAATTGGTAGTTATGGAGTGCGTACGAATTTCTTCTCCGTTATAATAAATGTGGATGCGCTGCTCATCATTGGAGATTTCAACAGCAACCGTACAACCAATGTATCGCGGATCTACTGAGTACTTACATTTGCGGAAATTGATCATGGCCTCCTTCGAAACGACACGGGTAATGTTTTCTTCGAAGTATGGTTCAAGGAGATTAACTGGAACGCGATGAAGGTACTCTTTTTCTTCGTCTAACCATTTCAGGTACGGGACTTCGTCCGTGGCCTGCGAAGTTTCATGATTTAGATCATCTCGGAGCATATGAACTAGTTCGATTAGCTCAGTTCCATCAGCAAATTCAGTATTGTATGGCCGTAAACGTTCAACCGTGCGAGCAAGGGCTTCAACTGCACCTTTAGTTTGTGGTCTGAATGGTCGACAAGCAATTGGTGTGAAACCGGCATCTTTACAGAATTCGTGGAACCGTTCGTTAAAGACAGCGTGGCCAAACTGGGATTTTGTATGATCCACAACGGTTTTCATATTATCAAACCAGATTTCCGTCGGAATACCTCCGGTATGAAGGAAAGCGTCGTGTAAGCAAGAAAAGAGGGTATCTTGGCTCCGATCAAAGGTTAGTGTCATATATTTGAGTTTTGAATAAGGCAATACATACAAGAAAATATTGAATTTAAACAGCTCACCCTCGCTGCTCACTAGGGCCATTTCTTCTTTCCAGTCAACTTGAGCAGAGAGACCAGGGGAATGTTCAATCCGAATGGTAGCTTTCTTAACTCGTTCTCGGCGGGTTTGGCGACAATAATCTTTCACGAGGGTATAGCTGCCGGTAAAGCCCTTCTTCTGGATAAATTTAAAAATTGAAGCAGCCGAACAATTTAGTTCAAGCTTTGAATCGATGGTTTGCTTGAATGGATCCAGTAAACTTGGCCGTTTCGGTCGACCACTTGGTCGGCCCTTAAGTCCAGCTTTGACTTCCTCATAGGCTTTCTTAACGGTTCGATAATCAACATTATATTGCCGGGCAATCTCGGCGAAGTTAGGCTTAATATTTTCAGTCACGTAAATCGTCACTCCTTCTCTTAAATCACGTCTCACATCAAATTCCTCCTACACTCTGATGTGATTCATGATACAAAAAATGTAGGAAAACCAACAGTTCTAACCTGCCGTTTTCCTACATTTTACGGGTGCCTTTTACAAGCTACCAAATTCTAAGTTAATTCCTATCAATTCAAAGGAACATGATTTTGATAGAGAAGTCAATGAAACCAACCTTGATTGTTATCGAAAATTAATTAGCTGGTTAGATGCCGTAACAGAACACTGATTAGCTTTAAGAGATAAACAGGAGTGTGAATTTTTATCTACTGCCTACCATGTAACCGCTTTCAGAATTGTTTATGATGAACTTGTTAAATAAGTTGTTCAACTGTGAGCATCTTTACCGTAGATTTTGCTAATACAAGGAGCGGTTTAAATGAAACAATATATTGCTAGTGGCAAAGAGGTCACCTATAGCGCATTGGGAATTGGTATATTTACCTTTTTCTATGGTCTTATATCCGGATCATTAGCTTTCTGGATGGCCCCAGTAGCATTCATCACATCAGCATTTTATGCTGGAATGGACGAATCAAAGAAAAATCCGTGGAACGTATCTCTAAGTTTTGGAATGGGAATTATTTGGGGCTTAATTGCTTATAATTTATTTCAAATTCCAAATATGAATATGCTTTGGTGGACCTCAAGTGTCTTCGGTATAATGGCTCTCATTGCAATTCTACTTCAAGGAACGCTTCTTAAAGCAACTTTTATTCCAGCTTGGTTACTAGCTTGGGGAACATTTATGGAAATATCACTAAATATAAAAATCAATAATTGGTACGTCTTTGTTCTCCAGTTAGCTTGTTGTATGCTTTTAGGTGTTTTCTTCTTAGATTATGGTTCCGACTTTTTTAAAGCCGTTATGTATCGCTGGTTTCCCGAAAAGGATAAGGATCAGAGCGACCCAAAATCAAATAAAAAAGTTAAAATAGATTAATTATAGTTACGGCCATCAAAAAAGATGGCTGTTTTTTTGTTGACAAGGGCGAATATATTTAGCGAAATATTTTTTTAGGACCACAATAAGCCCACTTAATTATTTTTAGTTATAGCTTATAAAATAAGCCAACCTATCAAACAATAATATTATTCATCATAAGAGCGGAAACGCCTTCTACTGTAATACTTGCTCTAGTTCACAAGCACTCCTGTAAGACTAAGTACCTCACGGATTACTAATTACAATAATGACATGCTCGATCCAAACCAAACATTTTTTAAGATAAACAAGGCCCTAAAGGTACAAGAACAATAAAAGCAGTCCTTAATGTTTGCCATTGAGGACTGCTGTACTGACTTCCTTATTCTGTTAGCTGTTTATCCTTGAACCAAATTCTTTTTATCATTCGTAAACGTGAATAGAACTAATCCAACCAACAGTAGAACAGCTGCTAAATAAAATCCGATTTGCATTGAACCAAATTGATCTGAAATCCATCCCGTTAAGTAGGGAGCCAAAATAGAACCAGACATTCCAATAAAATTATATGCACTCAGCGCAGTTGATAATGATCCTCTTGGTGAATTCTTAGTAACAAATGCCACAAGAATTGGATCAATTGCTAATTTACCGGTTAGGCCATAAACAATTAATAAAACAATCAATAATAACTTGTTAGTTACAAAAGCAATTCCAAACACCGCAACCAGTGAAATCGGCACTAAAAATGCAATCATTAATTTTGTCTTTTTTAATTTATCATAAATTCTTGCGAATACAATTGCACCAGGGATTGAAGCCCATGGTACTAGTGATGAAATAAAGCCAACACTACTTCCTTGAAATCCTCTTTCTACCTGCAAAAATTGGGGCAGCCAAGTTAAAATTACAAAATTTGCGTAAATAGAGCAAAAGCATAAGATAAATGCAAATACTAAATTCCGATTCTTGAATAGATCCTTAAGTTGGACCTTACTTTCTTCCGATTTTTTAACTTCTGCAGTTTTTTCAGTGTTTCCTTGATCTTCAGGACGAATAACCTTTTCTTTTAATACTACATAAAACAAAACGCCAACAATAATAGTTGGTAATGCCATAACATAAAATGGTGTTTGCCATGCCATTCCGTGCTGGAGCACCATACTACTCGATAAAAGATAGCCGCCAGATGTTCCGAATGCCATCCCACTATTAATAATGGCAGTTCCTAAGGTTAAATCTTTAGTCGGAATAGCCTCTGTAGATAATGCATATTGAGGCCCATAGTAAGTTCCTTGGCCAGCACCAGCTAATGCACGAAATAATAGAAAAATACCAAACGAAAATGCAAACCCACTAAAAAATGTCATAATTCCTAATACAATAAAACCGCCCATGATAACTAAACGTCTACCAACCCGATCACCAAGTATCCCAAAGGGAATTTGACAAATTGCATATGTTAGAAAGAAAATACTGTTGACTAATCCCAACTGTGTATTTCCAATATGAAACTGAGCACCAATTTGCTCCTGCACAGGATTCAAAATAGTCCGATCAGCATAAATTAATATCCATCCTACGAAACAAAGCGCTACAACTTTCCACCAATATCGTCTCGATACGTTCACTGCAGCTTTTGATTTGGCATCGATATTTTGAATATTGCCATCCATTATATTCACTCCCATAAATTAATATTGTAAAAATGCTTCACTTACATTATATGGAAGCGCTTTCTTGTTTTCGTCTATGCTTTCAGCTAAATTTCTAATTTATTTTTATCCCTGAAAGAGCATATTCTGTCATAAACTATTTGTCATCATATCCGTACAGGCTAATTTAACTATCGAACTTATTTTCACTAAACGTCATACACCACTCCCACACACCTTCCGACCTCATCCAGTTGATAAACTGAATAAGTCCCCGCCGGAAATTTCTGCTCCCAAAAATTACTTTCAGGAAAAAATGATTGGTTAATCACTCGCAGCACGCCAAGATGAGCGACCAGTAAGATGTGATCGTTTGAAGCAGCGTCTGAAAGAATGTTCTTAAGGCCCGCCAATACTCTGGTATTAAAGTCTTGAAAGTTCTCTCCATTCGTAGGAGAAACATGAAAGGGATCATCAAGCCAGTTTTGCCAATCCTCAGGGAATGTTGCTTGGATTTCATCAGCATTAAGACCTTCCCATGCACCAAAATGACTTTCCTCCAATTTTGAGGATAGTTGACTATCGCTTTCCGGGTGTGTCGCTATAATAGGCCGGGCAGTTTGCCGGGCTCGTTTTAAATCGCTTGTTACAATGAGTCCTAAGGGCAATGCTTCAAATTTATCTGCTAGTTTAGCCGCGTCTTTGCGCCCATTTGCATTCAACGGCACATCAGATGAACCGTAAAACTTTTTCTGTTGATTGTAATCAGTCTGACCGTGTCTGGCAACATATAATTTCATCTCGATACCACCTACATTAATTTGGTAACAATGACATACGCCAATAGGAAAATGACCTGCGAAATTTCCGCAAAACCGCCCAGCGTATCACCACTGAAGCCACCCAGCAGGGCCAACATATACCGTCGATAGCCGTACGCGACAATCAGTACAGCCAGATAACTAATAAGGCCGGGATATCCCAGCAATACGCCAATAACAACAAGAGAAACAACCTGACTGATACCAATCCGCCACGTCTTAATTCCCTGCCAAATAGTCGCAAGTCCCGGTGCTTCACCAGCATACGTCATTTTATAAAATAATAGTGAAATACCTGTTTTGGCCATCATAACGCTGATTAGTACAAGCATCGTTAACTGAAAGCGATCAAACCTGACGGCCAAGATTGCCCCTACCCCAAAAAGGATCGCATAAAAATAAATTAACGCTAGGGTTCCCATCGTACCCAGCCGACTGTCTTTCATAATTTTGAACATTTTATCCGGTGTCCGCGATGACATAACACCGTCTGCCGTGTCCGCCAAAGCGTCCAAATGAAAACCACCGGTTATCATGCCATCCGTCATCCAAAACAACATCCATGCAAACCACTGTGGGAAAAGATATGTATAGCCTAAAAATAAAGTGGCCTCCAAGCACCCTAATATCAGTCCAAACAGCGTAAAGTACTGGATATTATCTCGAAATTTATGACCGGGGTCTTTAATTTCAACCGGGATTCGAATACGGGTAAAAAACTGAGTATATAAAATAAATCCTTGAATCATGTCTTTTCGGTCTCCAATCACAATTAGGTTAAACTCATTAGATAACTGACCTGCGGAAAGTGCCGTTCAAATACCCGTCTTTTCTCCGGTTTGACACCAATCAAGGCAACGGTTGCCGGGCCGGCAGATTTAACCATTTCTTCTGTTTCCATTACACTACCGTCTACTACTTTCAGTTGATGTGTCTTCGCCAGTTGATTAATTTCAAATGCGATGCCTTTTGATCCCACCGGCAACATGTCAATCACTGCTGAATCAGACCTGAGTTCATTAATCAGGTTGTAGGAAAATAGATCACTAAAATGTTGTTTAACGGCGTCGCCTACTAATGGTCGTCCCAATTGATAAATGACCATAGGCTGTTTTTGAAATAAATCATCAACTCGTCTTGTCGCGATCCCAATCACCGTTACCCCAATTGAAGTTGTCCGGGTTGGCATATTGTCTTCAGTACTACCATTCAGCGATATATCCGACAATCCAGCCCTTTTTAATTCCTGCTTCAGTCCGGCAATCATATTTTCACCGGTTGGGGTCATTTCATTACCAACCGTATCAACAACCGAAATGGGTGTCGCCCCAAAACAAAGCAGTTCCATTAAAGGTACCCTTAGTGCAAATGCCGCTGTAACATCGGCCGTAACGTGTACCAGATCATCCGGCTTCTCACCAATACCGGCACTGACGTCACATGCGATCACCAACGCAGTCTTGTCGCTAATCGGCTTAATCGTTAAATCACGAAATTTCAAAACAGAACCCTCCTTTAATCCGAACCACGATCATCAATGTTTCAAGGCTTTAAAAGTCCTTCTCACTCGTTTCGGCAATGCCGCGCTAACCAATTCACACAAAATCAAATTCAATACAGTCGCAATCGTTAGTGGTAGAAAGAGAGCAACTACCGACTGTTTTAAAATCGGATACAGCAGTGTTAATTCCAAAGGGACGTTTATCAAATAACCGATCGCGTCGGAAATGACGATGACCAAACCACGGGACAAGTTTAAACGCTGACGAAGCAGACCGAACACGAACATGCAGGCAGCCATCATCACCCCAATAATCAGATGAACCGGCAACGTTAATGGAAAACCGGCCAGCATCGCTGACAATAAATGACCAAAAAAGCCTAAAAATGCACCGATTGCCGGCCCTAATAAAATGGCTCCCAAGAAAGCCGGAGCTGAATCCAGCGCAATTGATCCCAGTATCTTAACGTTTGCGCCAACAACACAAAGTGCTAAAAAAATAGTGGTTAACATCAATTTCTTCAAATAATCATTTCTCATAATCCCGTTTTTGTTCCTCCAATTTGTTAAAACCAGCCGGTTGACAACTCGTCAAAAAAGCAGTGGTGTTGATCGGTCTATTTAGATCCTTTCCACTGCTTATTTTAGATTTCTATCTATCATTCAGGCGTTTTCTTAATTTATACCGCTGTACTTTGCCACCCGCATTCGTTGGCAAATGATCAATTTGATAAAAATGCTTGGGAACTTTATAGTGAGCTAATCTTTGACGACCATATGCAACTAACTTCTGAGTCGAAAGTGGCTTTGAACTGACTATAAATGCAACGGGAGATTGTCCCCATTGCTTATCACTAACACCAATGACTGCAACCTCATCAACCCCGGGATAAGCCGAATAAACCGCTTCGATTTCATCCGGAAAAATATTTTCACCACCGGAAATGATCATGTCGTCAATACGGCCATCAACGTACAGGAAACCATCACTGTCAAGGTGTCCGACATCTCCGGTACGGTACCAGCCGTCCGTTGTTTTCTTATTAAACAGTGCTTCTGGCCGACTGAGATAACCGGAAGTGAGTGCCGGCGTCTTGATTAAAATTTCACCACCGTTTTCTGACAATTTAAGCTGTGTGAGAAAGAGTGGTTTGCCAACAGAACCGATTTTAGTATCCGCATCGACATCGTTTAAGGCAACAATCTGTGAACAGGTTTCCGTCATCCCATACGATTGAACAACCGGGACATGATATGTCTGACACCTGGTCAAAGTCTGTCGATCAATGGGGCCGCCACCTAATAACATACAACGAAAGTCCGGATTATAAGCCCCTGATTTTTGGTCTCTCAAATCAAGCAATTTTTTTAACATATATGGCACAACCGAAATTGTTGTGACAGGTTCTGTTCTCAGCAGTCTATCGACCAAAACAGGATCAAAATGGGAAACCAATCGTACCGTCATCCCATAAATAAGCCCACGCATAATGATTGAAAAACCACTGATATGAAAAATCGGAACAGCACATAACCAGTCATCATGTGACGTTAAGCCCAGATTCAGTGACGAGGCAATTGCAGATGAAAAGTGATTGCCGAACGTCTGCATGACACCTTTGGGCTCACCGGTTGTCCCGGACGTATACATCACACTGGCAACATCACCCGAGTTGAATTGAGAAACCAGTTGCCTCGGTTGTGACTTGATTTGCTGAACCTGACTGAATTTCATAAAGCCATTGTGAAAACTGTCGCGCCATAATGCATCTTCTACCAAACATATTGTTGGCCGGCTATCACGCACCTGTCGTTTAATTTCATTATCGGCCAGCCGCCAATTAATCCAGACAATTGTTTGCCCGCTTCCAAGAACAGCCAATGCCATTTGATAACCCAACAATCCGTTTTTAGTCATAATTGCGATCCGGCTGCCTTGCAAGACTCCAACGCGACCCAATTGGCCGGAAAGTTGTTCAAGTCGTTTAACCAATTCTGAAAATGTTAACCGTTCTTCTCCATCATCAACGGCGATCCTTTTAGGAAAAAGAGCTGCTTGCTTTGTCATCCAATTATCCAACTTGCTTAACCTCTTTAAGGAAATTTCGGAAACTGGTCAAAATCCGGTTTCCGCTTTTCATTAAACGCATCCCGACCTTCTTTACCTTCATCAGTCGTATAAAATAACATCGTTGCATCACCGCCTAATTGCTGCAGGCCGGCCAATCCGTCAGTGTCCGCATTCATTGCTGCCTTGATAAAGCGTAACGCAGTTGGTGATTTTGTCAGAATCTCGTTACACCAGTCAAGGGTTTCGGATTCAACATCAGCTAACGGAACAACCTTATTGATCCAATTCATCTGAAAAGCTTCTTCTGCACTATAAAAATGATTCAAGAACCAAACTTCTTTGGCTCGTTTATGACCAATAACTCGAGCAAGATATCCAGAACCATAACCGGCATCAAAACTGCCGACTTTTGGTCCCGTCTGACCAAACTGCGCATTATCAGCCGCAATTGTCAAATCACAAACCAGCTGCAAAATATTGCCACCGCCAACTGACCATCCCTTAACCATTGCAATAACCGGCTTGGGAATAATTCGAATTAAGTGTTGCAGATCCAAGACGTTTAATCGGGCAATATGATCCGGTCCAACATACCCACCATTGCCACGAACACCTTGATCACCACCGGAAGAAAATGCCTTGTCACCTGCACCGGTTAGAATGATCACGCCGATTGTGCTATCATCACGACAGATATTAAATGCATCAATCATCTCTTGAACCGTAACCGGTGTAAAAGCATTCATCTTTTCCGGTCGGTTCATGGTAATCTTTGCGATCTTATCTGCACGTTCAAAAATAATCTCTTTATATTTCTTAACTGATTTCCAATTGACTGATGTCATTTAAATTCCAATCCTTTCAAATTATGAGGTGTGATTATAATGAGTAACTTAATGGAAACACTTGGTATTAAAACGATCTCCATCGACAAAACTAAGGTTATTATATCACTTGAAGTAAGCGACTCTGTCAAACAACCATATGGACTTTTACACGGTGGCGTCAACGCTGTCATGGCAGAGACGGCTGCGTCGCTCGGCGCAAATCAAAACGTTGGACCGGATGAGTACGCGGTTGGTGTCAGTATTAATACACAGCACTTACTGCCAGTGACTTCCGGTCTCATCATCGCAACGGCAACCCCACTGCAACTTGGTCATCGCATTCAAACCTGGCAGGTGACTATTACAAATTACGATCAGCTGACAAGTACCAGTACCGTGATTTTGACCAATCACACTAACAAAAAATAAGAATTAATCATCTTGTCATCATTGCAGAGCAACCGTTTGAATACTTGTTAAATTAACACCTATGTACCAACAGCCATTCTGGTTTACAACTTTTTCGTTAAAGGCATCTTTCATTTTCCTCTAATCCTGTTATAATCTTATGTTAAACGGAATTATTTTATAACTCCTGTCAGAGACATGTTATCTTTGAACGAAAGGAGGACCATTAATGCTGGAAACCCACAACTGGATCAAACGCTATTTTGACGATGCAACGGATGCTATTCTCATTTTTGAAAACAATGACCTAATTGTTTGTAATCGAATTGCCAATGATCTTCAAAAAATAGTCAAAATTGATCCGCAATATCTATTGGAAGTTGCAAATACCGCCGTCAAGCAGCGCTTTTCGCAAACCGATAGCTGCTTTAGTTGCGCCATTAAAAACCATATGCAGGAAATTTCCATCCCAATTACCTTAGCACAGGAATCAGCCCATCCGCTGAGATATTTCCTGGTTTATCGCCTAATCGATAAGGATGACCATGTTTTTTCACTCACGCTTAAAAATCGTGGCGTCATCAAACGGATGGATCAATTAGCACAGCAGCGCCAACTCAATCAATATGTTAACCGAGCGCACGAAGAAGAACGCAAACGCATTTCGCAGGACCTTCATGACAGTATTGCACAAGGTGTTTATTCCGCTATTATGGGTGTTCGCCGATTAAGTGAAGATGTGCTGACACATGATCAGGTTACTGAATTAACCAGAGAAATTGAGCATCAGCTTAACGATACGTTGACCGAGGTAAAGGGTATGGCGCTTGATATTCGCCCTTCGGTTTTGGATAATTTTGGACTACTACCTGCCTTACGCGTTTTGGCAAAGCGGCTTTCAGAAAATTCCGGGGTGAACATTTCTGTCGTTGGAAATGCCAAAACGGATAATCTATCCACAGACGTTCAAAGTGTCTTATATCGAATTGGCCAGGAATCTATTAATAATGCCCTTAAACATGCTCAAGCCAGTGAAATCAATATTTTGTTAGTTGCACATGAACATTATATTATGTTGGAAATCATTGATGACGGCATCGGGTTTGATGTTCCCAAGCACCATCGTTTTAATGGTCGTTCGCTTGGCTTAATGAATATGAACGAGCGAATTAAAGCCTTAAACGGGACTTTTGAAATCAAGTCCCAACCCGGATCCGGCACAACGGTCACCGCTAAGTTTCCGGTTGTACTTTCGTAGTGAGGTAAATGCTTATGCTAAAAGTTTTAATTGCAGATGATCATGCGGTTGTTCGTCAGGGACTCGCCTATTTAATCAACGGGCAACCCGATTTTAAAGTGGTTTCGGAAGCGGCCAATGGTACTGACGCTTATGCACGTGTTGAACAGGGCAATATCGACATCCTAGTGATGGACCTCAGTATGCCGCCTGGTGAAAGTGGGCTGGTCACCACTCAACGAATTCACGAACATTTTCCCGATGTCAAAATACTCATTCTCTCAATGCACGAAGAACAGGAATACATTAACAAAGCCATTCATAATGGCGCCTTGTCTTATATCCTAAAGAGCTCGCCAGACAGCGAATTCATTAGTGGATTGAATGCCTTGTCGGCAAATCGGCGATACATAGATCAAAATATTACGCTATCCAAATCCGATATTAAGCAAATTGAGGCCGGTGGCGTTGATGCCCATCTTCAAGGTTACCGGAGCCTATCCAAACGAGAACGGGAAGTCTTCCCGTTAATGGCCCTGGGATATACAAACAAAGAAATTGCCAATCGTCTCTTTATTTCAACCAAAACGGTAGAAGCTCACAAGGCCAGTATCATGCACAAACTCTCATTAAATTCCCGACCGGAGTTGGTCAGGTACGCTGTCCACCACCATTTAATCGAGTTTTAACGTTATTTAACGAGCATCAGCCTAAAAAAGATCGCAGGAAGCGGCTCTTAATTGAGTACGCCCTGCGATCTCTATTTAGTTGTTCATTTAAACATTACTAACGTAACCATTTTTCAATGCCGCAACCCGTAATTCAATGACTTGATTATGATTTAAGCGGGCAAAGGCGAGCGCTTCATCCAGTAATTGCCTGATGTCATCCTCGTTAGCTTTTTCATGAACGGCATTTTGTGCGGCTAAAAATTTTAACCGCGGTAAATAATACGTCACGTGGTTTTGCGAACATAATTCAACACCTGATTTAAGTAATTTGTCACTCAAAGTTAAATTACTTTTTGATGCATAATAGTTAGCAGTATAAAAGATGAGCGTTAAAAGTCGTAAGTAGTTATCATGCCCTTCCTCATCATCGGAGGACGTTTTCAGTGCCTCGTTAATAAATTCATGTGCCTTCTTAAAAAAGAAATCTGCACGTACGGGCTGATTGATTCGCGTATAAGTAATACCAGAGCCAATGTAGGCTAGTTGAGTAAAAATTGTTTGGTGTTTTTCGTCTAATTCATCCAGAATCTGTGAAAAATCAAATAATACCTCATCAGGCTTTTTGTTAGTTACTGCGTTTAACATGCCTCTCAGATAGAAAAACTGCATTCTCAAAGGAATCGCTGTGATATGAGCCTCGTTGATCTTTTTAAGCGCTGATTGCACCTGTAGATAATTTTCCATCATCAAGTCTTTCTCAATCGCATTCAACCGTCTTCTGATAACCGTGACCGAGGAAGAAGGGTCTTGATTAAGCTCATCAACCGTCATGCCCATTCTGGAACACAATTTATTTAAAATTGAAAGCGAGGGTACGCGGCCATTCCGTTCAAATTTACTTAACGTTGCCTGTGTACAAATTCCCTTACAAAGTTTCATTTGGGATAACTTCAAGGCTTTTCGTCGATCCACAAATTTTTTAATATCCATATCATTACCAACCCATTCTATGATGTCTATCCGTGTATCCCTAAAACAACTTTTGCAAATCGGCTCATTTTATTAATATCCCAAACCGGGTCCCAAACTAAATGAATTTTGCAAGTCGTGATCCCGTCAACAGCTGTCACAGCGGTTTTGATTTGATCCGTCAGCAAATTCCCCAGTGGACACCCCATTGTTGTTAATGTCATGGTCACAATGCAATGTGTATCATCAACACTAACGTTATATATCAAGCCCAAATTAACCAGATCAACCCCAAGTTCAGGATCAATCACGTCTTGTAATGATGCCATCGCCGCTTGTTCAATTGGTGAAAGTCCGTTCGCTGATTTATCCAAAGGGATCCCTCCTTGTAAGTTGATACTTCATTAATGACCCTTGCGACAAGTGCCAAGTAACCTGCTGGACCATTGTTTATGAATCGCAACCCAATCCATGTTCATAAAACATATAATCAATTAAAAATAAATGTGATTATTTATGTAAAAAGCACTTATAACGCGGTTTAGGCTCTTTATGTATTCTAATTATAACAAAAATATTCCAAAAGGAAATAAAAATTTTTACTAAGACACAATAAGGCTACTGTTAACCTGTCTCATCAAGATGCGTCTCATCCGCACTGGAAGCTTCTAACCTATTAATATCGTCGTATAATAAAAACTAGTATAGATCGTACAAGGAGGTTTCCATATGGCAAAACTAAACGTGATTAAAGGTGACATCACAAAAGTCAACGTTGACGCAATTGTCAACGCGGCTAATCGGGCACTTTCCGGTGGTGGCGGTGTTGATGGTGCCATTCATCGAGCTGCCGGTCCTCAGCTTGATGAAGCCTGTCGGAAATTAAACGGCTGTCCAACGGGCCAAGCCAAAACAACACCTGGGTTTAATTTACCGGCTAAGTATATTATCCACACACCCGGTCCAATTTGGCACGGTGGTCAGCGAAATGAACCACAGCTATTAAAAGATTCCTACGTTAACAGTTTAAAACAAGCGGTTTTGCACCATTGCCAAACAGTCGCATTTCCTTCCATCAGTACCGGAATTTACGATTTCCCTTTAGACAAAGCCGCTGGGATTGCAACAGCGGCTATTCAAGACTTCGACACCCCACTCGACGTCACGATGGTTTGTTTTGATTCAATGACCTATGATGCCTATGTCAAGGCCTTGGAAGCAGCTAAAGGCTAAAATGACGGAAACTTATGTTACAGAAAACGACGATGTTATATGCCAGCTGGCAGTTAACTATGTTACAAAAAAACTGATGTCTCATAATGGCATCAGCTTTTTGGTATCTTGACATACCCGAACTGCACGCTATCTTCTAAAACAGTTCAACGACCCAATTCTTATCCTCGTCCGAACTCTCTAAATATTCCGGATGGTCTTTAAGTGCTACGTTAACCTTTGCGACCTTGCCGGCTACCGGCGTATGCACTTCTGAAACCGCTTTGGCACCCTCAATCGATAAAATAACGTCACCAAGCTTCACTTCCGTCAAATTATCTGGAAATTTAGCAAATGAAATTTCGCCGATTTCCTGACGGGCCACGTCATTAAACCCAATTCGGATATGTCCGTTATCTAGTTTCTTCTGCCATAAATACTTTGCATCATCAGCTGTTTGTGCCATTGTTAATTACCCCTTTTTTATTTAGTGGATGACGTTTCCGATACAAGCCGAGAATTTTATTTGTTTTCTCAAGTGCATGGGGAACGCCCGCTTCCGGCGACATCACTTTATCCAAATCCTGCCGACTTAGATACTTTGCGATCGTGTCGTCGGAGTAAAACAGATCCTTTAATAATTTATTCTCTTCATCCGCTTTAACCCGTAATCGAACCAATAATTCATGTGCATCCTGTCTGCCCATTCCTTTTTTAGCCAATGCCATCATCAATGCACCTGAATACATTGTGCCATCGCCCAAGATAAAATTTTCAGCCATTCGTTTGGTATCAAACTTTCCTGTCTTCAATATAGTTGTCGCATAGTTAAGCTGACCGGATAAATACATGGTCATTTCAGGCAAAACAACGTAAATATCCCGCCAGACTGCGGTATCCTTTTCGCCGCTTACCTGCATGGTATCATACATTAATGGCATTTCATTTCGGATAATTGTCGATAAATTAACAATTGCTTCACACATATATGGTTCGCGAACTGTCGGAATAACGGTTGATCCCTGACGTCCGGGTGCATATGCTTCTTGGAATTCGCCAACTTGTGTTTGACTCATTGTCAGCAGATTTTTTCCCAGTTTCCCAAGCATTTGTGCAATCATTGTTAAAACATGACAGTATTCTGTAAAACGTTCACGCTGTGTATGCCAATACATTTCCGGGACTTGTAAATCAAGATAATCACAAAAATCAGTTTCAACCTGATCGTAATTGTCACCAACCATTGTTGACAGCCCTTCAACACCGGTTAATGAACCGGCAAACGTAAAGTCGGACAGGCTGTCCAAACGTCGCATCAGGTAGTCAAGCTCGTTTAAAATAATTCCCAGCTTAAATCCCAATGTCGAAGGTGAACTATAAGTTCGATGGGCCATTGCCACATTAATGGTTTTTTTATATTTATCAGCCAAATCATAAAGAACGGAACCAAATTTGACTAAGTAATCCATGATGATCTTATCAGCCTGCTTTAGTTGCAGTACATAACAGGTATCCTCCACGTCTTCACTGGCGGCACCATAGTGCAGGTACTGACCCCCGCCATCCTCAAATAACTGTTGGGAATAACTGACAAATCCCGCTAAAAAGTGTCCTGCTCTAGCTGCAGATAACCGAAGCTTGGTCATATCATAATTCTCGGGAACAATCTTTTCCTTTATCTCTTCGTAAGCAGACAGCGGCATTTTTTTGTTTTTCGACATTGCATAGGCAACAGCCGTTTCAACCTTACAAACGATTTTCAATCGATTTTCATCGGACCAAACCGCTCGCATTCGTGCCGTTGAATAGCCATTTTGGTTAAACATGGATCCAAGGACTTCACCACTCATTTATGCATTACCTCTTCACTATTGCTAATGATAGAATTTGAGAAGCATCTTCGGCTTTCAGCCTTTCACGTGCTTATCTTCATGTTACCCCATACACAAAAGACTGTCAGCGATGAGCATTCAAAAAGTTCCTTAATTAATTGTTGCCTTGTCAGCAAACTGCTGATCGATCAACATTTCGGCTAAAGAAGCAGGCTCAATATTGCCAATATTTTGGGCAACGTCACCCTGTGTGAACGCTTCGGTCAAGCTCGCAGTGTTATAAGGCGTTCCGATCAACTGGGTTTCGATTTGGTGCAGATTGCCATTCATTTTATTGAAATCACCAAATACTTTAGCATGGGTAAGGACACCGCTATCAACAGAAAAACTGATTTCTACGGTACCAACTCCGGCAAAATGTTGCAAATGGTAATACATATCTGTCGTTTGTTCACCCATAATCCACTTTTGATCGCCAAACTTTTTGGTGGCAGCTTTTTCAATTGCCCGCCAATCCTCATCTGTCATCACATAGGTAGGAATTTGATTGAGGTTAGTTGTGTGAAAAAGCTTTAAAAGAAACTTGGTTTGCAATTGTGACAAAGTCATATTTTGATAGTGGCTGCTAAAGTATGGCCTTAAATTAGTTACCCGACTATGAACAGACTTAACGCCTTTAGACGCCATTTTTGACTTTGGTGGTCGTAACGCTCTGGAAGCATTATCCAAATCAACATCAACCATTAAGGTTCCGCCGGTTGAAAAACGATTGCCGATTTTTAGCGCCGACATGCCGGAAAACTTCTTACCGTCAACCGTTAAATCATTTCGCCCGGTCATCGCGGCATCAACACCAAGATCTTTTAACGTTGCAATTGCATTTTGAGCATAATGTTTAAAATCCAAATAATGATGGCTGTCATCATTATCAACAAAACAATACGTTAAATTCCCGGGATCAACATAAACGGCACCGCCACCGGCTCCCCGACGGGCAATTTTAATACCGTGCGCTTTGCAATAGGCTAAATCAACCTCTGAATAAACGTTTTGGTTGACACCACAAATGATAATCGGCGTTTTGGGCCGATAGAAGAAGATAACTTCGTCATTAAACTTCGGATTGGTAATAAAATACGTCGACAGATATTGACCAATCGCAGGTTGTGCTAAATAATCATCACCGCTTGAGACATCCACATAGAGGATAGCCATCATCGCCTTTCAATACGTTATAGGAAACGGTTACACTTATTAGTATAGCATCGTCCTTATGACAAATATCTGCCGATTCAATAAAAAAAGCCGAACAAAATTTATCTTTTGTTCGGCCTGTGACTATTACACTCCGAATGCTAAACGCTTTGCTGCACACACTATTTAGGACTGCTCCTCAAAGCAGCATTCTGCATGTAAGGGATTCATTCCAAAAATCCAAACCCGGGATTTCCGAAATGAACGCCTTACACTCCGAATGCTAAACGCTTTGCTACACACACTATTTAGATGTTTGACCCATTTCTGCTGTATTTTTTAAATGAAGTTTGCCATCCATGATTTCATAGGTTTTATCCGCAAATTCCATTAACCGGGTATCATGGGTAACCACTACAACGGCCTTTTTTCGGGTATCGGCTAATTCTTTAAATAATTTACCGACTTCTACTACCCGGGCCGAATCAAGAGCGGCCGTGGGTTCATCGGCTAATACAATCTCCGGGTTTGCGTACAATGCCCGGGCGATGGCAACCCGTTGTGTCTGCCCACCGGAAAGCTGTCCCGGATATTTATTTACTAAATCGGTAATTCCTAGCTGTGCCAATAGATCCTTAAGCTCAGAGTCACTCAGATTCCCCTTGGGCTTAACTTTTCTCACAAATTCCAATTGTTCTTTCACCTTCAAATACGGCACCAGTGAATAGGATTGAAGAACAAAACCAACGTGATTCAACCTTAATTTGTCCCGTTGCTTTTTACTAAGCTGATCCACAGACTGGTTTTCAACAATCACGTCTCCCGAAGAAGGTGTTTGTAAACCGCCGGCAATCGTTAAGAAGGTACTTTTACCCGAACCGGATGGTCCAATGACTAAAATCAATTGTCCCTTTTCAGCTGAAAAGTCAACATCGCTTAACACGTGAACCCGACTGGTTCCAGAGCCAAAATACTTATTAATATTTTTCAATTCAATAACTGCCATGCTTTAACCTCCAATTACTCGTACAGGATCAACGGTCGCAATTTTTCGAGCCGGAATAGCCGCACCAATCACACCCATCAGGAGTAACCCAATCGACATCCCTGCCAGCATCGGCACATTAAAGGAAATCGGCACCCCAAATGGAATCATATTTGCCGTGATAAATGTTAAAAGTGCGCCAATTACAATCCCGCCAGCCATTAAGATCAATGATTGGCTGATAATGGTTTTAACAAGGACTGCCGCCGGTATTCCCTGAGCCCGGAGTACTGCATACGTTGGCAGAGCCTGAATCGTCAAAATATACAGGAACACAGCAATAATGACCAACGAAATAATCATCAGAAAACCAATCATAAAACCAAAGGTCGTATTTTGAGCAGCGTATCCCGGTAATTTAGAAATGAAGTAGCTGTTTGAATAAGTCTTCAAAGCTTTATCATGGCCATTAAAATTAGCCGTCTTTGAAATAATCGCACTTCCGGCCAATCGTCCTCCCGGGAAGTCTCGTAATTCCTGCCAGGTTTTAAGTGACCCATAGACCACCGGCGCGACATTTAATTTTGCATCTTTAACGAAACCGACAATCGTATACTTAGTCGACGATGAGTTGAACTTTATCTTATCTCCTAATTTGTAACCATCCGCTTTAAATTGTTCATCGGCAACTACTTCCTTGTTATTGCGAGCTTGACGCCCATTGGATGGGGTTAACGCCTTTGCAATATACTGATTTTTCTTTACCCCAACGAACTGTGCAGATTCTTTTTTCCGATCACTGTGTTTAACGACCACGGGTGCTTGCCCAATAAGCGCTTGATTCTTAGTTAGTTTGGCATTTTTAACCTGTGCGTCGGTGATGGTTGATTGGGATAAATTAACATTAGCATCCCGATTCAAAACAACACTTTTTGCATCCCAGGACTCAATAGCCTGGGTATTTTCTCCCGCCAGACCGGTTGCCAGTCCGGATAAAATAAAGATTAAATACGTAATTAAAACGATCATTGCAATAATCAACGTATATCGTAGTTTTTCATGGCGAATTTCCTTTAAGGCTAAATACATAGATTAACTCCTTTCGCGTGCCAGTTGTGTCAATACATCCTGCAGCCGTTTAACCAGCACATCTTTTTCTTTTGGATTCAACAATATTTGTTTGATAACCTGATGACTCAAAACCATTGCGGCCCATTGTCGGCCCTGCAAATGAACATCGTCAAATTGATCGTCAATAAGAGACTCATTTCGCCTCAAATGCATTTTAACCAAGTTACGATAATCGCTTTGACAAACCCCGTCAACAAACGATGTCACTTGGTTAACATAAAAATCCGGTTCAAAACGATTATCGGCAACCTCCCGATCGATTCGGCCATGAATACTCTTCATTGCCAACTCATAAATATATTGATAGGCATCCCTTAGATCATCAAAGTACTTATAAAAAGCGCCCCGGGCGATTCCCGCCTGCTTTACAATCGGAGCGACCTCGGCTTCTGCCAGTGGTTTACTTGAAAACTCGTCAATTAAAGCTTTTTGAATTCGCGTCTTCTTTTCATTATTCAAATTAAGAAAGGTTGTTGATACCATCCTTTATCCCCTCCAATTGTGACACCGTGTCATTTATTGATTAAAATGAGTATAGCAGGTAGGTGACACGGTGTCAACAATTAGAGTCTCAATTTTTTAAAAACGGACCATTCTTTAATAACTGACATTTTGCTTTAAATTTAATTATCCCGTTATTGTCTACTTCAAACAATTTTAAAGTTTCCTCAAAAAATTAAGATACACAAAAGGCCAAGGGATACCGTCAGTAAAAATACTAATTGACGGTATCCCTTGGTCCTTTTTAATCTTTTTGAAATCGACTTCTCAGCTTTTTTTCACTGGCCATCATCAACTTTTCGGGATCAACATCGAATTTGCCACACAAAATCAGTACCTGATCCATCGTATCAGCCAACTCTTCCACCAAATTATCTCGCAACTCAGGCTTTGATTTGACCTTCTCACCGGGATGATCCCGACCAATTTCAATAGCCCGAATGGCTCTGGATAACTCCCCTACTTCTTCTGTCAAAAAGTTTAATCTGATAAATGGTGAATATTGGTACCAATTCCGCTGTTCATAAAAATCGATTAACCAGTTTGTATGATCTGAAAGTTCCAAATAATCCATCTCCGTATTAGTTGTTGATGAATTTAATGATACCATTTCAGACCACAAATAAAAATCTGATGATTAATACCGACTTGTCGACCGCATCAATTCCGGATTTCGATTGGTCAAAAGCATGGCGTGACCTGATTTATCAAATGTCATACTCTCAAATTCCCGTCCCGAATGAAATCTGGTGTATTTAATATCACCGGGTTTCAAACTGCCACGACCATATGTCTTACGTGCCGGCAATGTCTGGATTGAATCATCAGAAACCAGGTACAGCCGACCATTATGTGGATTGTATCCCATCGCCTGCTCATGCGTGCCGGTTCGTTTTGCCAACAATTGCTTGGTCAATGATACCTTAACCGTTCGTTTGCCAAATACTCCACGATAAATTTTAACTTTACCACCGGAAATGCCCCACCAATAAGCATGACCGGAACGATCAAAGGTTAGATTATGCCCAGCTGGTACCATTGCACCACGATTGTTCATTGAAAACTTAATGGCCTTGTCGGGTTTCAATTTTGATGAACTGATTTTTTGAATGGTGGAAGTCGCCGTTGACTTCATATCTGCTCGGTCACGCCACATCCACAATGAATGATGCTTTTGATCATATGCCAACGATTGACCATGTCCAACCGTAAATTGTGGGCCAACCTTAATACCCGACGGACGCTTCGTCAATAATGCATTTTGTGTCGCATTGAAACTCATCTTATTCAGTTCATTCGTATCATAGCGAACAACAAATCCCCTTCCGACAGTATTATGCGGTGCATAAAGTACAAATAAGTATTTTCCCGCATAGGTTGCTGCTTGTGGATTTGTCATATCATGACTGGATTTACCGAGTGCTGCATGTGTCGTTGGCAGCAGGTACTTGGTTTCAAACGCCCACTTTGTACCGCTAGCGCTCTTTATTGTATCAGCACCACTTGGATTCTTTGACCAAGCATAATTCGAGTTGGCTTTGACAAAATGAACATGACTATTATTCACGGTTCGCAAACTACTGCTTGAATACTGAATCAATGCATTACTTCGTTGAATATAAGTTGCAGCACTGGCAATCCCCATGCCAGATCCGACTAGTCCAATTCCTGCAACTGTCCCCAATAATAACTGTTTAACTTTCACAACTATTCCCTCCAGATTCGGATAAAAGTGTCCGGTTTGAACACACTTTTATCCTGTTAGATTCAGTGCCTAATGTTTTAAGCCTAACCCCCATTAAGTACTAACCTGATTTTAACCCCAAGTGGCATCGAACCCACAAAAAATTGATTGTTTTTAGTAAGAAACACTGTTTTCAGTTATTTTTGCAACCTGCTGTGCCGTTACACTTTTTCCATTAAAAAGCCATTCTGAAATAATGTTGATCACCGATGCGTATTTGACAACATTTCGCTTTTAGTTGATGATTGCGATTCCTACTCCAAACTATCATACTAGTATCAATGGAACAATGTGTTCAGTTAATGAGCTAAAGGGGACTTTAACATGGCATATATTGATGTAAAAAACGAATTCAAAAAATATCAAATGGGCGATACTGAGATTGTGGCCAATAACAACATCAGTTTTCAAGTCAATGAAGGCTCGCTTGCCGTTATTCTGGGGCCAAGCGGTGCTGGGAAATCAACCGTTTTGAATATTCTGGGCGGCATGGACAGCCCAACCAGTGGCAAAATCCTGGTTGACGGCACAGATATCGCTCAATTTAATGACCACCAATTAACGCAATACCGACGTGACGATGTGGGATTCATTTTCCAATTCTATAATCTCATTCCAAATCTATCCACCAAAGAAAACGTCGAACTGGCAACTTCAATCGTTAAAGATGGACTGGATCCCGTTAATGTTCTTAATGAAGTCGGACTGAGCGCACGCCTTGATAACTTCCCTTCTCAGCTATCAGGGGGTGAACAGCAACGGGTCGCAATTGCCAGAGCATTAGCCAAAAACCCAAAACTGTTATTGTGTGATGAACCGACAGGTGCGTTGGACTACACCACCGGAAAACAAGTCTTGCAATTGCTAAGCGACGCCAGCAGAACTTTTCATAAAACCGTTATCATCATTACGCATAACTCGGAAATTGCCAAAATAGCAGACCGGATCATCCATATTAATGATGCTAAAGTCCGCTCAGTCATTGACAATGCCAAGCCAACACCGGTTTCAGACATTGAGTGGTAGGAGGTGACATCATGCACAAACTTTTATGGCGAGATATTCGCCAATCCATGGGGCGCTTCATTGCGATTTCACTCATTATCCTGCTGGGCGTTTTGATTTTTGTCGGGGTCAAAGCAACGGGGCCGGCACTGATTGACTCAGCTGAAACGGTTCTTCATAAACAACAATTAAGCGATGTTCAAGTGATATCCGATAAAGGTTTTACCAATAAAGACGTTCAAACTGCCGAAAAAGTTGCTGGGGCCAAAGCTGAAAAAATCAAATTCAAGTACGTTCTTGGAGGACGTCATAAAGACGCAGTCGCACTTTATGGTTTTAGTCAAAATCATGGATTAAACCAACTCAAGCTGGTCAGTGGACACCTGCCAAAAACAAAAAATGACATTGTTTTGGATCAACGTGCACAGCGTTTAAATCATTATAAATTAGGGAATACCTATACATTCAAAAAAAGTGCAAACTTAAAACAGCAAAATTACAAGATTGTCGGCTTCGCAAATTCGCCTCAATACATTGATAATACGACCCGTGGTGCAACCAATATTGGGACCGGCCAAGTCGCCTATTTTGCCTATATCCCAAGCAGCCAAATGAACTTACCTGTCGCAACGGCCATTAACGTGAGGTTTTCTTCTCTTCAAAGCCTTGGAAGTTTCACAAGCCGATATAAACATGCTGTAAATCAAAAGGTCGTACGTTTAAAATCTGCTTTTAAATCACGAACATCTGAGCGAAAAGCTGAAATAATGTCTGTGGGGGAAAAGGAGCTATTACCTGCTCAAGAAAGGTTGGCTACTGCTCAAAAGAAAATAACTTCAGCTAAACGCAGGCTTTCCTCTCGTTCCCAGGGACGCATTAAAACAACAGCTGCACTTACAGCCCAACAACAAAAATTAGATTTGGAAAGACAGAAGCTGATAAACGCTAAAAACGACCTGTCCAAGACTGCAACCCCAACTTATACATGGTCAACAAGAGAAGATTTGGCTGGCTTCTCAGCATATGGGGAAAGTGCAGATCGAATCGCGGCAATTGCAAATGTCTTCCCCGTATTCTTTTTCCTTTTAGCAGCACTTATTACCTTTACAACTGTTACCCGAATGGTTGAGGAAGCAAGAATGCAAATTGGAACTTTCAAAGCACTGGGATTTTCTAATGCTTCAATCGCCAGGAACTATGTCGCCTACGCATTACTTGCAGGCATACTTGGCGTTATCTTGGGCAGTTTTATCGGAAACCAGTTTCTACCTCGGTTTGTGATTTCAATTTACTCAGAATATATTTTCCACATTCCGGTGATTCATTATCAATGGTTCCAAATCCTCTTAGCAGCTATCTTTTCATTGGTCGCAACGGTTGGTGCAGCACTATATGTAATTTTGAAACAGGTTAACGAGGTCCCTGCTTCGCTTATGCGACCAAAATCCCCCAGGACTGCCAAAAGCATTTGGCTGGAACATTTTACCTGGTTATGGTCCAAACTGAAATTTTACCAGAAAGTCAGTTATAGAAATCTGTTTCGTTTTAAATCCAGAGCTATCATGACTATTCTTGGAATTGCCGGTGGTACGGCGCTGATCCTAACGGGATTTGGCATTTCGGATTCAATTGGCGCTTCAGGTCACCTTCAATTCAACCAAGTGATTCATTATCAGGCTATTGTGCAGGCAACTCACAAAGATCAATTATCAAATGTTAAGCATACTATTCAAAATAATTCTCATTATCAAAGCAGTACACCGGTTGGCACCTCTGTTGTGAAAGTCAGGTCAACACACAACCAATTAAACGACGTTAATATGTATGTCCCCAGTAAGCCCGAATTCTTTGGTCGTTACGTGCATTTAAATAGTACCAGCTCAGGAAATAAGCTCCGTTTCCCTTCCAAGGGCATTATTATTTCTCAAAAAATCGCTAAAACCCTAGCGATTAAAAAAGGCGATAAAATTAAGATCGTTTTCGGCAATGGAAAAGCTGTGTCAATCAAAGTAGAAGCGGTCACTAAAAACTATATCGGCCACTTTATGTACCTTTCACCGCAAGCTTATCAAAATGCTTTTCATAAAAAAGCAATCGCTAAAACTCTCTTTGTCAGATTACAGGGAACAACCAGCAGTCAGCGGACCAACTTGGGTAAAAAATGGCTTGCTGACAATCCACACGTTTTAGGTGTTAACTTTACTGCCGATCAGAAAAAGACCGTCAGCAATATGTCCCAACAAATGACTCCGGTCGTTTTAATTTTCATCCTGTTATCCGGAATCCTATCATTTGTGGTTCTTTACAACCTGACTAACATCAACATTTCGGAACGGATTCGCGAACTATCAACTATTAAGGTTCTCGGTTTCTTTGATCGTGAAGTAACAATGTACATCGCCAGGGAAAATATTGTATTGGCAATTATCGGAATTATCGTTGGCTTTGGCTTTGGAAACCTATTAACAGCATACGTCCTCTATCAGGCAGAAACGCCAACCGTTGTCTTTCCGTTAACCATCCATATTCAATGGTATTTTGTGGCAACCATTCTAATGATTCTGTTTAACCTCATTGTGATCATGGTCGCCCACCGCCACCTTAAGCGGGTAGACATGGTAGAAGCGTTGAAATCAAACGAATAGTGTGCGGATCAAAGCGGTTAGCACCCGGAATATAAGGCGTTCATTTCTCAAAGCCGTTTCTTGTTTGCCATTAATTAATAGCGTACAATTTATATAACATCAAATCAGCCATAAGGAGTGATGAGTTTTGGCAACAATTTATGATTTTTCTGAAACGGAAATGAGCGGGAAACCACTTAATTTAAAAGATTACCAAGGAAAAGTACTGCTAATTGTTAATACAGCCAGCAAGTGTGGCCTTGCACCACAATTAGAAGGCTTGGAAGATTTGTATAAAAAATATCAAGAACAGGGCTTAGTTGTTTTGGGCCTGCCGTCAAATCAATTCCATCAGGAACTTGAAAGCGACGAAAAAACCGAAGAATATTGTCAACTGCATTACGGCGTTACTTTTCCAATGACTAAACGAGTCGCTGTAAATGGCGATGATGAAGATCCACTATTCACCTATTTGAAAGAAACATCCGGTCACGGTAAGATCAAGTGGAATTACACAAAATTCTTAATTGGCCGTGATGGAAAACTCATTCATCGTTACGCACCGATTACAAAACCAGAAGCAATTGAGGCAGAACTTTCAAAAGCAATAAACCAACAGTAATCATCATTGGTATGACGATCAACCACCGAAAGGCATGAGTTGGTCGTTTTTTTGTAATATCCATTACATAAAATTTACTTTTCCATAAAGATATACTAGTATAAAATAGTTCACTTATTTTTATTAATGCCTGAGGGGGCATATCTCTATGAAATTGTTAAAATGTTTTTTCTTTGTTTTGGGGTTATCTGTTTTCTTTGCATGTCGGCCAACAACCATAAACGCAAAATTTGTTGTCTATCATCAACGCTCTTCCGGTTTGATTTATCATCGTCATCACATGCGTTACCTGAATAATTCGAAGGTACATTATATCCATGTTCCAAAACACTATCATCATGCAGCGGCCGCAACCAAGCGTCACACTATTAAATCCGTTAAAGGAAAACCCGTTACCTTCACAACTCGATATGTATTGCCATTTCCGGGTAAAGACGGCCAGCATTGGGGAAATCCACAATCAATCGCCATGACGGGTAAAAAATATATGTATGTTGTTTACTGCCCCACGTCATTACATAATAAAGGGAGAATTGTTCGCTTTAATACTCAGGAATTAGACTTGCTCGGCGTCCGATTACATCCAAATGAATTGCGGGACGCCTATGTTAAAAAGGATGGTCACTACTCATTTATTCAAAAACAGATTCATAAAACGATTAAGGTCGGCCCACTATTTACTACCGGACATGGTCAATCACTCGCTTATAATTGGAAAAGCCATGGTATGTATATGTGGCGTGATAAAGAAAAAGCGCCACGAGTTCCTGTCAACAATTGGGGGTATATTCAACACATCAATGTAAAAAGGCTGCGTCCAGATCATGCCATTCGCTTTCGTTTAAGAAACCGTGGACTGAGCGTGCCGGGTGGGCATAACCTAACCTTCGATAAAAACGGTAACGCTTATTTTTGGTCATTTCCCGGCTGGTGTGCCTATATTTTTAAAGGGAAAATTCATCACAAATCCGTCAAGTTCAAACTAACCAAACAGAAGTTGCGCCATTTGCCCGGAACCCGAATTCAAAGTATGGCTTACAATTCAACCCGAAAGCGGCTACTAATGATATCGGATGCCTCGATCGCAAGTTTCCCTAAAAACAAGTTAAAGGGGCTCGGACATTTAACCAATCATAGTTTTCAATGGAATGAATTTAGCCCTAAACGTGAATTTGAAGGAATTGCTTATGATGGTAAGGATGGCATTGCAAACCTGCTTTTGAACCACGTTCCCGAAGTGTTGACTTCCAACCATTCATATTAATATTGACCAACCAAAAAGGGAGATCAGACAATTATTTTTGTCATGATCCCCCCTTTTTTTGTTTACGCTATTCAAATTGTGCTTCGTATAATTGTTTGTAGTAACCATCTTGAGCCATTAAACTCGTATGATTTCCGCGTTCAACAATTTCACCATCATCAACGACCAAAATCTGATCAGCATTATGAATCGTCGATAACCGATGAGCGATAACCAGTGACGTTCGCTGTTCCATCAGATTTTCCAATGCATGTTGGATTGTTTTTTCAGATTCATTGTCTAAAGAAGCGGTTGCTTCATCAAGCACGACAATTTGGGCATCCTTTAATAGGGCTCGGGCAATGGCAATCCGTTGCTTTTGACCACCGGAAAGTTTAATCCCCCGTTCACCAACCTGGGTTTTCATTTGGTCCGGCAGCCCTTTAATAAAGGCATCGATATCCGCCAATTTGGCAACTTCCCATAATTGATCCTGCGTAGCACCGGGCGTTCCGTATTTAATATTATCTGCAATCGTACCATCAATAATAAAAATGTCTTGAGATACAATCGCAATATTTTGCCGTAACGACCGTAACTTGATATCCTTAATCGAAACCCCATCAAAGGTGATCTGACCATTGTCAATGTCATACAAGCGATCCAAAAGTTCGGTGATCGTCGATTTCCCGGCTCCAGAATGGCCCACTAACGCTGTCTGTTCGCCAAATGGAATATCAAAACTGACATCTCGAATCGCCGGCTTATGGGACGCTTCGGGATCATCTACATCATAAGTGAATGTGACATGGTCAAATACCACGCCCGTTTTAATTTTTGGAAAATCTACTGCACTTGGCGCATCCAAAATTTGCGGCTTTAACGCCATAATATCCATAATCCGCCCATAAGAAACTAATGATTGTTGGAATTGATTAAGTAATCTTGAAAACGAACTGATCGGACTTTGTAAAATACCAACATAGCTCAGATAAGCCACCAGTTCACCAAGTGTTAACTGCTTTTTGAAAACAAAAATTGTTCCCAGCAATAATACAATGGCAGTTCCCAAGTATTCAATAAAATTAATCAACGGCGAAAAAATTGCTTGGTTACGAGTCGCTTCAATAATATTGTCCTTGTTCATATTGGCTAACTTATCAAAACGATTGGTTTCCAGATCTTCGGTTGTGTAGCTTTTAATTAATTGAATCTCAGTCAGCGTATTCTGTAATTGGTTAGTCATCAAAGCTTGAGATTGACGGGCTTTACGGTAAGATTCCCTAATCCGGGTTCGAAAAATTCTGACAACCAGGAAAATAAACGGAAATGTTAAGCTGACTGCCAAAGCCATTTCCCAATTCACAAAATACACGAAAACCAATACCCCGACAAACGTAAACAAACTACCAATTAAAGAAAGCATATTTGGCGAAATCAGATTTTGCAGGTTATTAATATCTGACGTTAACCGCACCATCAGGTCACCTGTTTTACTGGATTCAAAGAAGTGCGTATCCAACCGTATCAGGTAACGATACAACTGATTTCTTAAATTAGTGATAGCGCCCTGACTCATTACGCCCATCCAATAGGTTGAAAGATACGTAAAGATCCCGGAAATAGTAACTGTTAACAGTAGTAACCCCACAACGACAATCAATTGGGACACACTCTTGTTTGGAATCACATGGTCGATAATGTACTGGTTAAACTGTGGTAGCAGGAAATCCATTAAAGAGAGGATCGTCAATACAACGACGTTCAATACCAACACCCATGGTCGTTTTAGAACGGTTCCGAAAACAAATTTAAACATCCCGGCCATCGTAACATTGCTTTGGTTCTCATCTTCCGTTGCTTTATTTGCTGCTTTATTTTGGGTTTGAGTTTGCTGCATCATCCCATGCCCCCTATTCAAATGAAACATTTTCATGTATTTAGGTACCTAACTTTATGAATTATATCGAGTTTATTTGATCATTTCAATCATTTAGCTTGAGTACCACTTTTAATCATGCAATTTAGTATGACACGTTTAAATATCAAAACCAAAGAAAAGAACTCGCAGACAGTCAGCCTGCGGGCTCTTTTGTAAATGAAATTATTAAAGTTATTTTGTACGTGTTTTTTCCATTAATAAATCAGCCAAAGTATCGGCTTGGATATCGCCTAAATTTGCTTTTAAATCAACGGAATCAAGTGCCCTTACCAATGCCTTTTGAGTTAATTCGGTTCTCGCCAAAGCTTTTTCAATCAGGCTAATATTGCCCCCGGTAATAAAATCTCCATAAATTTTAATAGCAGAGATTCGATTGTCCTGCGAAAGGGAAAAATTAAAACTAACTGTGCCAATATCATAATGCTTGGAAACATAGTAATCAAACCCCGGATTTTGGCCATAATTCCATTCATCTGTATCGTATTTGCCCTTTAAGCGGTCGTCGATAATTGACCAATCATGATCATTTAAATGATAAGTATCAATATCATCAAGGGAATTCGCCTTGAATAGGTGTCGTAAAAGTACCTCTTTGAAGGCCTCGATATCCATTTTTTGATACTGTGGATCCAAATAAGGCTTCACATTTGTCACCCGACTATGAACCGACTTTACCCCTTTTGATGCTAGTTTGTCTTTCTCAGGCGTTAACACCTTGGTGGCAACGTCCATATCCAAATCAAACATCAGTGTTCCGCCAGCCGCATACGATTGACCGACTTTAAACATCGTCATACCGGAAAATTTACTGTTACCGATGACCATATCATTACGGCCACGCAATTGAGCATCTTTGGCCCCCATATCATGCAGTGCATCGATAATCGGTTGCGCAAAATAGTTAAAATCGCCAAAATGAGTGTCATCATTAATGACAATGTTTTCAAAAATAATATTGCCGTAGTCATGATAAACGGCACCACCGCCGGATGTCCGCCGAACAAGTTTAATGCCCTTTTCTTTTAAATACGGCATATTCACCTCGGCATAGGCGTTTTGGTTAACGCCAACAATAACTGCCGGCTGATTAACATACATGATTAACCCGTGTCCGGGAAGCTTCAGGTCGTTCACCAAATAATTATCAAGTGATTGATTTACAACTGGATCATAAACCGGTTGGCCATGACGTGATGTATCAATAAAGAACATAATTTCATCCCCAAATCATAAAAATAGTTGTTACCGCTACCATCATCATAAATCGCGTACCCGGTTTATACAATCAGCAATCCTACTTCTGAACATACTTTTGACTATCCCCAGGATTTGCCTTAGCGGTAAATTGATTGACCGTAATTTGGATAATGCCAACATGTTCAACTGCAGCATCAGGCAGGTTAGCCCATTCATGACCAACCTCATGTAACGCAATCCGTTGCAGGGCATAACGCTTCTGATCCAAGTCATCAACCAGCTTAGCATCCCCATAACCCATGACACTTCTATATTTAAAGCTTGGCGTATCGTGATCGGGATCCTTTGGATTTAACACTTGACCATCAGTGTCAATCGCAAACCCGACACGACCGTCCTCAGCAATCAGATCACGTTTATGTCCAACAGGCGCACCATGGATATACAATGTCAATTGATTATTAGTATCAAACTCATACCCATAATTGGTTGGAACAACGTATGGATAACGATCCGTTCTAATTCCTAAATGAATGACCTCGGCATCTGCCAAAATTGATTTAATTTGACCAATATCTGTTAGTTCACGATCAGTTCTTCGCATAAAATCACGCTCCTATCAACCTATTAAACTTTAGTATACCGCTCATCTTCTGAAAAGAAGATAAAAAAAGTCGCTTCACCTTAACAACAGTGAAACGATATTAATCTTCTAATTAACCTGATGTAATGACGTCTTGCCTTGAAGAATTGTCTCTACATCATTCAACGTAATCTCAACCATGTTTTGAACAGCAACTTCCGTATAAAAACCAATGTGAGGACTCACATTAACATTTGGCATTGCCAATAATTTCTCCAAATTATCATTATGAATCGGTTTTCCGGTTAAATCATGGTTCACAATTGGCGTTTCACCTTCAAACGTGTCAATCGCGGCAGCGGCAATCTCTTTGTTATCCAGTGCATTCACTAAGTCCTCTGTCTTAACAACCGGTCCCCGTGATGCGTTAATAAAGATAGCCGTAGACTTCATTTCCTTAAAGACTTTTGCATTAATCATGTGGTGGGTCTCATCAGTTAACGGTGTATGCATTGTGACAATATCCGCTGTTTTATAAACCGTTTCATGATCAACATATGTCAACGTATCGTTTAAATCCGGACGATGGATTGGATCAGCCGCAATCACTGTAGCTCCCAATGCTCTAAATATTCTGGCCACAGCGCTGCCAATTTTTCCAGCACCAATAATGCCAACCGTTAAGGTATGAATTTCTTTAGCTTCGGTATTCGTCCATCTGAAATCTCCATGTTGTTCACGTTCGCGAACTTCCCCAAGGTGGCGCAACAAATACATCACATCCGCAAGGACCAGCTCACTGACCGAACGAGGTGAATATCCCGGCACATTTGTCACTGCCAAACCATTCTTGGTTGCTTCGGCTAAATCAATGATTTCATAACCGGTACTGCGAAGTGACAATTGCTTAATGCCAAATTCCCGCAGCTTTTGATAAACAATAGGATCCGGAATCGAAGCATGCTGTAAAATGACAACCCCATCGTATCCCTTAGCTAAATCTACCGTGTCGGCATTTAAAGGAACCGTATTGGTATCAATGTGATAATCGGGATGTTGCTTCGCCCACTCATTAATTGGTCCCTGTTCATCCGGCCGAACTGTGTACATTAAGATCTTCATCGTATTAAATTGCCTCGATTTCTTTTTGATATGATAGTAATTTGTCGTCTAAAACGATACCTAAACCTTCTGCTCGGCAAATTTTTGAATGCGTTCAATCGCCTTCTTCAAATCTGCTTCACTGGCAGCGTAACTGATTCGAACATAGCCCTCACCACCAGGTCCAAATGAAGCACCCGGAATGACAGCAACCTTGGCTTCATCAGCTAATTGATTACAAAATTCAACACTATTCTGATTCAAACTATCTGGGATCTTTGCAAAGATATAAAAAGCACCATTAGGATTAGGGCACGAGAAACCGGATTTTGAAAGCCCATCAATCAGTAAATCACGACGTTTTATATACGCTGCTCTCATCGGAGCGGCGTCATCCATACCATTTTTGAAAGCTTCTTCGGCGGCTGCCTGAGCATTGGTAGTGGCGGATGTAATGGTAAATTCGCTTACTTTACCAATTTCGTTAATCACATCCGCTGGTCCGCAGATCATACCAATCCGCCATCCGGTCATCGCGTGAGACTTCGAAACACCATTCATAACAAGTGTCTGCTCCGGTAAAATCGATCCCATTGATACATGGGTACCATCATAGGTTAATTCACTGTAAATTTCATCACTAAGTACAAAAATATCGTATTTGGAAATCACATCAGCCAGTTTTTGAAGGTCTTCTTTATGATAGGTGACACCTGTTGGATTGGTTGGATAATTCAAAATAACCGCTTTAACGGTATCCTTATTTTCTTCAATCGCCTGTTGAAGCTTTTCCGGTGACAAAATAAACCCATTATCAGAAGTATCAACGAAAATCGGTGTTGCACCACCCAACATTGCGATTGGGATATAGAGTGGGAAAATCGGTGTCGGAATAATCACTGTATCTCCCGGATTCAGCATCGCCGTCAGGGCCGAATAAATTGCTCCGGTTGCACCTGCAGTTATTAAAATTTGTGTTTCGGGATCATACTCTACTCCATATTTTTTATCTAAGTAATGAGTCGCCGCTTTCCGCAATCCAAGGGTACCTCGGGAATTTGTGTAATGACTCTCATTGTCATTAATTGCCTCAATTGCAGCTTGTTTTACATGTTCAGGCGTATCAAAGTCCGGTTCGCCCAATGTCAATTTCACAATATCGGGAATTTTGGAAATTTTTTGGTTGAATGTCAAAATTGAGGATGGTGTCAATGCCGCTACCCGCTTATTCATCCTGCTTGATAATTTACTCATTTTTACTTCCTCCTAAAAAATAGGTCCTCCCAGCCACTATTGACTGAAAGGACCCACCTTAATTGGTTTTATCCCGCACAGTCAATCACTTGATCTGTGCGGCCTTTAAATTTCCATCACGAAAATCTCTTGGCTTATCACAGATCAGATCTGGAAAAACCAAAAGTAATAACGACAAGTATTCAACTGAGTTTTGCTTGTTCTTTTCATCATTAAAAACTCCTTAGAATAACTTACGCATTTATCATAACCGTTTTAATTCGTGAAAGCAAGTCCAAGTTGATGACTACACAAGCTGGGAACTAACGGACCAATCACAACAAACTAACATCACACTTGCATATTTTAATAAAATCGCTATACTAATGAGTGAGGACTTACTCATTAAAAAGGAGAGGTGATTTCGATGGCAACGACCATTCAAGTTTCAAATTTAAAACAAGGTTACGGTAAAACCATTGTTCTAGAAGATATCAATTTAACTGTTCATAATGGTGAAATTCTTGGACTGATCGGCCCCAGTGGAGCCGGAAAAACAACGCTAGTCAGCACAATTATGGGGATGTTGAGACCGCAGGAAGGAACGGTCACCGTCTTGGGTCAGAAGATGCCGAACAGAAAACTATTGGGCAAAATTGGTTATATGGCTCAAACCGATGCACTATATAGTGCCCTAACAGCCCGAGAAAACCTTAAATTTTTCGGTGCCATGCAGGGATTAGGTTCAGCCGATCTCAAAAAACAAATTCCATATGCCGCTGGAATCGTTAACTTGAATCCGGATCTTGATAAATATGTAAAGGACTATTCCGGTGGCATGAAACGACGATTATCGTTAGCAATTGCATTGGTTTCAAATCCAGACCTCTTAATTCTCGATGAACCAACCGTTGGTATTGACCCGGAATTACGTCAGCAAATTTGGGCCGAGCTTCACAATATTGCCAAAGAAGGTAAAACGATCCTATTAACTACCCATGTGATGGAGGATGCCGAGCAATCGGATCAACTAATGATGATTCGAAACGGCATCGCGATTGCCCAGGGAACCCCGGATCAGCTGATTAAAGATTATCAGGTAAAAACAGTAGAAGACGTCTTTTTAAAAGCAGGGAGGCAGCAAGATGCGCACAGTTAAAATGGTTAAACGGGTATTAACCGAGATGCTTCGTGATAAACGAACACTGGCATTAATGTTTTTGGCACCACTATTGATTTTGACATTAATGTACTTTCTTTTCCAATCCAACACTGATCAAACAGCATCCCTGGGTATTCGCAACGTTGATACAACATTAGTCAAGGCAATTAAAAATGATCATGTTCATTTTCATGACGTATCATCTAAAGAAAGTGCCAAAACGATTATTCGTGATCACGATTACGCGGGGCTGATTTCACAAAAAGGTGATCAAATCACTTTAACCCTGCAAAATAGTGATCAAAGTAAAAGTGCCATTTTAAAACAGAGCCTTCAAAAAGCGCAAATCAAATTAAAGATGGAAGCTGCCGCAACAGCTATTAAGGGTCAACAAAAGACAATTAAAGCACAACAAAGGGCCCTTTCTCAAATGCAAAAGTCTTTGTCTGCAGCATCCAAAACAGCGGCTTCAGAAAATCCCTCGGCAGCCAGACGACAAGTAAAGACACAGACACCATTAACAACTGCAGGCAAGCCTAAATCAGCGACAACTTATTCTGTCAATACTCATTACCTTTATGGCAGCAGTGACTCCACCTTTTTTGACACACTCTTACCAATCATGATCGGTTTCGTTGTGTTCTTCTTTGTTTTCCTGATTTCGGGAATCGCATTATTGCGGGAAAGGACGACAGGAACACTTAACCGACTATTGGCAACCCCTATTAAACGCGGTGAAATCATTAGTGGTTATTTAGCCGGTTATGGTATCTTTGCACTTATCCAAACGTTATTAATTGTCGGATTCACCATCCTGGCTTTCAAAATTCAAATTTTAGGGAGCGTTTGGAATATCCTTTTAATCAATATCCTATTGGCATTTGTGGCATTGGCAATGGGCTTGTTTATTTCAACATTTGCTTCCTCTGAATTTCAAATGGTTCAATTCATTCCGGTTGTTGTTATCCCTCAAATTTTCTTTTCAGGGATTATCCCGATTGATCAAATGGCCAACTGGCTTCAGCCCATCGCACGGATTATGCCGCTTTATTACGGGGCAAGTGCAATGAGCAATGTCATTGAAAAGGGGGTCACTTTTATGGATATTCTACCTAAATTAGGAATTTTAGTTGGATTTGCCGCACTCTTTTTGATCCTGAACATTTTTTCAATGCGCCGTTACCGTCAAGTTTAAAGGAGGATTATCCATTATGGTTCATAGTGATATTCAGGCATTATTCGCCGAAAGTTTAAATGAACTCAAACTGACCGAAAAACAAAAAGCCGTTCTTAACGCAAGCCTCAAACTTTTTTCGGAAAAGGGGTTCGATCGCACCAGCACTAGTGATATTGCACAACTGGCAGGTGTCTCCGAGGGAACCGTGTACAAACAGTTTAAAACTAAAGAAGGGATTCTCACCGCAATAATTGGTCCTTTTATCCAGCAGGTGATGCCAAAAGCCGCCACAGAATTCACAAATGAAGTAACTCATACGTCATACCCGAGTTTTGGAGAATTTCTCCATGCAATTATCAAGGATCGAATGGTCTTTGCGCTTAATAGTATGCCGCAATTAAGGATTATCCTTCATGAAGTCATTACCAATCAAGCGATTGCCACAGGTTTCAGTCATCTATTTGAAAACCTCATTGTGGGACCGTTGGGTCAGACACTTAAACATTATCAAGAAGAAAAACAACTGGTCGATTGGCCTCTTGACCGCATTATCCGCTATGTGGCAACAACAGTGATGGGGTACGTACTTCCAGCCGCTTTATTACATGGTTCGGTTGATATTGAGCACGCGAGTCGGGAAGCCACCGAGTTTCTTTTAAAAGGACTAAAGCCAGCGTGACAAAGAAATCACCATTTCTGTTAATCAACAGAGATGATGATTTTTTATTGTAGCTAGTTAACTTTTTGAGGCAATCGCTTCAATTTCAACCTGGGCGCCAAGCGGTAAACCGGCAATGCCGACTGCTGAACGTGCCGGTAGTACCTTGGCGTTACCAAAGAACTGATCATAGATCTTATTAATCTCACTAAAATCGGCTACGTTGGCCATAAAGACCGTTACTTTTACAACGTCGTCAAGCTTAAAACCAGCTGTTTTCACAACCTCTTGAAGATTATGTAATGCCTGGGTTGTTTGATCCACAACGTTGGCACTAACTAATTTCCCGGTTGCCGGATCCAATCCAATCTGTCCCGAACAATATAGTGTATTTCCCACCTGTACCGCTTGTGAATATGGCCCAACTGCATTAGGCGCATTCTTTGTTGCAACTTCTTTTGCCATTTTTATCATCTTCTCTTTCGCATTAACATTTCCCGTTACACAATAAGTGTGAAAGGTTGCGCAAATTATATCACAAGAGAAGAAAACTTTATATTAGGGATTTTAACTAAGTTGCCTATGCGCGTCCCAAATGTAAGGCGGCCGCACCCATTGTAAACGTTCGATAAGTGACGTTATGCATGCCCGCATCCTCAAACATCTTAGCCAATTTTTCCGCTGAAACAAACTGCTTGGTGGTTCGCTGGAGATAATGATATTCACGATACTTGTTGACCGCAAACTTTGCCATAACGGGAACCGTCTTGAAATAGGCGTTCCACCCCATCTTTATGGCCGGATTAGTGGGCTGGGAAGTCTCCAAGCATGCAATTTTGCCGTTAGTTCGCACAACCCGCACCATTTCACGTAACACCTGGTCAGCATCGGGAACATTACGCAAACCAAAACCAATTGTTGCCACGTCAAATTTACGATCATCAAAAGGAAGATGCATGGCATCTCCTTCAACCAAAGTCACCCGGTCTTGAACACCGGCTGCCTTTATTTTTTCACTGGCAATTTTTAACATTTCTTTGCTAAAATCAAGTCCAATGACTTGTCCAGACGGCCCAACCGCCTTAGCTAATGAGATAGTCCAATCACCGGTTCCACAACACACATCAATTGCAAAATTACCGGGTTGAACATCTAACCGCTGCATCGCAATTTCCCGCCAACGTTTATGGTTACCAAGGCTAATCAACGAGTTCATTTTGTCATAATTTGGTGCAATCCTATTAAAAAGCGATTCAACTTTAGGTTCGGGCGTCTTATTCGTTTGTGTCATTTTTTGTTTCCTCACTTACTGGTTGTTTGTTATATAATCTGTATATGGCGTTTTAATTTCTAACGTTTAACTTGTCTCAAATTAATTACATTATGGAGGTTCTAAATGAGTTTAGCAAATTTCTTAGAATTAGTTGAATTCAAGGCTAAATCTGCGAGTGTTTTCCCATTCATTGTGGGACTATTTTTCAGTTGGTATTTTTTAAATTCAGTTAATGCGGTTGATGCCACTTTGTTTTTTATTGCCATGTTCCTATTCAATATGTTTGTCGACATCTGGGATAATTATAGTGATTATCGACACTCGGATCAGGAGATCTATAAAATCGGGACTAATATTATCGGGCGAGAACATCTCTCAATTCACCTTATCCAAACCATGATGGCAACAATGTTTGGCATTGCGGCCTTTCTTGGCATTTATCTAACTATTCAAGTCGGTTTGCCCTTACTTTGGATGGGAATCTTCTGCTTTTTAATCGGATTGCTTTACGCAGGCGGCCCAATTCCTATTTCCAGCACACCGTTTGGCGAACTGGCATCCGGCTTCACAATGGGTGTCATGATTACATTAATCTCAGTTTACATAAATTCCTACCAGATTTTCCAGTGGAATGGTCAATTATTATTGGAAATTTTACTTGCGGCGTCTCCGGAATTTGTTTGGATTGCAAATATCATGTTTGCCAATAACATTTGTGATGCACACGAAGATGAAATGAACAAGCGCCATACTATCGTTCATTATTTGGGGGTTAAAAATTCGGTAGCCATTTGGAATCTGCTGAATGTTTTAGCAATCGTCCTAGTATTTGCCGCAATATATGTTGGCGTCTATCCACCGGCTCTGATTGCCATTATCATCCCGTTGCCATTCATCATTAAACAGATGATTTTATTCACGCATAAACAGGTTAAACGCGAAACGTTTGTCTGCTCCGTTAAAATTTTAATTAATGGTTCACTGGGCTTGTGCTTAGGATTCTTGATGTATTGGATTTATACGATGGTCCATTAAAATCAAAAATTATAGAGTGTAAAATAAAAACACCTTCAATATGGTCAGCCGATTACGTCTTAGCGACTGTATTGAAAGGTGTTTTCTATCATGGTAAATTGTAAAGATTATTTCTTATAAGCGTATTTATAACTCCACTGTGTTCCGGCAGTATTGTGAATGACATCCTTTAGGCTTGATCTTTGTAAATAGGAAGTCACTTGTTGATACAGAGGAGTCATACCCTGATCACTATTAAAGAGTCGAATGGCTTGGACCAGGTCCTGCCAACGTTTGTCTGCATTATTTGCATCCTGGTTTTGAGCACGTTTAATCAATGCATCATATTTAGCATTCGAATATTTTCCGTAATTATAAGACGTATTCGTCTGCGGAATTTGAAGGAACGTGATTGGATCATTAAAGTCGCCACCCCAACCAGACAGATAAATATCGAAGTCACCTTTTAAAGCGTTCTGTTGGGCATTTTGACTTGGGATATTTCGAATTTGAAGGTCAAATCCAGGGAGTACTTTCGCGTATTGAGCTTTTAGATACTGCGTAATGGCACTGGTTGCCGGATCATCCGAACTATCATTGGCCCCCATAATAGAAACCGTCAATTTCTTTTGACCAATTTGCTTTAACCCTTTTTCCCAATATTGTTTAGCTAATTTCGTATTATAATCAACAGTTCCCTTAACGTATTGTTGTTTGGCGAAGTCTTCGCCCGTTTTTGGATCATTGGCTAGTCCGGAAGCCACAAATCCCTTAGGCGTATTCGAACCATTTCCCATAACCTTCTTTGTCAAAACAGAACGGTCGATTGCCAACGACATTGCAAGACGAATATTCTTGTTGTTAAAGGCCTCTCGCTTGATCCGGTTACTATCCTTGAAATTGTATTGCAAATAGCCGACAAATGAGTATGGATACTGCCTGAACTGTGAGCTGTTTTGGTAATTTTTAATCTGTTGATTGGAAAGTGGCGTCAGATCAAGCTTTCCTTGTTGGTACAGCTCCAAGCCGGTTGTCGGACTGCCAACTACCGTGTAATTAATTTTTTGAAGTTTGACAACCTTTTTATCCCAATATTGATTATTCTTCACGAATTGCCACTTGTTACCGGTTCCGTTCCAATTTTGAATTTTAAAGGGTCCGGAATAAACCATGTACTGTGATTTGGTCCCATACTTCTTACCATACTTGTCAACAACTTTTTGGTTTTGGGGGCCAAAAAGCGGATAAGACATTAAGACTTTAAAATAGGCAATCGGTTTGTTTAATTTAATAACAACCGTTTTACTGTCAGGTGCCGAAATACCAACTAAATTTGGTGACTTTTTACCGGCATTAACAGCATCCGCATTTTTGATGCCGCTGAACAGGTAAGCATAAGTCGATTTAGTCTTGGGATTTAAAGTTCGTCGCCACGAGTAAACAAAATCCTGCGCAGTAATTTTATCACCGTTACTCCATTTGGCACTCCGTAACGTAAATGTCCAAGTCTTGCCATCTTTTGAAACATGGCTGCTCTTAGCCAGCCCAGCGGTAGGCTTGCCCTTCCTACCCAATCGATAAAAGCTTTCAAATACGTTTCCCGTTTGACCATAACCGGATGACTTTGAAATATCGATTGTATCCAGCGGTGCCGTTGTACTCAAATTCAACGTTTGGTTCTTTGTCGATGAAGATTGTTTTGTTGATGATTTTCCACATGCTGCAAGCGTCAGCACTAAAGCACCTGCAACGACCAATAATAATGCTGATTTAAATTGACGCATATTTTTCCCTCCAATAAATTAAAATCTTCTCTAAAAGTTTGCATCTGACATTCGGAACTCAAACAACCGCCACCTTATTTTAATAGTCGAAGTAAACAAAAAGTGCCCCCAGTTTCAGCATTAACACTGAAATCGAGACACTCTTGGTAGTCATTATGCAGCCCTCCCCACTCGTAACATGGGGTTAATTGAATCTGCTAAATGAATTTTTACCAAAGAAGCCACCATCAGCGCTAATCTGAGCTGGACACATTGAACAACACATTCGTTTAGCAGCTGATAATTGCAAGATGACTTCCTCCTTCGTTACTTAGTGCCATTAATATAGCCGAATTATGAGCACTTGTCAAACTATATTAAAATTTAGAATTAACCACCCTGTTGTAATAGCGAAGATAGTACGCTTTGGTCTCAGACGCCAGCGTCACTTTTGTTACGCTGAGATTATCCGGTTCTTCAACAACCATCGGATTCTTTGGTCGACCCAAAGCAGCAAGAACGGCTGCTTTGATTGTAAAACCGTGCGTCACAACGATGAGCCTTTGATTTGAGTATTGTTTTACCATGTCGGACATAAATTGATCAACCCGGTCAATCACATGGTCAAAGGTCTCACCATGAGCAATTGATGCATATGATGGTAATACATCGTCCAGAACATGATCAAAGACATCAGGATATTTATCTTCCAACTCGGTATTCTTTGAGCCGTCCCACTCACCATATGAAATTTCGAGAAGTCGTTTGTCATAGGTTATCGGTAAGTGTGCGCTCTGATTTAAAATGTTTGCTGTGTCTTTTGTCCGTTGCAGTGGGCTTGCAACAATTCTATCTGCAAACGAAATGTCAAATTGTTTGTGCACCGTTTGTGCTTGTTTCTTTCCGGTTTCCGTTAAATATGTCATATCATTATTTATAGTTCCCTGCTTTAAGCCGGCAGCATTTGCCGACGTCTGGCCGTGACGCACAAAATAAAAGTCAGTCATTTAAGATTCCTCCGCATTGTTTTGGAATATTATCGCATATTTGATTAAAAATACAAAGTGACTTTCATTTGCAAATCCCGAATAATAATCCTGAATAAGCAAATTTTATTTACTTATTACCAAAAATTAGGTTGCATTTCTCTCACCGTTCTGTTAGATTTTAATTAGAAAGAGATGGAGGTCTTACCAATGAATGTTATCTTAGGTAGTTTCAAACAAGTTACATCATCCTCCTGGTCTACAGTGACATCTGTGTAGGCCATCTTTTGATATGAATTAACTAGCAAAAGGCCTCACATAGATGAACTTCAACATCACTGTGAGGCCATAAAAAAAGCATTACCAGCCCTCACAGTATTGTTCAAGCTAACTGTGAGGGCTATATTTTTTTGAAAGGGAGTTTTCGCACATGACGGTATATAATTTTGCAGCAGGTCCGGCAACGCTTCCAGACCCGGTCATCAAACAAATTCAGGAGGAATTGCCTTCACTTCAAGGTTCCGGAATGAGTATTCTCGAAATTTCTCACCGTTCCCAAATGTTCGACGATATCATTAATACCGCAAAGCAGGATATTAAAGACCTGATGCATGTTCCTGATAATTATCATATTTTATTCTTCCAAGGTGGCGGTACCGGTCAGTTTGCAGCTGTCCCGATGAACCTGGCTACCACCCATAAAAAAATTGCCCTCTTAGATAGTGGCCACTGGGCAACCAGAGCCGGTGATGAAGCAGCTAATCTCGGTGTAGACGTTGATGTCCTTGATTCTACAAAAGATAAGCATTATCAGGAATTACCGCACATGCCACACGCTATTTCAAGCAGTGACTACGATTACCTTCATATCACAACTAACAATACCATTGAAGGAACTGCTTACCATACACTTCCGGAACATGGCGATGTCACATTAGTCGGAGATTTATCATCAAACTTTATGGCTGAGGAATATAACGTCACAGATTTTGGGTTAATCTTCGGTGGCGTCCAAAAAAATTTGGGTCCCGCCGGTGTAACGGTTGTTATCGTTCGTGACGACTTGGTGAAGCACGTTGATCATATTCCAAGTATTTTAAATTATGAACTATTCATCAAGAAGAACTCAATGTTTAATACACCCCCTGTATTTGCCATCTATGCCACCGGATTAGTTCTTAAATGGTTAAAGCAGCAAGGCGGTATTGCCGGCATTGAAGCACTTAACCAAAAAAAGTCGTCTCTTCTTTATGACTTTCTGGACAACTCAAAATTATTCCATAATAATATTAAAAAATCCGATCGTTCCTTAACAAATATCCCATTTAAAACCGATGATCCTGATTTGGACAAACAAGTTATTTCTGCAGCCGATCAGGCAGGACTGAAGAACTTAAAGGGCCATAGGAGTGTTGGCGGCTTGAGGGCCAGCCTATACAACGCCATGCCCCTGGAAGGTGTTCAAGCCTTAGTCGACTTCTTACACAATTTTGAAAAACAACATTAGGAGGAATTTAGAATGTATCAAATAAAAACATATAATGCAATTGCTCAAGCAGGATTAGATCAATTTAACGATCAATACCAAATAAATAAGACTAAAGACGCAGATGCGTACCTGATTCGATCGGTTAATTTACATGATGAATCTTTTCCAAAAAGTCTTAAAATTATTGCCCGTGCAGGTGCCGGCTTTAACAACATTCCTTTAGATAGAGCAACGAAGAACGGTATCGCCGTTTTTAACACCCCGGGCAGTAACGCCAACGCTGTTAAGGAACTGATTATCTCACTACTGGTTGCCAGTTCCAGAAACCTTTTTGATGCCGCTGCCTACTCAGCTCATAACAGTGGTGCAGATATTTCGTTACGGACTGAGCACGACAAGACTAAATTTAAAGGGTCCGAACTAACAGGTAAAACATTAGCTGTCGTTGGTGTTGGTCATGTTGGCTCATTGGTCGCCAACGCAGCCAGTGCTTTGGGCATGAACGTCATTGGCTATGACCCCTACTTATCTTCAGATGCTGCATGGCATATTTCTACCACTATTACCCGTGCACGAACTTTGGATGAGGCGTTAAAGGATGCCGACTATGTAACGGTTCACGTACCAAAGAATGAAGAAACAACTGGCCTAATCGGTAAAGAACAATTAGCCGTTATGAAAGATGGCGTTCACCTCTTCAACTACTCCCGAGGCGGAATTGTTGATAATCAGGCAGCCGTTGAGGCGCTAGATGCACACCATCTACAAACATATATGACTGATTTTGGTGAAGATATTTTATTAAACCGGGATGACGTTGTTGTCACACCTCACATTGGCGGCTCCACCGATGAAGCCGAAGTTAATGGTGCCACACAGGGCGCCCGCACGATCATGACTTACTTGGAAACCGGGAACATTCAAAACTCCGTTAACCTGCCAAATCTTCAGGTGCCATTTCAAGCACCATACCGAATTACCCTCATCCATAAGAATATCCCCAACATGGTTGGCCAAATTGCTACTGCATTAGCAAACGCCGGCATCAACATCGAAAGCATGAGTAACGCCGCTAGAAAAGATGTTGCCTACACAATGATCGACCTTGATAACCTAAAGAACGAGGAAGATAATAAATTAATTGATACATTGAGTAAAATTGATGCCGTATTTAGAGTTCGCGTTTTAAAGCACTAATTCTTACAGGGAGAATCGAAGCCAAGATGAGTCACACTCGTCTTGGCTTTTTTCTACTCTATCCTTAATTTTATTTTGAAGAATAGAATGACCGATGATCATCCAATCACGACCACTTATCTTAAAAATATTTCCAAAAATAGCCATGACCATTACTATCAATATCAGGAGGTGAGCAAATGTGGAAGTTGAAATGAAAATTATTAATGATTTAAAACCAAATACTGTTTTACTAGGGTTTAAAAAACGAAATGAACAAATCAATCAAATTATTGCCTATATTGAAAATCATGATCAAACAGTGATTGGTAAAGAAAATGGGAAAAATCGTCTGCTTCATTTATCCGACTGCTTTTCGTTCTTTACCAGCCAGAAAAGCGTTTATGTTAACAACGTGTCATTATCCCAACCTATCAAAATTAATGATAGGCTATACACGCTCCAAGAAAAGCTTCCCAAGCAATTTATTCGAATCTCAAATACCGAAATCATTAACTTGAATTATGTTCAGGAGTTCGAAATCTCAAAGAGTGGTATTATTTTAATTCATTTCAGAAATCATTATCAAACCAGTTCGTCCAGACGTTATTTAAAAGCCATTAAGGAGCGTATATTATGAAAAAAGTAATTAATCGAATCATGACCGGCATCGTTGTCGGTACTTTCGTCGGCATGATATTATCCCTGATATTCTCAGCATTAAACGGCGCAACTCAGTATTATCCTTCTTCACCTGCCTTTGTTTCACATTTTAACGGTTCACTGACCGCAACGGCTGTATCGGTTGTGATTTGGTCATTAATTGGCACAATTTTCTCTTTAAGCTCAATGATTTTTTCCAATACTGATTGGAGTATTGCCAAGATGACCATTATCCATCTACTGATAACATATTTTGGCTTCCTGCCGCTGGCCATCTTAAGCGGTTGGTTTCCCCTCAGCTCCCCCCAAATCGTCAGTTTCACCATTATTTTTCTAGTCGTCTACTTTATTATTTACACAACAATGAGACGAATTGCTAAAAGGGAAGTAGAAGCCATTAACGACCAACTTAGAAAACAGTAACTCACTCATGATATCACTAACTAATTGGCAAGTAATCCCAGATGTGATATTCTATATAGTAATTAAACACGACTGCCACCGGGTAGCAACTTTTCAGGTACGCTTTCCAATTCCATTAGGTCTAAGAAGGAATTGAGGAGGGGTACTTTTTTTGACCACAAGGAGGACTTTTTATGAATTGGGTAACATTAATTATTGCTGGCTTATTTGAGGTTGTTTGGGCGATTTCAATGAAATTCAGTCACGGATTTACTAAATTGGATTGGACACTCGTCACAATTGTTGGCATGGTTATTAGTTTCTTATTACTGGCACACGCCACCAAGTCTTTGCCAATTGGGATCGCTTATCCGGTTTGGACTGGTATAGGCGCTGTTGGAACAGTCATCGCAGGCATTATTCTGTTTGGGGACAAGCTCTCTATGCTGACGTGGATGTTCGTCATCCTACTACTTATCAGTATTCTGGGTATTAAGATGACAAGCTGATCAATAGCCGCTTTTCGTATGAATGTTCTTATTGACCTCATACAAAGCTTAAATTGAGCACAGATCAACAATTACTTAAACTCAATCAGCGGTCAAAAATGATCTAAAAAAAGGCTGGGACAATAGTCAAAAATTTATATTATAACGTTCCTACCCAAAAGTAAAAATCCCGTAAAATCAGCGTTTTTTTAAACTGATTTTACGGGATTTTAAAAGTAGACATTATTCAGGATAAAATGATCTTTGTCTCAAAAGATTCCAACAGAAAAATTATTTGTAATCGCTTCTCTTTTTAAAGAACAAAGTGTAAACCATTCCTGCTAATCCAAGCAGTGAAAAAACAGTTTCTACATACCAATTCACACTATCTAAATCAACGTGTACAGCTGCACTCACACTAGTTACAAAAACAATTAAGCATACCCAAAAATCTAAACTAAGATAAAATTTTTTATTTACTTTTGCCATTTAAATCCCACCTAAAATCGGACAAACGGATGCTTTAAATTCCACGTAGCCTTTTTACCTTGTGTATATCCCCAAGAATTCCAAAATGGCGATGCCCAATCCCCACCAGTAACGGCCTTTAAATCCAAATCCTTAACCACTTTAATATTTTTCAATATAACCTACTCCTTTCAATTTTCAGATAATAATAATAATTTTAAGTTAAGGCTTCTTAAATCCTTTATTAAACCCTGACTTAATGTCATTTCGATCTTTATAAGCTGAATAACCAACCTTGCCAATAGTGGTGATTACAGTCCACCAAACTCCACCACCATTAATCCGTGATAAATCTTTGTCTGTAACTTTAGAAAACTTGCTTAATTTGTTCATAATAATATATTCTTCCTTTCCTTTTTCACCTGTAAACCAACGAAGCATCTTTAAAATGTGCCTAAACTGCTTAAATATACCTCTTCAACGTTCTTCATATCACCTTCTGTCAATGGAACGATTTTTTAAAAACTATAGGCGTTACGAATAATTGGCTGAATTGTAATTGGGTATCGATCCCCAAAAGGCTTATTCGGAATTGGAAAAGTCTGACCCCCAATAACACTTACTAATTTATGAGTCGATAAAATAGTTAAATTATTTCTACTCATACAAATCTCACCTCTTTTCAAGACAGTGTAAATACAAAATTAAGCTTTAAAAGTCATAATTAATTTTGACAAAATCTAGAAAATCTTGCGAAAACTAATTGACAGTCACAGTATCTCTCCAACCTGCCAAGAAGACTAGCTAGCAGCAATAGACACTGATACAATAGGATTTGCTACAATCCTTAGACATCAAATATTGTCTTTTAAGTATTGAAAATAAGTTTCCGTTCCGGTTACCACCGATAGTTTGCCATTCATACCGGTTTTTAATAAATTAATTTCTTTATTTGAACTATTAAGCTTAACCACTATGCCATAATAGGTCTGGCTATGGATAATTTGGGGACTACCACTGATTTTGACAATTTTTCCTTTGATAGCGGATGCTAATTTACGATTTCCTTGAATGGTAAATCTGGCTTCCTGGGAATTCTTTAGTTCAGAAATATCTTTTTCATTGACTAAACCATAAACACTGTTTTTTATTGGTTCTGTCCTGGTTGTCCGTTGAGACGTTTGCCCGTATACTCCCGCCCCGGCTACAGTTACATCCATTCTTAAATAACTACTTAACAGAACTAGCCCTACAAGAAACAAGAATATTGGTAGGACAATCAACATACAAACCGGAGTATATCGATGATAGTAGTATTCCGTACTTTCTAAAACACTGTTTTTCATAAGCTAGGCCTCCTGCAGCAATTGATAATAGTTACCATGTTCATTAATCAGATCTTTATGCGTTCCATTTTCAATGATTTGACCATCATTCATTACAATAATCCGATCCGCTTTTCGAGCTACTTCCAGACGATGAGCAATAAAGATCAGCGTCTTATTCTTTATCCCCATTAAATTATTTAAAATTCTTTTTTCGGTTAATAAATCTAAATTACTAGTTGATTCATCAAAAATCATCACTGGTGCATCGCTGATAATTGCCCTAGCTACTGCAATTCGCTGCATTTGACCGCCGGATAGCCCTGAATTTTCCGACAAATTCGTCATATAACCGTTGGGCAATTTTTCAATATCTTTATGAATTTCAGCTAACTTTGCTGCTCTAATAATGGTTTCCATATTAGGTGTCTTACGTAATCCTAAGGCAATGTTCTCAATAACCGAACCCGAAAAAATAAAAGGCGTTTGTGGTAAATAAGTGACATAATTTCTGAGGTCCTTTTGGGTTACAAACCTAATATCTTGTCCATTGATCAACACTTTTCCGGTAATTGGCTTGTAAAAGTTAACTAATAACTTGGCCAGTGTTGTCTTTCCAGAACCGCTAAATCCAACAATTGCCACGGATTCATTACGTTTAATTTTTAAATTAATATTCTTTAAAATTGATTGTCCATACTTATACTCGAAAGAAACCTTTGAAAACTCGATTTGATCAGCTAGATCATTCTCCCTCAAGGCCATCGGACATTTTTGTTTTTCTTCCACAGGTGCCAGTAGAACCTGGTTAAGCCGCTTATTAGCCACCTTGGCATTTTGAAGATCATTTTGTAAATTAATGATCGCTTCAACTGGGCCTAAAAAATAGCCCATCAGGGAATTAAAAGCAACCAATTGCCCCAAGGAGATTTGACCTTTGATGGCCATTAGTGATCCAAAGTAAAGAATTGCCAACGTGATCACTAATTCAGCTACATCTTTCAATGCCGCTTGAGTGACGCTGGCAATGCTGTAAGCATAATCGGCTTTTAAAGTCTTAACGAATCTTGTGTCAATTGTATCGTACATTTTATTTTCAATGTTTAAGGATTTAATTGACTCAATTCCATGTAGATCTTCAATCATCTGAGAACTAAGTAATGCGTTTTGTTCCATACTTTCGTTATTCCATTTCTCAAAGAGTTTATAGAATGAGAAAATAATTGCAGCATAAATTGGAACTGAAATCATTGATAACAAGAAAAGTTTCATACTAATTACCATTAATACAATTCCAATCACAATAATGGTTCCAAAGTTAAGCAATGTAGAAATAGCCGTTCTCGCTAACGTTAAAATAATATTGTTAGCGTCTGAAAATCTAGAAGTTATCTCGCCAGTCTTCCTAGTCTCAAAGAAAGATACCGGTAACTTGAATAGATGGAGAATATAGCTTAGCAAAACATCAATCGAAAGGCGTTGACCAAGGATTGTTGATAAATAACCTTGGAAATAGTTAAAGATTCCATGGAAAACATAAGCAAAAAAAAGACAAATTGCCGCTGTTGTTAGAGTTGTTGTCATACCATCAATAACATAGGAATCAACAATTTTTTGTAGAAAGAGGGCTCCAACAATTGTAATGAACGTCGATAAAAATGTCGATATAACAACTGTTGCAATAATTTGTTTTTGTTTCAACAGAAGCTTAGCTGTTTGCCACAAACTATCATTATTATCTTTAATATTGACGTAAGTTGGTCCTGGTGCCATAAAAACTGCAATTCCAGTCCATATCTTAGCGAATTCGGTATAAGTCAATTTAGTGATTCCGATACTGGGATCTGGATCAGCAATGACTAAGTCATCTTTTCGGACTTTTAAAACAACTACATAGTGCAATAGACCATGATTCTTATTAATGTGAGCAATAAATGGTACTAGTATTTCTTTGCGGTCATTACTCTTGAAAAACGAAATATCAGTTTTAATTGCTTGAGTTTTTAACTTAAAATGCTCGGCAGCATTTATTAACCCTAAAGCGGTTGTGCCACTCTTATCGGTTTGTGCTACACCACGAATTTTCGCAATCGAAATATCTGAATGATAATATTTTAAAATCATTGCCAATGCCGCAGCACCACAATCCGTTTCATCTAATTGATGAACATAATAACGTTTTTTAAACATCTAAATTCCCTCCTACATAAAAGCGATCTCCCAATTAAGAATCAATATGGAGATCGCCCAAAAGTTCATGACGCTGAATTCTAGATAAGCTAACTTATCAGCTTTCAGTTTCTTATAATTTTCCGACTGACACTGGCCCATGTGTGACAATAGGTGAATTGATAAGTCCCTTCAGAATTTTAATAATCTCAGACTTATAAGCACCTCCAGAAATCTGGGTAAGTTCCAGTGGTGTTACTAATAATAAATCCTTATCTACTTTATTCATGTAATTTCCTCCAAATTTATCCGAACGTTTTTCAAACTCTTTCATAAAGCAATCATGCCAAGGCTCTTTTTATTTTTTCTATTTCTACCACCAGTAATTTTAGCTAATTCTGCTTTTCTTAAGATCCTTCGAGAATTATCATCAATCCTTTTGTAACTGATAATAAGCGTCACTTCCTTTATTTTTATTTAAATATAATTAACCCGAATTATTCATAGCTTCAAAACAGCCCACCATTTTAACGATTTCGTTAAAATGGTGGGCTGCTTTTGACCTTAATGAGCACTTTACTGATGCTTCGATCATGTTTGGTGATCGCTTAACGAAACTTTTCTAAATTTGGGGCGCACTTATCCCTTGGTGTTAAAAAATTGATTTTTTGGTTAAACCAACAATGCGGCATGCTGGTCAACTCAAAGCTTGAATCCGAGCTAACAATTGGTAAAACAAGTTTCGATAAACGTGATGGTAACTTAATTTCAACTGGATTTTGCGCCCGCTATGAACGACTTTTCCAGCAATTTTAAACAGCCATAAGCGCAACGTGCCAACCGATAGGCCGGCCTGGGCGGCCGGTAAGAGCTGTTTCAGAAAGCTCACCAGGTTATAAGCTAACAGACTTAAGATCATCCGAGCATGATTGGCGATAAAACTGGAACTATCCGTTTTGTCAAAGTAAAAACCAGTTTTAGCTTCCTTAAGGTAGTTTTCCATCTTTCCCCGTTGATGATAAGCGGCAAAGGCTGTCTCAGCGCCTAATTCGGTAAAATTAGTCACTAAATATTCGTGCTGGAAGCGTAACTCGCCGGCAAGACGGGTGGACTTGATAAAAATTTTTCGCGAATGATCCCAGGAGCCGGCTTGATAGGTCGTGGTGTGGTAGTGAATTTCAGTTTCTGACCACGGTTGATCATCGCCAATTTGAATAAAGCTTTCGGCTAAATGAGCTAGTTGCCGGTTTGTTTTTAACCGGACTAAGTAGTGAGTCTGATAGGCTTCACAGGTTGTATATAATTCCGGCGTGGCGAAGCCACTATCGGCGCGGACCATGATCTCCTGACAAGGCAACGTGTGTTGATAATGTTTTAATAAAGGCGTTAAGAACGGTTTGATTTCAGTACTGGTATACACATTCCCCGGTCGTAACTGAGCTTTAAGAAAGTGTCCAGTCTGCCCGTCAAACGCCACCAGCGGATGATAGCCACGAGTGCCATAGTGGGCATTGAAGGCTGTCTGTTCTTGGTTGCCGTAAGTATCGGCATGAGTAGAGTCCAGATCAATGACTAATTCAGTTTGATTGGTTCGAAGTTGAACTTGGTCGAGTAAAGCTTGGTTAACGGTCTGAAGAGAAGTCAGGGTCTGCTCGTCAAAGCGTTGCCAGAAACGAGATAGCGAAGGTTGTGACGCTAATTGTGGTTGTCCCAATAAAAGCTTAAAAATGGGATCATGGCGTAAATTCTTCGCCGCCAAGTCGGCGGCATAGCCAGCAATCAATTGTAAGATGACCTGTTCCAGCAATTGAAAATTAGCGTAACGATAATAATGCCGTTGGTCATCGAAGGTAACCAACTGATCAACTAACTGCGAAAATCCCAGCTTAACCATCAATTCCTTGATCAAGATTAGCCCGGCATCAGTAGAAAGTTCCCCACCAGTATGTGAAATATGGATTTTAGGATTGAAATTAGCTCGCTTTTCCGGTAAAGTTTTCATGAGAAGAACTCCTTTTCTTTGATTTTTGTTTTTTTGGTGAATTAACTATATCAAAAAGGGGGTTCTTTTTCTGCACTTAATGGGTGAAAATAAAAAATCGCTGTTAAGTTTGGTGGTTCCGGACTTAACAGCGATAAAGAAACTTAGTAAGAATAATTTGGGTAATACTGAACATTATAATTTTTATATCCATGCAGGGAACTATCTGGATGTTCACTATCCATCCACCCATCATTGGGAAACAAATTATTCAAGTCATTATAAGTGTATCCAGTATACTTCGTAGCCTTAACTTGATTATCAGCAGTTGATCCACTTGTTTCCAAATACATAATATTGCTTATTTTGTGGATCGGAATCAAATAAGCATCATATATAGTTTTACCATTAAGCGAATTTATTTTATTATAAATTGCGTAAACCGGAATTTGTTTTCCCTTGAAATGATAATTAAACACGTAATGTTTAGTTTGAGGATTGATCATTACTTGAATATTTGAAAGATCATTTAGATCATCACCTGACTGATTAGCAACGTTATAGGTATCAATTAAGTCAGAATGCACTAACGCGTATTTTATAACATCATTTCCATTGGTTAGTCCTGTTGGAATAACAGTAGGTAACCAAGGAGAACCATTACTCCGATGATAAATGATACCACCGCCTATTAATAGTGAAAGAATTCCTAAAAGAATTAATGGCTTGCTAATTGGCTTTATCAAAGCTATAAGTATCATGAATATCCCTATTATTATGAATATCCACATCCCAATTGTTATTATGAGATGAATCAAAATTACACTTCCATCCTATTTCTTGGCTTCTATTTTATGCATTAACATCATATTAGACGATCCTTCATCGACGTAGACACGCTCCCCCTTTGTATAAAGCCTATTAGTTTCAAAATTAGGATTATACATAAAAAAACAATTCGAATTTTTTCTTTTAGAGGCAACATAATGAATAAAGCCAGTTTTTCTATTCCATGTTATTGATTTATTTGTCTCATAATCATCCGTATAATAAATGTCATGACGATTTTTAATTTTCATAACGATATACTTGTGCCCATAAAGGTGATGTTCCCAAAGGCCCACATAACGCGTTGAAAGTGTGGTAGTTCTAAAACCATACTTCAAATTTTTGGCTTTAACATTATTGGAATTGACAATAAATAATGCAAATACTGAGAATACGAATAGCATTGATACAAATATTTTTTTCAATATGAATCTTCCCCTTCTTACAATTTTCTGATTTTTTTACAATCTACCATTAATAATTTCAAGCCCGAAATTTAATGAGGTTTCAATAAAATCTATTTTAAACGGTGATGGTGATATAGTAATATTCCCAACTCTTTGATAGTAGCTTAAATTATTTGATCAAAAGCAAGATAACTAAACAGTTTCTAAGGAAATTTATTTAACAAATAGTTAAAGACATGTTTCTGTTTGTCGTGGATGATTTAGTCTGTTAGCCTTAATTTAATGAATAATGGTACGCGTCAACAACCGTAAGACCGTTATCAACGACTTTAAATCAATTCACCTGGCTGCCAACCGCGATGATACCAAGGTGTATATCCGTTTACTTTAATCTTTCCATGACGTTTTACAAATATTGTTGTTCCCCAGGCCCACTTAACCATCGTACCTTTACTTCTACCACTATAAGAACGAATTTTATATTTTTCATGACCTAAGGACTTGTATTTGAGATGTTTATACGTCAGACCAGGCATTCCTTGATCATCACTCAGCATTTTATTGGAAGAAATGTGAAAATATCCCCACTGGCTAACCTGTTTTCGATGATAAATCCAGTTTCCTCTAAGCACTTTAGGCGTTCCTTTGTGCCATGTAGCGGCATCAGCTGTTGTGGACAAGCTAGCAATTCCAACTGTTAACCCAGCTAATAACCCCCCGCTAAGTTTTAATGATTTATACATGTTCGGGCTCCTCTTATCTATTAATTTTTTCTTTTACTTAGAAGTACTTTGCAGTTCGATGATATTTCAAACCATGTACATAGATGTGTCCACTTTTATAGCGAAACTTGATCGTATATGCGCCAGCGGACTTATCTATAGCAGGAAATTGGCGAATTTGATAGTTATGATGGCCTAAATACTTATAACTGGCACCCACATTACCACCATCTCCGTGACCATTATTGACGAAGTGCATATCCGATCTTGTCATCCAAATATAATTCACTTTATTACTCGTACCCCAAAACCCGCGTAATTTTTTTGGCGTTCCCTTATGCCAGTTTGTTGCCTGGACTGGGGTAACAACTAAGCCACTCATTCCTAAACTTGCAATTAGTAAAAACGAGGTGATAAACTTATGAGCTTTCATACAAAATTCCTCCTTGATTACTTAGCTAAAAAATACTAATTTATTTAACTTGCAGGTCTTCCAATCCGTTTCTATTAATTAATACCCTTATATTGATATTTAGTATTAAAATCTGACATAGAAAGATCATCAACTAAGTTTATCGGTAGACCCTATAGAATTTATGAGCATTTAAGGATAGTTTAACAAACATTTTTCCTTCTGAATACTTCCAGATTGTTGTACGTGAACCTGATCCCCACACTGCATATTGATGACCAATCCAATTTTGATGAATCAATTGAGTGATATGAGCGATTCGTGTTCCATGGTGATAGATACTTAAAGATTTAGCCGTTACCTTAAAATAATATCCGCGACCATGCCAATTGCCACGAATTACTTTTGGAGAATTAACTAATATACCTGGTTGTGCGTGAGCTGCTGGTGTTAAATAAATATTTCCTAAAGCAAAACCGGCAGCTAAAACAAGTACTGTGCTTTTAATATTAGAATTAGGCAATGTTTTCCCTCCCGAAACTATAGTACTGCTAATAATCATAACCTACGCTGAATCGTTCATAGTTAAGAATCAAATGTTCTCTTGAAAATTAAGTCAGTTAGTCCAAGTTAATAGGACAGTTATGCTGACATTGTTAATATGGTAGATTGTAAAATTAATCCGACGCTGTTCGGACAAAAAAGATCAGCTTCCCT
>Ga0214925_100151_pt1 | contig 61449 bp, 60 predicted proteins | sample Stichaenrichment_FD_168299 | JGI IMG/M metagenome (GOLD analysis project Ga0214925, IMG submission 168299) | Xylose enriched microbial communities from anaerobic bioreactor in Madison, Wisconsin, United States - 63SRT | ecosystem: Engineered > Bioreactor > Anaerobic > Unclassified | place: USA... | reverse complement strand
TTTTGAGTATCGGGTGTGACCGGTACTCTTTTTTTCTGTCATTATATCAAAAAAGCAGGTAGTTAAAAATCCTTGGATTTTTAACTACCTGCTTTTGAATTAAGGGACTTATGTCACAGCCTCTTTTATCTCACAAGTCAATTATTGTTTAACAATTGGCGTTGTCATTAATGGCATTTGTAAATATGACGCATATTGGCCACCAGTATGAAGAATGTGCACACCTTGATTATCCGGTGTGCAGCCTGGGGTACCTGGCATAACGGCACCAAGTTCGTCCTTTGAACTGACCACGATTCGAAGCGTTTCACCAGCCTTGTAAGACAGACCCACTGGACTTAAGACAACATCCAAAGAAACAATTTCACCCTTGTTCAATTTCTCGACCCGGTCGAAACTGTACGCTGGAATGTCCTCAGTAGAAGTCTTGCTATCCAAATGACGCATAGAGGCACGTAAACGACCCCATGAGCCCTTATAGCGAAGTGCAGAGGCACCTTCTTGGCTAAAGTCTTGCATGGCAGCACCGTGGTTAGGAATCACGAATTCGCTAAGAACATTACCCATCTTATCAAGTTTTTGAACCCAGACGAAGATATCCATGTCATCGTAGCCATCGACTTCCATGTACAGTTTGGCTTTCGGATACCCAACAAACTGGGTATCTTTATCAAACGTCTTCATGAATGACGCACGGCCAGGCAGACCACCGGCTTGATACTTCACAGGTAAATCGGTTGTCTCAGGTTCGGCCTGCAGCACTCGAGTTTTGCCATTGAAGTAATAGCGCTTATTCTCACTACCAGCTGGCGGGAAGGATTCGGCTGGAATATCAGTCTTGTCATGACCCTCAAAGTCAATTAATGAATAACGGACTTTAGGCGTCTCCAACCAGTCGTTATCCTTACCTAATAAGTAATGGTCAAAGAACCGACGAAGTTCCTCGATATTGTCTTTATCGTAGTAGTAAGGCCATTCTTGACGATCATGGATTCGCAGCCATTTGTCTTTCGAACCTAATTCACGCCATGCTCGGAAGGTCCCCATGGTGTGTAATGTACTAGAGTAACTAGCTACCACAAAGGCCGGCATTTTGATTTTGCTTGGATCAGCAACTTTGTCCTGCCAGATTGGTGCGTCTGCCAATGGATAAGCGTCCATTTCCTTGATCCAGTCCTCACGCTTCGCTCCTGTGGCACTAACGTGGTTAACCGCTAGTCGTTCAATAAAGTTCTTATCAGGAATACCACCAATGAAAGCTAAGTCACGATAACCATCTGATAACCCTTCAGTTGGATTGATACAAGTTAAATGAGGTGACATCTCTGCAGCAATATACCATTGTGAGAAAGTCAGGTAAGACGTTCCGGTCAAAGCAGTTTTGCCGTTTGACCATGACTGAGAAGCTAACCATTCGATCAAATCATAGCCATCTTCTGCTTCCTGAGAGCCAATCATGGTCGTATTCCCTTCACTGTGGGCAATACCACGCATATCTGGGTTGCAGACTGCGTAACCATGAGCAACCCAGTAATCTGGATCTGGCGCTTCAAACTTGGTTAAACCAGAGTTCCACTGGTTACCCATACCCAGCATGTTAAATAAATTCTTGTATCGCGGTGCAGTACCAGCGCTCTTTCCATAAGGGCTCCAAGCAATTAACGTTGGAAACTTGTCATCGGTTGTTGGCATATAAATATCAGTATAAATCGTCACACCGTCACGAAGCTTCACGGGGACGTCTTTTAGCATCTTAATATCACCTGAAAGTGGTTTAAATCCATCGGCGATTTGCTGACCCTTCTTGAGGATCACTTCTTTCGTTTCAAATGGACTAAGAACACCATGTTCAACACCATTATCGATGTAATCAAAAGCGGGACTAAATTTCATGTCTTCAGTAATCTTTACGGTCATTTGTATTACCTCCAATTGTCTAAGCTTATTCGTTTAAGCAACTTGAGTATACGGGAAGCATAGACGGGATGTACAATTGCAAATTTGGATACTTATGAAGGAAATACGTCTGTTATTTAGTTTATGAATAACACTCGTGAAACTTTGGATCCTTATGTATAACAAAAAAGGTTGTGTCATAAGTCGATATTGGCAAGCATTTCAATCAATTTTTCAGCAAAAATTAGTGATGCCTGTCCTTTGGTTCAATGCGTCAATATAGCCTAATCATGCGCCCAAACTCAGATTCCTGCCATTTAACGCAAATAATGCCTACCCCGCACAAATCGCGGAATAGGCATTATTTACATTAAATTCTGGAATCTACCAAGTTTTGTCACACACTCTTGGCTAACTATCTCTTTAAATGATAACTATAAGTTGAAACAATGATATTTTGACGTGTATTTAAAGCCGACCGCAGTCTCAACGCCGTTTGGTTATGCAAAACATTCTGCCATGGCCGTCGTGGTACGAATTGAGGAACGAGCACCGTAGTGGTGAAGTTCCGTTCCGCTGCCCGCTTGGCGATCACATCACAGAATCGCAAAGTGGGTGTGATGATTGACCGGTAAGAAGAATGAATATCAACAAATCGGACATCAGGGAACTCAACTTTAAACTTCTGAGCAGTTTTGTGTTCCTTACGCGGATTCTCGTCAAATGACACATGCATCGCAATGACGTAATCACCAACCGAACGGGCATAATCAATCGCATGAGCCGTTACCTGCGTCACATCACTCACAAGGACGATCACGGTTGCACCATCATAGTGATGATTGACCGTATCGCTGTTTTCGCTAATCCGTAACTGCCGTGCAACGTTCATGTAATGCCGATGGATTCGGTAGAACATATAAATCAGTGCGGGCATGACGATTAAATATGGCCATACATTACCAAAGTGAAGTAGGAACAAGCAAATTACCAGTGACAATGAAATGAACGCACCAAGGAAGTTAATGCAGGCCTTTAATCCCCATTTACCTTCACGAACTCTAAACCAGTGACGGATCATACCAGATTGAGACAAGGTAAACGGTACAAACACCCCAACAGCATACAGTGGAATCAATAGACTCGTCTTACCATGGAAGATAATGATCAAGAAGATTGCCCCTACCGCAAGGGAAATGATCCCATTTGAATACCCTAACCGATCACCACGATCCAAGTAAGCATGTGGCAGGAACTTATCCTTAGCTAGGTTATAAGCCAAAATTGGGAAGGCTGAAAAACCGGTATTAGCAGCGACAGCCAAAATAGCAGCCGTTGCAAGTTGTAGTAGGTAATAAATCAAGCCGTGCCCAAAAACAGCTTGGCCAATTTGTGACAGAACAGTATTATCGGCCATTGGCTTGATGCCAAGGTAGTAACTTAAGAACGTAATACCACCAAAGAAGAAGGCCAATATCGACGCCATAATAGCTAATGTTGCACTGGCATTATGACTCTTAGGCTTACGGAAGTTAGGTACCGCGTTACTAATCGCTTCAACCCCTGTCAGAGAGGAAGAACCGCTTGAAAACGCCCGGAAGAACAACACTAGTGTCATCCCTTGGACAGGCGCCCCAACGGCCGCAGAAGCGTGATATGCAACGTGTCCGGTGACAATCTCAAAGATACCCCAGCCAATCATTACGAAAATCATGAGAATGAAGAAATAAACGGGTAAGGTCAGCATCGAAGCTGATTCACGCATTCCTCTAAGATTGAGCCCCATGATCAGCAAAACTAAAATAATTGAAATACCGACTTGATGAGCGCTAATAGCGGGTATCGCAGAAATAATAGCGTCAGTACCAGAAGTAACAGAAACCGCCACGGTCAGCATATAATCAACTAACAGTGATCCACCAGCAACTAACCCAGCTGGTTGTCCCCAGTTAGTTGTTGCAACAACGTATGCACCCCCACCGGATGGGTAAGCGTGAATAATCTGTTGGTATGACAACGTGATTGCGAATAGTAAAACCAAAACCAAGGCAGCGACCCAAAGTTGATACATCAATGCTGCTGCTGAAAGTGTGATTAAAACCGTTGTAATTTGTTCAGTCCCATATGCGACTGAAGATAACGCATCAGAAGAAAGTAGTGCCAGTGCCTTAAACTTGGTTAAGGCCTGTCCACCCTCGTCCGTTGTCTTCAACGGTTTACCAATGAGTAACCGTTTCAAATAACGCCACATGATTTTTACTCCTTTATCGACGAATAACAGCTATCAATCACAACCTCATAGTGACTGATAGCTACTTTCGAAAATTAATATCTAAAATGAATGGATGCCGCAAATGGGTATGCAAAATCAATAGGTATTGTACAACAAACTATCAGATGAAAGCAAGCTGATATCGGGCAATCTAAAAAGGTTCACGAACAATCTCTAGTGTACTAGTTTTTCGAACCAATTACTGGTTTATTTGAAACTAAAGAAGCATCCGCAATTTTCATCAATTGCGGATGCTTCTTTAGTTTCAGTTAGTAATAGTAATCACTAGCCGTTAAGCCAAGTTTACATCATACCGCCCATACCTGGTTGAGCAGGTGCAGCTGGAGCAGCAGAATCATCCTTTGGTTCATCGGCAACGACAGCTTCAGTAGTTAACAGCAATGCTGAAACTGATGCAGCGTTTTGAAGTGCTGAACGAGTAACTTTGGTTGGGTCAACAATACCGGCATCTACCATGTTTTCGTATTTGTCAGTAGCAGCGTTGTAACCTTCGCCAGGCTTCAATGTCTTCATGTGTTCAACGATTACAGAGCCTTCAACACCGGCATTCTCAGCGATTTGACGAACTGGTTCTTCCAAAGCACGACGAACGATAGCAACACCGGTTGCTTCATCGCCTTCCGTATCCTTTTCAACCTTTTCAACTTCTGGAATCACGTTGATCAAGGCAGTACCACCACCGGAAACGAAGCCTTCCTCAACGGCAGCACGAGTAGCGTTCAAAGCATCTTCGATACGGTACTTACGTTCTTTCAATTCGGTTTCAGTTGCAGCACCCACACGGATAACAGCAACACCGCCGGCCATCTTAGCCAAACGTTCCTTTAACTTATCACGGTCAAAGTCTGAGGTAGTCGCATCGATTTGAGTCTTGATTTCTGCGACACGTTCTTGGATTTGTTCCTTGGCACCAGCACCTTCAACAATGGTTGTGTCGTCTTTTGTGACGTTAACCTTGTTAGCTTGACCAAGTTGTTCAAGCGTAGCATCCTTCAAGTTCAAGCCTAAATCATCGGTAATAACAGTACCACCGGTCAATACGGCAATATCTTGAAGTTGAGCCTTACGACGGTCACCAAAACCAGGAGCCTTAACAGCAACAACGTTGAAGGTCCCACGCATCTTGTTCAAAACAAGTGTTGGTAATGCTTCACCAGTAATATCATCAGCGATGATCAACAATGAACGGCTTTGTTCAACAACCGATTGCAGCAATGGTAAGATATCTTGGATGTTAGAAATCTTCTTATCAGTGATCAAGATGTATGGGTTGTCCAAGTTAGCTTCCATCTTGTCGTTATCAGTAACCATGTATTGTGACATGTAGCCACGATCAAACTGCATCCCTTCAACAACGTCTAGGCTGGTATCAACACCACGGGATTCTTCAATCGTAATAACGCCGTCGTTACCAACCTTTTCCATTGCGTCAGCAATTAAATCACCGACTTGTTGGTCAGCTGAAGAAATAGAAGCGATTTGAGCAATATCACTCTTAGTGGCAACCTTGTGGCTCATCTCATGTAAAGCCTTAACAGCGGCGTCAGTAGCTTTTTCAATACCGCGACGGATACCAACTGGGTTAGCACCGGCAGTCACGTTCTTCATACCTTCGTTAACGATTGCTTGAGTCAAAACAGTTGCAGTGGTGGTACCATCACCAGCGATGTCGTTAGTCTTTGAAGCAACTTCAGCAACTAACTTGGCACCAAGGTTCTCAAAGTGGTCTGACAATTCAATGGCCTTTGCAATGGTAACCCCATCGTTAGTAATCGTTGGGTTACCGTATGATTGTTCCAAAACCACGTTACGACCCTTGGGGCCAATCGTTGTTTTAACTGTATCTGCTAATTTATCAACACCGGCAAGCATTGCTGACCGAGCGTCTTCAGAAAACTTAAGTTCTTTAGCCATAGTTTTTCTTCACCTCATAAAATAATTTAGTTTGAAAATTTTAGTCCAGTTGATTCTTAATTAGTCGACAATTGCGACTAAGTCCTTTTCATGGACAACGAGATATGAGTCGCCGTTATACTTAACTTCAGTACCTGCGTATTTATCAAATAAGACAGTGTCGCCTTCTTTAACACTTGGCGCAACCTTTTCACCATTGTCAAGCACACGGCCACTACCTACAGCAATAACCTTGCCAGTTTGTGGCTTTTCCTGAGCATTACTTGCTAGTACAATTCCACCAACAGTTTGTTCTTCTTCTTCTTGTGCTTGTAAAATTACACGGTCTCCTAATGGTTTTAACACTTGAATCCCTCCAATAAATATAAAGTTTAGCACTATTAGCACTCATCTAACATAAGTGCTAATCACAATTAATACTATAAAATTATTCCCACCCAAATGCAAGAGATTTACCCAAAAAAAGCACGATTTACTAAATCTTTTACAATGTGCTGGACTCCTTACTGAAAGTAAAAGTGGCTCAACTACCAGCACATCAGCTGATAATTAAGCCACTTCATGTCATTAAGTGTTAAATTACTTATCTGTGAAAACAGCAGTTTACTATTCACCACATTTGCAGAAAACTACTCTTCTTCATTATAATGATCTAAAAAGTAGATCAGTGTTTGCAGTTCATTAGTTAAATCAACGTTTTGAACCCGCACATTGGTTGGTACAGATACTCGTAGCGGTGTGAAGTTAAGAATCCCGCGGACGCCACCCGCAATGGCATCATCCGTAACGTTTTGAGCAACTGATTCAGGGACCGTCAAAATCACAATCTTGATTTGCTGATCTTCTAGTTGCTTACGCAGTTCTGACATGGGATAGATGGGTACACCGCTCTGAACAGTGTTTGCGAGGTCTGGACGAACATCAAACGCTGCGCTGATCCGCACATTACTGTTCTGATGAAAGTTAAAGTTTAACAGTGCGTTCCCTAAGTTACCCACACCAATAAGGGCTGCGTTAGTCAGCTTGTCCTGATTTAAAATCTTCTTGAAGAACTTTAACAAACTGTCAACATCGTACCCATATCCTCGTTTTCCAAGCGCACCAAAGTACGAAAAGTCACGACGAATCGTGGCTGAATCAACCTTAACGGCCTCTGAAAGTTCTGTTGATGATACCCGATTTTTATCAGAATCATGCAAAATATTCAGATAGCGATAGTAAATCGGTAATCGTTTTGCAGTGGCTTTCGGAATCTTTGTTTCTGCCAATTTCTTTTCCTCCTTGTGAATTTACCTGATTAAAAATACCTTAGAAAACGAATCTTTTAATCATCAAAATAATTGCGAATTTCTAAAATAAATAAGTTTGTGAAAACATCATTCTAGTTAATTGTAGCATATTGGGACGATTTGTGAAATAATTTTCAATAAAAAATCCATGAACATTTTATCAAACCTATCAGAATCTCACTAATTAATGGTAGAATAGTTTCACAATAGAAAGGCAGCTGATACGACATGTTATTACAGGTCCAGCAAGTAACACGCCGGTTCGGCGCGGATACTCTTTTTGATAATGTCAACCTAGATGTACCTGAACACGGTCGGGTAGCACTCGTTGGCCGAAACGGTGCTGGTAAGTCAACTCTGGTCCGCATGATTACGGGCATTGACGCTCCAGATGAGGGACAGATCATCTATAAAAAAGGCATGACCATTGGGTATTTAGCCCAAGATACCGGCCTTGATTCTAATAAATCAATCTGGGAAGAAATGGCCAGCGTCTTCCAAGAACTTCAGGATCAGGAAGAAGAATTACACCGTTTGGAAGAACGGATGAGCGACCCAGACGTGATCAATGATAAAGAACAATTTGAACAGCTTTCAAAAACTTATGATCAACGACAAACCTCCTTCAAAAACAATAATGGTTATGGTTATCGTGCCGAGATTCGTGGTGTTTTACACGGTTTTGAATTCGGTGAAGAAGATTATGGCCGCTCGATCAACGAATTGTCTGGCGGACAAAAAACACAACTAGCATTAGCTAAATTACTACTGGAAAAACGCGACCTGTTAGTTTTGGATGAACCTACTAACCACTTGGATGTTGAGACTTTAACTTGGCTTGAAGGCTACATTCAATCTTATAAAGGTGCGTTACTGATTGTGTCGCATGACCGTTATTTTTTGGACCGCTTAGTAACCGAGGTCTACGAAATGTCTATGGGAACTGTCACGCACTTTCACGGTAACTACTCAGCCTACGTCACACAAAAAGCAGCGCAGTTGCAGCGGCAATGGAAAGAATACGACAAACAGCAACATAAGATATCTCAACTAGAAGATTTTGTTAACCGTAATATTGTGAGAGCTTCAACAACCAAACGCGCACAAGCTAGACGTAAGCAACTTCAGAAAATAGATCGTATACAACGGCCAGAAGCTGATGACAAGGTGGCTCACTTTGCGTTCACCCCTCGTCGTCAAAGCGGCAACATCATTTTGACTGTAAAGGATCTGGCAGTGGGTTATGATCCTAGTAAGATATTGGCCCAACCAGTTAATATTGACATTAAAAAGCACCAAGCAATTGCCATTGTCGGCCCTAATGGGGTTGGTAAATCAACTCTTCTCAAAACCATTTTGGGAAAAATTCCTGCATTAGCTGGCAGTGTGACCTTTGGAACTGGTGTCGATACTGGTTACTACGATCAAGAGCAAAAATCGTTACACGGCAATAAAACCGTTCTAGCTGAGCTTTGGGACGACCACCCTACCACACCGGAAAAAGATATTCGCACGATTCTCGGCAGTTTCTTATTTACCGGAGAAGATGTGGATAAGTTAGTTCATAGTCTTAGCGGTGGCGAAAAAGCACGGCTACTGTTAACAAAACTAGCAATGAAGCACGACAACTTTCTGATTTTGGATGAACCTACCAACCACTTGGACATTGATAGCCGTCAAGTGCTTGAAAACACACTGAACGACTTTGATGGCACGATTTTGTTTGTTTCCCATGACCGTTACTTTATTAACCAAGTGGCAACTTCAGTTGTTGAACTGTCAGCCAAGGGCTCTGAACTTTTCCTTGGGGACTACGATTACTTTATCGAAAAGAAACAAGAACAAGCTGCCGTTGCAGAAAAAAAGCAAGAAGAGGCTCTGGAAAAAGATCCCAGTCTTGCAGTTAAACCTGTTAGTCAAAAAAAGCAAAGTTATCAACAGTCAAAAGAACGTCAAAAACAAGAACGAAAGTTAGCGCGTCAAGTTGAGACGCTAGAACAGCAGCTTAACGACCTCACCGAGAAAAAAAGCCAGGTGGAAACCACAATGACTCAGCCAGAAATTTTTTCTGACCAAGCCAAAATGGCAGACCTGCAAAAACAGCTCGAAGAGATTACTAAGCAAATAGAAGCAACCGAAAATGATTGGGAAGAAGCTTCTCTAACCTTAGAAGACTTATCTGATTAACCTCTAGAAACACTAAAAAACAGATTTCCGAAAATGGGAAATCTGTTTTTTAGTGTTTCTAGAGTTAATACTGTTATGAAGCCATCCAATCAAACTCTAGACTAGGATCAGCATTTAAAGTCATATCACCAAACTGTTTTAGTTGATAACTAACATAGCCCGCTGCTCCAATCATCGCTGCGTTATCCCCACAAAGTTTAAGGGGTGCTTTGATAAAATCAACGTTTTCAAATGCTTCTAGTTCTGAATCTAACCGCTCACGCAGCCCTTGATTAGCAGCAACGCCACCCGCTAAAATCAATTGTTTTACTGAATAGGCATCAAGTGCCCGAACGGTTTTATCCGCTAAAACATCCACTACTGCTTGTTGGAAACTAGCTGCTAAATCTTCCCGCTTTAGCGTTTCACCAATTTGATCCGCATGGTGAACCGTATTGATAAAGGCACTCTTCAAACCGCTAAAACTAAAGTCAAACGATTCGGAGTCATCCATTGCCCGCGGAAAGTTAAACGTATCCTTACCTAAATGAGCGAGGCGGTCTACTTCCTTACCTGCCGGATAGTTGATGCCTAGTACCCGACCAATTTTATCATAAGCTTCGCCAGCTGCATCATCGCGTGTTTCACCAATAATTTCAAACTGTCCTGGTCCAGCTAAATATACTAATTCAGTATGACCACCTGATACTAACAGCGCTAATGCAGGAAATTCAATTGGCTTGACATAACGAGCAGCATAAATATGACCAGCCATATGATTGACTGGAATCAACGGCAAATCATGGGCATAAGCCACTGTTTTAGCTGCAGTAACACCGATTAACAATGCACCAACTAAACCTGGACCATACGTCACGGCAACTGCTGACAAATCATCATAAGTCACTGAAGCTTCCGACATCGCTAAATCAATGCAGTCCGTAATTTGCTCGATATGATGCCGACTAGCAACTTCGGGAACCACACCGCCAAACCGCTGGTGACTTTTAATTTGAGTAGCAACGATATTAGAAAGAATTTTTTCACCATTTTCAATCACCGCTACACTGGTTTCATCACAACTTGACTCAAAAGCCAAGATTAAATTACGTTCCACGTTTAATTCGCTCCCTTTGTGCCTCTCTTTATACGCTGAGTTTCATTAAAATTGCGTCCTCATCCGGATGGGTGTAGTACGCTTTACGCACATTAATGGCGGTAAAACCGACCCGTTGATAAAGGTGCCTAGCAGCTAAATTGGATTTTCTGACTTCCAGAAATACCTGCGTATTAGCTTCTAAGGACGTGATCAAACGACTAATCATTTTAAACGCCCAGCCCTTTCGCTGGTAAGCCGGATCCACTGCCACACCGGTAATATCAACCTGATCCAATACTTTAACGGCGCCAACGTAGCCCACCAGCTGATTGCCATTGTAAATCACGGTATAGACCCGATGTGCTGCTCCCATATCGGCCTGGAAATCTTTTAGTGTCCAGCCCGTTCCGCTTGAATAAGCTCGTGTCGCAATTCGTGCGCAAGCTTTAACCAAGGGTATTAGTTCTGCTTCGGTTGCCATTTGGACTCTAAGATTCTGCATTTTCAGAATCTCCAATAGTAATCACCATGTCTACTGCATCCTCGTGGTCGCCGAAATAGTAACCCCTTTTGATACCAGATTTTTCGAAGCCTAAATCCTGATATAACGCCTGTGCGCGCACATTACTTAGCCGAACTTCAAGAGAAACTTGTTTGAGTTCTAACTGACGCGCTTTTTTAATCATCACAGCAATTAAAAAATGACCAAGGCCACGGTTTTGATAGTCTGGTACCACGGCAATATTAGTAATATGTGCATCGCTTTTAACATCGTTAAACGTACAGCCAATGAAAGCTAACAAGCGATCATGGCGCCGCAAAACAAGGTATAAACGGTCCGTATCATGACGCAATTCACTGGCAAACGCCGCAGAATCCCACGGCGTTTTCCCTCCATAAACCGCCCGTTCGATGCCAAGCATTTCGGGAATATCAGTAAATTGTGCCTTAGCTAAAAAATACGCAACATTTTGGATATGAACTTCATGGTTTTTGATGTCCAAAACATCCTGATATTTGGTATCTCGAATTTGAAACAATTGCTGATACCAATCCTTAAACTTTCTCAACATAATCGCTACTATCCTCTTCTGGGTGTTGTTTCTGCCAGTCAGCCTCAGCCTTGGTCAAACGCAGATAGCGTGGCACAAAACCATTGACATCACTTACAGGTGCTTGTCGTTGACCAAGCCGGCCTAACTGCACCGCACTTGGAAGGCTTAACTCTAGCGGATAATGAATATAATTTGCTTCAAGCGCTGTTTTCAACCGCTCCGTAAATGCATCAAGGTCGCCTAACACCACAACCGGTTCAGCCAATGCCTTCAGCTGGGGTAATAATTTTTCAAATGGAATATGCTGATCTTCAATGACGGATACCGGTGTCCCGTTTTGAATCCGATAAACGCCAGCAAAGACGTTATCATTACGGCCATCAAATAAAACCGCAACCAACTGGGTCTCGTTTACAATGTTAGCCGCAATCGTTGCTAAACTAGAAATGCCAACCAGTTCAATCTTTAATGTATCAGCTAGCGTTTTGGCCGTTGTGACACCGATCCTCAGTCCAGTGTACGAACCAGGACCATCCGCAACAACAACTCGATTCAGCTCCGCTGGCTTCAGCTTAGCTGTTTGCATCAAATTCTGAATAATAGGTAACAAATGTGCGCCATGTTTTTTGGTCGTCGTCACTGTCGTTGTTGCTAGAACCTGATCATCTGACATCACCGCGACACTGAGTGTTTGATTAGACGTATCTAACGCCAATACTTTCATATCGTTTTCATACCCCTTTTTCCTGATTCTTCAGCCATCATCATACACCTAAGCCCAATTATCTGACAACTAAGCTTGAGCTGAATGATTAATGATAGGTTCCCAGTGACATTCTGCTTCAGTAGCCACGTCACCATTTTCCATAGTAATCCGGTGCTTAGTCACAATGGAATCAGGGATATCGGTCATTAAGGTCGCTTCACTAGTGACGATATGATGATACTGAACCTCATTTTCAAAACGAATATTGATACTGGTTAAATTATGGCGCGTGAGAAAACTCATTGGTAGCGCATCTAATAACCAATCAAAATAACGTGAGTTGTTAACATGACCATTGCCATCAATATCAAAATAGCGTACCCGATATTGTTTCGTCATTAATTGATCTGCTTCAGTCAGCTTTTTTGGTCGAGACAGACGGGGAATCATTTTAACTTTTTCAGAGTGGGATGGTGCAATAATGCGCTCCGGAATCGTAACGATTTTACGCGTTTCATGGTTCATCGTGACCCAAATACTCTCGACGTGGACACATTCGCGACCTTCACTGTCATGAACCCAAAATTCTCGGAATGCAAAATAACGGTTATAACAGGTAGCTTGGGTTGATACTTCGATAGTTTCTCCCTGTTTTGGTAAACGGGTAATGTCCATCTTATATTGAGTAACAACCCAACCAATGCCGAGGTCAGCGACTGCCTTTGCACCGACGCCTAATGAATCCGTTTGGTCTTCTGAAGCCAAAATAATCATATTAACTAGCATGGCTGGTGTTACGGTATTCGTAACATCTGTTTCGTAGAAAGTAATTTGATGCTTTTCTGAAAAAATTTTCGCGCCCATTCGGTTTTCCTCTAATTCTATTTAATTCTGGTTAAGATGATGATAAATCTGATAAACTTCCTGTTTCTTTAGTTGACGCAAATGAGCTACCTGTTTGATAGCGTCATTTGGTCTTAATCCTGTTTCAATGAGATGATCAACGTGATCTTCAATACTTAGTCCGCTATAATCGGGCTCCTCGTCATCTTGGTCTCCTTTTGAACTGCCGCTAACGATCACAACAAATTCGCCACGTACTCGGTCTGATTCATTCGCCCACTCTAAAAGTTCGGCCAAAGATCCTCGTAAAAATTGCTCGTGTTTTTTGGTCAGTTCTCGACAAAGAGAAGCTTGGCGATCACCACCGTAAACATCAACTAAATGTTGAAGTGTTTTCGCTAACCGGTGAGGCGCTTCATAAAAAATTTGACTCTCCGAACGATCCTTGAGTTTCTCTAATTCTGCAACCTGAAGTTTGGGTTTACGGTCTAAAAAACCGTAAAAATAAAACGGCTGTGGGTCAAGACCAGAAGCAATCAAAGCTGTGAGTCCTGCATTAGCACCGGGCAATGGCACTACTGGAATATCGACTTCGATACAGGCAACGACTAATTCGTGTCCAGGATCGCTAATTGATGGCATTCCTGCATCACTGACTTGAGCAAGGTTTTCTCCCGCTTGCAGTTTGGCAATCAATTGTGGAATACGCTCTTGAGTATTATGTTCATGAAAACTAATTTGCGGTGTTTCAATTTCAAAGTGATTCAGTAACTTTTGCGTATTTCTGGTATCTTCTGCCGCAATCAAATCGACTTGTTTTAACACCTCGACACTACGAAAAGTCATATCACCTAAATTACCAATTGGGGTCGGTACTAAATAAAGTGTGCCCGTTTGATTCTGTTTTGAAAAGCTTAATTGCGATTGCACGCTGATCCTCCTAATTACCGTTCACCGTAGATAACATCTAAACAAAAAGCACAGGGTTCATCGTTTTCCCGTCGCTTACCATACTCAAAGTTGCAGACGTGAAACCCTTCTTCATACAGTTTTTCTAAATTTTTACGCGACTTCGACAGCGGTGGCTCAGTATTATTGCCACTAATACCCTCATTGCGATCAGAACGCAAAACTTCGCGTAGATGCTGATTTTCAATTTCCAGTTCAGCATTCTGTTCCAATGTTTGGGTTACTTCGTCTTGAACCTGTTCAAATTTCGAGATCATTTTCACCATTTCGGCCTGTAAGTCTTTCAACTCTTCATAAACATCCCGCTTTGCCAAGATTGCACCTCTTTAATTATTCATTATGTAATGAATGCTCCACTATGAGAACATCCGTAACCGCTAAACATGTTGCTTTATATCAGCTAAAATCCGCAACGTCAAGGTTTCTAAGATACTCTGAATATTCATATTTCCCGCAAGTGCCTTTTTAGTGTCCAGCACAGCCGTTAAAATCTGGAGTAATTGTTCCCGAGTCAAAGCCTGAGCCATTTCTAACATGGTTGTTTGAAGTTCCGGAAATGCTGACTGTGTTTCATCCGACAGATACTTTGCTTGCAACGTGCTTTGCCAAAGTAACACAATGGCATCTAAAATCACGGCTTGATGGTCCCGGTCATGAGCTAACGGCATCAAACCCGTCTGAACCGTTACAAACGCCATATCGTCATGTTTTGCAAGTTGGTTAAACCAACGACTGAGTTCATGCTGACATTTAGCCAGCCAATCATCGGCCACTAATTCATCAGCTGCATCCATACTATTTGTCAGCCCACTTAATAACGGAATCTGATTCTCGGAAATCTGGTGCTGCCGCAAACTTTCAGCAAACGCTTTTGATGATAGCGGTGGGAATTCAACGATTTGAGTTCGAGATAAAATAGTTGCTAACATCATGCTTTTATTGGTAGTCAATAAAAAAATGACCCGGTTGGCAACGGGTTCCTCAATGAATTTTAATAGTCCGTTAGCTGCATTAGTCGTCAGCGTTTCGGCCCCTTCAATAATGAATACCTTAGTCGACCCTTCAACAGGACTCTTAGCGAACTCGTCCTTAATGTAACGGACCTGATCAACCTTAATTCGCTGCCCATCAGGTTCCACCGTGACCACGTCAGGATTATCGCCAGCTAAAATTCGCCCACATTCTGGACATTGACCACAAGGCATACCATCCGCATTCGGATTTTGACAAAAGAGCCGCATAGCAACAACTTGCGCAACTGCTCGCTTACCACAACCTGGCAAGCCAGAGAATAGGTAGGCATGGCTAAGTCGGTTAATCAGCACAAGGTGAATAAAGTGCTGCATTAACTGTGACTGTTTGCTTTCAGCTTGTTCAATTAAAGTTTGTTCTGCCAAGACCTACTCCTCCACTAAGTTAAAATTGATGAAATTGTTCAATTGGTAAGACGAAGACGGTCGCACCGCCCACCTGAACTTCAACTGGATAACCCGACGTACTTTCCATCTGGGCATCAATATTGACGGGTGGTGTCATGAATTGCTGCCGGGTTCGGGAAGTTTCATGAATCAAATCAAGCACTTCTTGAACACGCTTATCTTCAATACCAATCATATAAGTCGTGTTACCGGACTTTAAGAAACCACCAGTTGTTGATAATCGTGTTACGCCAATGTCAGCTTTAACAAATTCACTGCGCAAACGGTTAGCATCTTTATCCTGCACGATGGCAATCACTAATTTCATACTTGACCCTTCTTTCTACCAATTTATCGTTGCTGCATTCTATCCGTAATCAGCGTCATGGCTTGACTGATCACGTCAGCCACCGGTTGTGTGGCGTCTACGGTAATAATTCGTTCGGGAAACTTCTTTGCTAGTCTGAGATATGCTGCACGGACACGTTTATGAAAGCTCAGCGCCTCTGCATCCAATCGATCAACATTCTGCCGATGCGCTTTAATCCGTGCCAACCCAACTTCAGAGGGAACATCGACGTAAATAGTTAAATCAGGTGTTAAACCTTCAGTTGCAAACTGATTCATTTGATAAACGGCTTCTTCACCAATTTGCCGACCCGCGCCCTGATAGGCAACTGAGCTATCAACAAACCGGTCACATAAAACAACTTTGCCTGCCGCTAAAGCGGGGCGAATCGTTTCTTGAATAAGCTGACGTCGTGAAGCCGCGTACAGTAAAGCCTCAGTTCGCACATCCATTTGTGTATTTTGTGGGTCTAAAATGATTTTTCGAATGGCTTCCGAAATTTGATTACCGCCTGGTTCACGGGTAACCAGAATGTCAGTCCTGTTTGCTGTATCAAGCTGCTCTGCAATCGCACTTAAGACGGTTGTTTTTCCAGCGCCATCAGGTCCTTCAAATGAAATAAATAATCCTGCCAAATCGGTTACCTCGCTTACAATTAATGATGGTGGCTAATAAATTTAAAGCCACCTTTTATGATGTACGACACTTGCAATTGTACTTGATTAAGACTACGGAATCAAGCGCTTGGCAAGGCCTGAACGGTTTCTTAAATGACTAGCAAAAGTCGCAATATTTAGAGAGTGTGACACAACTCGGTAGATTCTAGAATTTAACGCAAACAAAGCGCCATCCCGACAAATCTTCGGGACAGCGCTTGTTGATGTTAAATTCTGGAATCTATTGAACTGATTCACAATCTATTTGATTTAATGATCAAAAACAGACGCTTGAATATGGTCGCCGCGCACGTTGCGCAACCGCGCTTCACGGTATAAAAAGAGGTACTTTTGCCGAGCTAATGCTGTTTGCGCTGTAATCTCTTCATCTACATCCGCGATGGCTATTTCAGTTTGCTTAGCCTGATCCCATTCTTCTTTAGCACGCTCAATCGTTGCTAATAACTTTTCATCAAACTGATATCTAATGTGTTGCTTGCGCACACCAAACACGTTGTCACTTCCTTACATTTCGGTTCGGCCTTCAACTGCCTTATATAATGTCATTTCATCGGCGTATTCAATGTCTGATCCAACTGAAAGCCCATGGGCGAGCCGTGTCACTTTGATACCAGCTGGTTTGATCAGCCGTGAAAGATACATTGCCGTTGCCTCACCTTCTGGCGTAGCATTAGTCGCCACGATCACTTCTTTAACGCTCTTATTGGTTTGCAAGCGTTTCAGTAGACTAGACATATTCAAATCTTCTGGACCCTTACCTTCGATTGGAGATAAAACCCCGTTTAAAACGTGATATAGGCCGTGATATTCCTTCATCTTTTCCATGGTCATGATATCTTTAGCTTGCTCTACGACTAAGATTTGACTCTGGTCGCGGGACTTATCCCGACAAATATCACACGGATCGTTTTCAGTTATATTACCGCAGATCGAACAAAAATGCAGATCTCGCTTAGCCGAAATTAACGACTTAGCAAAGCGGGTCACGTCATCATTGTCCATATCAATGGTATAAAACGCCAATCGCGTGGCCGTTTTTTGCCCAATACCTGGCAGCTTCATATAACTATCAATTAGTTGTGCAATTGGTTCTGGATATTGCATGACTGCCATTCACTCCTTTAACTCAATTACATACCGGGCATGTTGTTCGTATACTTGCCTAAGGTTTGCTTACCATCTTCATCGATTTGTTTTAGTGCTGAGTTAACTGCGGCTAAGATTAAATCACTCAGCATATCTGGGTCATCAGGATCAATCGCTTTGGAATCAATTGACAAATCGGTCATTTCACGTTTGCCAGTGAAAGTTGCTTTCACCATTTCGTCAGGTGAAACACCCACGTACGTCTTGGCTTCCATCGCCTTTTGTTCCTCGGCGAGCTGTTTTTCCATCTTTTTCATTTGTTTCATCATGTTGCCCATATTACGATTTCCACGCATCATAGTTCGTTACCATCCTCTATAGTTATTATTAATCTGATTTAACATCAATGACATCATCGCCAAAAAGTTCCTTGGCCTTATCCACCACGGGTTCGGCTTTTGTTGGGGATGACTCGTCCTTGGATTGACCGTCATCCTGAGCAGTACTTTCGGGTTCTTGACCATTTTGATTGCCTACCTGATGCTGTTCCAAATAAGTTTTACGAATTTCTGGCCACTGGTCAGTAGGGACAAACACTAATTTAGGTACCTTATGTGTTAACCGATCTAACCCATTTTCCAACGCATCATTTAACTCTTGATCTGCGTTGGCGCGCTGCTGAAGAAACGCATAATCAAACGCAATGATTGCACCATCAGGACTGGCAGCCACTGGCTTGGAAACCCCCATAATCGAGCGTTGCGGTATCGACAAAATATTCATCAAATCGGGCCAGACTTCTTGTAGTGCTGACAGGTCCTGTCGGGTTGCCGCACCTAAAATCGGGTAAACTAGGCTAAGGTTAACCTGAGTACGTTTTGGTTTGACAGTCTTCATAGCAGCAGGTCGCTTTTGAACCGTTTTTACGGTTGCGGGCGCTTTTTGTAAATCAGCTACCGTCTTTTTAAGACTGCTTACCTCGGCCTCTAACCGGTCAATTGCCGTATTATCGACTGGAGCAGACGATACTGTCTGAGTGCCCTGGTTTTGATGACCTGCTAAGCGTACCGTTAATACTTCCAGGTAAACGTCTTCGTGAGTCGTAAACCGCATTTGCTGTTGAATATCATTTAAATCATCAATAATATCATATAACTGCTGTGGTTTTATTTCCGTTGCCAGTTGTTTAAAATCCGAATCTACCTGATCCATTTCGATCTGAGTTACCAATTCTGGAGATTGCTGATAAAGCAACAAGTCTCGGGTCAAATTCACCAGATCTTCTGTAAATCGTTCAGGATCTTTGCCTTCGTCTAAAATCTCTTGAATGGTCATCAGCGCTTTTTGAGTTTCCTGATGAGTCACCTGGGTAAGATAGGTAACTAATAGCTGTTTACGTACCGCACCCGTGACCAGCAGTGCATTATCCAGTGTGACTTTGTCATCACCAAACGAAATGACCTGATCCAAAATACTGAGTGCATCACGCATCCCACCTTCAGAAGCTTTCGCAATTACCTTTAGTGCTTCATCATCATAGGAAAGGTTTTTTTCTTTCAGAATATAGGCCATTCGTGAAAGACTGTCCTTAGCTTGAATTTGCTTAAAATCAAATCGTTGGGTTCGCGAAATAATCGTGGCTGGAATCTTATGCGGTTCCGTCGTGGCAAGAATAAAAATCACGTTCGCCGGTGGTTCCTCCAACGTTTTCAATAACGCATTGAAGGCTCCCGTTGACAGCATATGAACTTCATCAATGATATAGACTTTATAGTCGGCCTCAGTGGGCGCATACTTAACTTTATCACGAATGTCACGAATCTCTTCAACACCATTGTTAGAAGCAGCATCAATCTCAATCACGTCATTCAGTGTGCCCTTAGTAATTGCCTTACAGGTCTCACATTGATTACAAGGTTCACCATCTTCTTGATGCTGACAATTTACTGCCTTAGCGAAGATTTTAGCCATCGAGGTTTTTCCCGTTCCCCGTGGTCCAGCAAACAGATAGGCATGACTAATTTGTTTAGTTTTAACGGCGTTTTTCAAAGTTTGGGTAATCAGTGTCTGCCCAATCACTTCATCAAACCGCTGTGGCCGCCACACCCGGTACAAGGCTTGGTAACTCATGACTATTTTCCTCGATTCTTTTGGGTTATCTCTTAAGACTCACTGATAAACATTATATAGTGTTTATTCACCAAATACTATACATACAAACCGTTAAAAATTGTATAAGAAGAGGACGGTAACAAAACTCAACGTTTTGTCCCGCCCTCATTAAGATCATATCAACTTGGAGCACAAAGTCACTCATACTTAGTGCTGCTTCCTTCCGGACCTGACACGATTCGTAAGGTCACCCTTGCCCCAAGGCCTTGCGGCAACTTCTACTTTAACATATTTAAAATCTGAATGCCACCCAAAATCTGGTTATAATCACAGTTTATCGATTTGGTGCTGTTTCTTTAGTTTATTGCGCTTTCGAGCAGCTTTAAAAAAATCTTTCAATACCTTGCCTGCCTGGGTCGCTAAAACGCCTTCTTTAACTTCAACTTGGTGGTTTAATCGGGGATCATTCAGCAGACTATATAGTGTTGCCACTGCGCCAGCTTTCGGATCACGAGCGCCAAAAACAACGCGATCAATACGTGAATTAATGATTGCACCGCTACACATGATGCATGGTTCCAATGTAACGTACATGGTACAGTCAACCAATCGCCAGCTATGCAGTTTCTGGTTGGCTTCACAGATAGCCATAACTTCGGCATGATCAGCTGCCAACTGACTGTGTTCCCGTAAATTATGGCCTCTGCCAATAATTTCATTATTATGAACAATCACCGCTCCTATGGGAACTTCACCAATTAAAGCCGATTTATGCGCCTCTAATAGTGCTTCTTGCATGTAACGCTCATCATTTTCTATCATGCACGTCTACCTTTCTTCAACGACAATCTCTAATCCCCAAAAATATTTTTTACTGACTAAAAGTAACTGTAATTGCCGTAGTTACACCATATTTAGTGTTTACCCTTTTTAACGTACACAAAATATAGGCCTCGACGGTTGAAATTTTAGCTGAACGGTGTAAACTCTATTTATCGAGATTACATAGGAGTGTGGTTCATATGGCAAAAGTAACGGTTTATTCACGGAACAATTGTATGCAATGCAAAATGACTAAGCGTTTTTTAACTGAACATCACGTTGATTTTATTGAACACAATATTAACGACGATCCGCAGTACGTTGATTATCTCAAGGACCAGGGTTTTCAATCCCTACCCGTCATTGAAACCGCTGATACCAAGTTTAGCGGCTTTCGACCAGATCAATTACAAAAGCTGGCCATTTAATGTACGCAAGCGTTAGGATGGCGTATTCTGGATACCAGAAAACGCCATCTTTTATTTTACTTAATTTAGCCCTAAGAGAAAAGAGTGAGTTTAAAAAATGAGTTTAAAAGAGCTTAAAGATGTCACGTATTACGATCTCAACAATGAGATTAATATTCCGGTAAACGGTCAAATTCCACTAAACAAAGATCAAGAAGCACTGCAAGCATTTTTAACACAAAACGTTGAACCAAACACCAAAAAATTTGCTTCGTTGCAAGACCGCTTCACTTACTTACTGGACAACAATTACATTGAATCTAGCTTCTATAATAAGTACAACTTTGATTTTATTCAATCATTATACGACTATTTAAAATCTCAAAATTTCCACTTCAAATCATTTATGGCTGCTTATAAATTTTACGCTCAGTACGCCCTGAGGACTAACGATAACGACTATTATTTGGAAAACTATCTTGATCGAGTAGCCTTAAACGCGTTGTATTTCGCTGATGGCGATGAGCGGTTGGCTATGGACTTAGCTGATGAAATGATCCACCAGCGTTATCAACCCGCTACTCCTAGTTTTCTAAATGCTGGCCGTAAACAGCGTGGTGAATTAGTTTCTTGTTTCTTAATCCAAACCACCGACGATATGAACACCATCGGCCGTACTATTAATTCAGCCCTACAATTATCCAGAATTGGGGGCGGCGTTGGAATTAATTTATCTAATTTACGTGGCGCCGGCGACCCCATTAAAAACATTGAAGGTGCGGCCAGTGGTGTCGTTCCTGTCATGAAATTGTTGGAAGACAGTTTTTCATATTCCAATCAGTTGGGCCAGCGACAAGGTGCCGGCGTCGTTTATCTTAGCGTCTTTCACCCTGACATTATCGCATTTCTTTCGGCTAAAAAAGAAAACGCAGATGAAAAAATTCGGCTTAAAACACTTTCGTTAGGTATTACTGTCCCTGACAAGTTTTACGAACTTTGTCGCGATAACCAGGATATGTACCTCTTCAGCCCCTATGACGTTGAACGCGAATACGGCGTACCTTTCAGTTACGTTGATATTACCAAAGAATACGACAAGATGGTCGCTAACGATTTGATCCGTAAGAAGAAACTGCCTGCCCGTGAACTAGAAACTGAAATTGGCAAGCTACAGCAAGAGTCTGGTTATCCCTACATTATTAATATTGATACGGCTAACCGGGATAATCCTATTGATGGCCGCATCGTTATGAGCAACCTCTGTTCTGAGATTCTTCAGGTTCAAACTCCTTCAACGGTCGATAATACTCAGACTTACGAACAACTAGGCCGTGATATTTCATGCAATTTAGGTTCAACCAACATCGTTAATTTAATGGCCAGTCCTGACTTCGGCCACTCAGTTGAAACAATGGTCCGAGCACTCACTTTCATTACTGATCATTCTGACATTGACGTTGTCCCTTCTATCCAAAACGGTAATAAGCTCGCTCATACTATTGGTCTTGGTGGCATGGGACTTCATAGTTTCTTTGCCAAAAACCAAATGATGTATGGCGACCCCGAAACCGTAGAGTTCACCAATATCTACTTCATGCTGCTTAATTACTGGACCCTAGTTGCCTCTAATCAGATTGCCAAGGAACGTCACACGACTTTCTACAACTTTGAAAAGAGCGCCTATGCAGATGGCAGCTACTTTGATAAATACACTACCCAAAAGGGCGAATTCACGCCACAATCTGATAAAGTTAAGGCCCTCTTCAAGGACATTTTCATCCCATCGGCAGCTGATTGGGATAAGCTTAAACAAGCTGTCATGAAGGATGGTTTGTATCACCAAAACCGTTTAGCCGTTGCTCCGAATGGCTCAATTTCTTACATTAATGATACAACTGCCAGTTTGCATCCTATCATTAACCGGATTGAAGAACGTCAAGAAAAGAAGATTGGTAATATCTACTACCCTGCTCCTTATCTGTCCAACGAAACGTTGCCTTATTATAAATCCGCCTACGATACTGATATGCGAAAAGTCATTGACGTTTATGCGGCTGCTCAGCAACACGTCGATCAAGGTATGAGCATGACTCTTTTCATGCGTTCAACCATTCCAGAAGGGCTGTATGAATGGAAAAACGGTCGAACCAATAAGATGACCACACGTGATCTCAGCATCTTACGTAATTACGCCCACAAAAAGGGGCTCAAATCGATTTACTATGTCCGGACGTTTACGGACGATGAAGGTGAAATCGGTGCTAATCAATGTGAAAGCTGTGTTATTTAAAGAACCCTGTTCATGACAATCGTTGCAAATAGACGTTAAAGGAGAAACAAATGACAGAAGCATATCATGCAATAAACTGGAATGCAGTGGATGATCAAATTGATAAAGCAACTTGGGAAAAATTAACAGAACAGTTTTGGCTAGACACCCGAATCCCGCTTTCAAATGACTTAGATGATTGGCGTGGATTGGATGACAAGCATAAATGGGTCGTTGGACACGTCTTTGGCGGACTGACCCTTCTAGATACTCTGCAGTCACAAGATGGAATGGCGTCCCTCAGAAAAGACACTCAGACCCAACATGAAATGGCTGTTTTGAACAACATCCAATTCATGGAATCCGTCCATGCCAAAAGTTATTCATCAATCTTTACAACCTTAAATACGCCAGATGAAATCGATGAGATTTTTAACTGGAGTGATACCGAAGAATTTTTGCAAAATAAGGCATTACGCATTCGCGACTTGTATCACGATGATGGCCACCCATTGAAGAAAAAGATTGCTAACGTTTTCTTGGAAACTTTCCTCTTCTACTCTGGCTTCTTCACCCCGCTTTACTATCTTGGTCATAATAAATTAGCTAACGTGGCAGAAATTATCAAGCTCATTCTCCGTGACGAATCTGTGCATGGCACTTATATTGGTTATAAATTCCAAATTGGCTACAATCAATTAGGCGAGAACGAACAGCAAGAATTGAAAGACTGGATGTTTAACTTTTTGTACGAACTGTACGAGAATGAAGAGAAATACACCCACCTAGTCTATGATCAAGTCGGCTGGACTGATCAAGTTTTGACGTTTATCCGCTATAACGCCAACAAAGCGTTGATGAATCTTGGTCAAGATCCGCTGTTCCCAGATACCGCTGATGATGTGAATCCCATCGTGATGAACGGTATTTCAACCACCACTGCTAACCATGATTTCTTCTCTCAGGTTGGAAACGGGTATCTCTTAGGAAACGTGGAAGCGATGCAGGATGACGATTACGATATTTAACTTCTAAAATTTTATCTTTAAAAACAAGCTGCGACTAAACTTGGTAGATGCCAGAATTTAACGTGAATAATGCCTATTCCGCGATTTTTACGGAGTAGGCATTATTTTGCGGTAAATGGCCGGAACCTGAGTTTTAGCGCATAATTAGGGTCACATATTGACGTACAGAACTAAAGGACAGTGATCACTATTTATGGCTAATAATTGATTGAAATATTTATCAATACCGACTTATGGCACAGCCTCTGTTTTTTGAACAATTATATCAGTTAAACACTACTCCCCCCAAAACCACTCGCTTAGCTAACTTAACGTTACTTCTGGGTAAATTGATTGCATCTTATACAACATCCATTACCAGTCAAATCTGAAGGTTTGCCGACTTCGCCTAGAGAATACAAAAAAGCACTGTGCAAAATTGCACAGTGCTTTTTTAACGGGTACCTTAAATTACTTAAGGGTAACCACGCCACCAACTTCTTCAAGCTTAGCTTTAAGATCGTTAGCTTCGTCTTCTGTAACGCCTTCCTTGATAACTGAAGGTACGTTGTCAACAAGACCCTTAGCATCCTTTAAACCAAGACCAGTGATCTCACGGACAGCCTTGATAGCCTTAACCTTTTGGTCACCTGATTCAGTTAATTCAACATCGTATGAATCCTTAGTAGCACCAGCATCGGCACCGCCAGCAGCTACAGCAACAGGAGCAGCAGCTGAAACATCGAATTCGTCTTCGATTGCCTTAACAAGGTCGTTTAAATCTGAGATTGACGCTTCCTTTAATGAAGCGATGATAGCATCTTTATCAAAAGCCATTTTTGTTTCCTCCATTTTATATTGAAATAGTGAGTTGAGTTACTGGGTTAGGCAGCTTCGCCTTCACCCTTGTCAGCGATAGCCTTAACCGCACGCGCAATTTTACGCATAGGATCAGACAATGCACTAGCAAGCATTGATAACAAGTCTTCACGACTTGGCATCGTAGCATATTCGTTGATTTCATCAAGAGAAGCAACCTTACCTTCAACCATACCACCCTTAAGGCTCAGGGCATCATGGCTATCAGCAAACTTCTTCAAGATTTTAGCAGGTGCGATTGCATCTTCGTCAGAAAAGGCAACGGCAGTAGGACCAACAAACGTGTCGTTTAGGTCTTCGTAGCCAGCTTTTTCAGCAGCACGAGTCAAAATCTTGTTCTTGATAACACTCATTGAAACACCAGCTTCACGTAATTGCTTACGTAAGTCAGTGACTTCAGCAACCGTTAAACCACGGTAGTCAACGACGATAGCTGATTGGGCGTTTTTAAAACGTTCAGTCGCTTCTTCAACTGCCTTAGCTTTGATTGCAACATTTTCCTTACTCATTAGTTTCACCTCCTGAATTCTTTTAGGAATAAAAAATCCCTATGTCCGCCAGGCATAGAGAGAAATGCAAAACTAAATTCACATCTTCCTCGGCAGGTAAATTAAGGCTTTCGCCACCTGAGTCTTGGGCAGAACAAATATCAACTTACTAAGCATACAGAATGCTAGAGTAAAAGTCAACACGGGATTTTCTATTTAATTAAAGGGATGCAACATCAACATTGACACTTGGGCCAAAGGTTGATGAGATTGATACGTGTTGTACGTAAGTCCCTTTAACAGCTGCAGGACGGGCTGAAACAACCACGTTCGCAATTGTCTTCAAGTTTTCAACTAACTTGTCAGCATCGAATGATACCTTACCAACAGGAACAGCAACGTTACCGTCACGGTCAGTCCGGTAAGTAACCTTACCAGCCTTAGAATCGTTAACAGCCTTCGTTACGTCCATGGTAACAGTACCAGTCTTAGGGTTAGGCATTAAGCCTTTAGGTCCAAGGACACGACCTAAACGACCAACTTGGGCCATCATATCAGGTGTTGCGATTGCAACATCAAAGTCCAACCAGCCATCTTGGATCTTGGCAACTAAGTCGTCTTCACCAACAAAGTCGGCACCAGCGGCTTGAGCTTCCTTAGCCTTGTCACCCTTAGCAAATACGATAACAGTCTGATCTTTACCAGTACCGTTAGGCAGAACAACTGCCCCACGGAGCTGTTGGTCAGCTTGCTTAGTATCTACATTAAGCTTAAATGCAATTTCAACCGTTGCATCAAACTTAGCAAAATCAATCTTCTTAACTAAATCAACAGCTTCATCAAGTGTGTAGTTCTTTTCAGCTTCTACTTGCTTGACAGCGTCTTGATACTTTTTACCTCTTTTATGAGCCATCTTGTGAATTCCTCCTTGCAAATGTGGTTATAACGGCTTGGCCTCCCACTTGATACATTTGCTTTAACAAAGTATCCGTAGTGTTAGTAGCTGGGATTAACCTTCTACAGTGAAGCCCATGCTACGAGCAGTACCTTCAACCATGCGCATAGCTGCTTCTACGTCAGCAGCGTTTAGGTCTTGCATTTTGGTCTCAGCGATTTGCTTAACCTGATCCTTGGTTACCTTAGCAACCTTTTTCGTGTTAGGTTCGCCTGAACCGTGTTCAACACCGGCGGCCTTCTTTAACAGAACGGCTGCTGGCGGAGTCTTAGTTACGAAATCGAATGAACGATCTTCGTAAACCGTAATAACAACTGGAATAATCATCCCAGCTTGATCGGCAGTACGAGCATTAAAATCCTTCGTAAAGCCCATGATGTTAATTCCGGCTTGGCCCAATGCTGGACCAACTGGTGGAGCTGGTGTTGCTTTACCCGCAGGAATTTGCAATTTAACAATGTTAGCTACTTTTTTAGCCACGAGACATACCTCCTTGAGTCCGTGTTGTGGTAAATGGAGAGCAGATTTCTCCTCCCACACGTGTATGCAGAACATACTCATATAAACTACCACAATTATAACGACTTGCCAAGTAATTCTTTAGATTATTTAGGCAACTGGATCAACTTGATCAAAATTAAGTTCAGCACTGGTTTCACGACCGAACATATTAATATTAACCTTAAGCTTGCCCTTTTCATGATCGATCTCGGTAATCTTACCTTCCATTCCTGAAAAGGCACCATCAACGATTTTGACCGTATCATCAACGTCTACATCAAGATCTTCATGCCGGCTGCTCATGCCGAGACGCTTCAAAATGAGTTCAACTTCATCAGGAAGCAATGGCGTTGGCTTTGAACCTTGACCATGAGAACCGATAAATCCGGTAACACCAGGTGTGTTACGTACAATGTACCAAGCATCATCCGTCATCACCATTTCAACCAAGACGTAACCTGGGAAGGTTTTGTCCATCTTGATCTTTTCTTTACCGTTTTTTACTTCACGCTCCTCTTCCTCAGGGACAACTACACGAAAAATGTAGTCTTGCATTCCCATTGATTGGGCACGTGATTCCAAATTCATCTTTACTTTATTTTCATAGCCAGAATAGGTATGAAGGACATACCATTGCTTTTCAGCTGATTCAACCATTTTGTTCCATCCTTTCCTAAAGGGACTAATACAGTCATTTAATTTAATCAAAATAAAAAAACTCCGACCGCGCGAAGTTTTCAACAAAACCTATTATAGCATAGATTACTGTCTAGTGGCATTAAGCCAAGAACTTTAATCCCATTTGAACCAGATAGTCGACAATTCCTAAAAAGATCGCCATGGACAAAGCAACAAAGATCACACTGCTTGTATCCTTTCGCGTCTGTTTAGCATCGGGCCAAGAAACCTGCTTCATTTCGTCTTTAACAGCAACTAAAAATCTAAAAAAGCGCATGAGCTCCTCCTTACACCGGGTAACAGCGCGTTACCGGGTCTCCCGATGTAACGTATGCTTACCACAATACTTACAGTATTTTTTTACTTCAAGTCGAACCTTACGATTAGGACTAGCCGGAACTGTGTAGTTCCGAGATCCACAGACAGAACATGCTAACGCAACCTTCTTTTGAGCCACGTTCAACACCTCCTTATAGCAAGCTTCATGATAGCATCTTCATTAAGTACGTGTCAAGCAATGTTAGTTTTCTAATCGGCCTGCTTACGTCGTCTAATTTTTCGTTTAATTCGCTCATTAGCGTTATGAAACTGAGTATGATCAAGTCCAAAACGTTCACAGATTTTTTCTTCAGCTTCACCCGAGAGCAACGCAATTAGGACTGCTCTTTCCATTTTTGACATGTCTTTTTTCACCGTTTCTACTAGTTGCTGTTGAAAAATAACTCGATTTTCGGATGAAAACAAATGCTCGTCTGCTAACGTTTCCGCAAAATAGGTGGGATTAGCATCGATGGAAGTAACTGGACCAGTAGCTTTCCGTTTCTTCGCGTTGACTCGTCGTGCATAATCACGCCGACGATTAAGTAAAGCCGCCTTAAGATAGGACCCAAATGCATGTGTCCGAGTGACATCAAAGCGGTTCACTACTTCCCAGAGCACGATCACTGATTCTTGAAACCAATCTGACAGTTCTAATTCCTGTAAATAATACCGGTTCTGAATGCTTAAAATGAGTGGTTTATAACGGTTTATCAGTTCCTGTAAAGCACGTTCGTTACCGTCACGAGCCTTTTCAACTAGTACCCAATCTGCTTCATTTTCGACGTGCATTTTGTTTCCTCCATTATGACTAGTTCACCATTGGAAACAATATAACAAGAAGCATCATGGGTGCATACCAAACAGAAATCCCAATTGTACACAATAAAAACAACCGATTCTTAATTTTCAACTAGAAGTGTAATGACACCACATTTCATAGAACTAGTCCAAAATATAAATCGGTTGTTTTTAATTATCATTTTTACTGATCATCTGGATGATGGTCATCACCCAGATGATCACGCAATTTTTCTAGTTTTGATAACTGACCATCGCTCCACGGTGAACGCCGAACTTGCCCTTTATCGGCAAACTTCACTGCCTGAGTATGAACTTCTTTGCGGGTTCGATTAATGTTAGTTAGAAGCTCGCCTGCCGGAATACGCAATGCCCCAGCTGAAAAAACAGTCCACTGCTCAGCTTGATCACTCGTTGCAACGGTAACTTGCGTAAAACGGGTCTGCTTTTCCTTTGTTAATGCTTCAATATATTCATCAGCAGTCTGATCCTGCCCCGTCCAAACGACCTCTAAACCATAGTGATCGTATTTTTTGGACATCCCCGGAACGTACATCGCATCAAATACCACAATCATTTCGATTCGCTGGTATTTATGATATTCCGATAGGATCGACAGTAAATTATCACGCGCTTCTTCTAGCCGTCCCGCTAACTTTAACCGGTTCAAATCTGGCCAGTTGCCAATCATATTATAAGCATCAACAATTAAAATATCTTTTTTCAATAAATTCACCCAATTCGTTTAATTCAGTGGGTGACGAGAAGAAAAGGCTTGGTACATCAATAGACTAGCGGCCACACTGGCGTTTAAGCTCTGTACATGACCAACCATTGGGATCGTCAGCATCTCATCCACCGTTTTTTTCAATAGTGGTGAAATTCCTTTACCTTCGTTGCCAATGATAATGCCTACTGGACCTTTGGCGTCAAAGTGACGGTAATCAGTTCCGTCCATATCCGTACCAAACACCCAGAGGCCTCGCTCCTTCAGTTCTTTTACGGTATTCACTAAATTAGTCACACGAGCAACTGGTACGTGTTCAATTGCACCCGTAGAGGTTTTCGCAACCACACCAGTCAATCCAACTGAGCGTCGTTTGGGAATGATAATGCCATGTGCACCCACTGCATCGGCTGTTCGCATGATTGACCCTAAATTATGTGGATCATTGATGTTATCCAAAATCAAGAAAAATGGCTGTTCGTCCTTCTCCTGCGCTTTCGCAAACAAGTCATCAATACTAGCATACTTAAAAGCCGAAACAGCCAGCACGACACCCTGGTGATTCTCACGTGGCGCCAATCGTTCTAACTTTGACTTTGGAACCATCTGAATCACCAAAGAGCGCTTTTTAGCTAGTTTGATAATTTCACCAATCAGTTCGTTCTTCAAGCCATCCTGAATGAACACCTTGTTAATTTCCTGATCGCTTTTTAAAGCGTTAATCGCTGGATGACGACCAAAAATAAATTCAGAAGGTTCTTCCGGAGTCTGTTCGTTATTTTTCATTTGGTAATCTCCCTGCTTCGACTTGTTCGATGCACCATTGTGCCATTTCAGCTAAACGATCCTTCTGGTCACTCAAAGTTAAATAGCCAAAAATAGCTTCGAACCCAGTTGAAATACGATACGTCATCACGCTGGTGTTTTTAGCATGCGTATAGCTTTTAGCGTTGCGACCGCGTTTGAAGTAATACGCTTCTTCTTCCGTCCAAAAATCGTCTTCTTCCATCAACGTGATCAATCCAGCCTGTGCCTTAGCGGAAACATACATTGTTGCAGTATGTTGTAACTTATTGGGCTTGGTTAGTCCCATTTCAATTAAGTGCCGTCTGATAAAAACTTCATAGGCAGCATCACCCATGTAGGCTAACACAACCCCATTTAATTGCCGGTAATCCTGTTGCGTTTGTTCGCTCATGCGTTTCCTTTCTCATCGTCTCGGTGCCAGCGGGTCCCTTGCGGTGTATCCTCAAGAATAATCCCCTGAGCCTTCAACTGTTCACGAATCTCGTCACTGCGCTCAAAATTACGGTTCTTGCGAGCGTCCAACCGTTCATTGATCAGCGCCTCGACACCGTCATCATTAAGCGTTTCTTGTTTAAATTCAATTCCAAAAATATTCACTAATTCGGTTAAGGTTTTCAAAATGAAAGCCAAACTGTCCTTAAAGACAACCGGGCGTTCCGCATAAACATTACCCAATTTAGCAAGTTCATAGACCTGAGCTATCCCATTTTGGACGTTAAAATCATCGTCCATCTGATCAACAAAATCCGCTTCAATTTGGCGAATTTCTTGTTCAATCTTAGGATCATTACCTGGTTCAGCATCCTTGAGCCGGTAATTGAGATTATTGAAAGCCGTTTGCAGCCGCTTCAAGTTGTTAGCCGCATCATCCAGATTACCTTGAGTATACTGAATTGGCCGACGATACTGCGTGGTTGCCATAAAGAACCGCAAGACTTGTGGATTTACGGTCTTCAAGATATCGTGAACCGTCACAAAATTGCCTAGTGACTTACTCATTTTCTCGTTGTCGTCGCCAACCGTCACAAAACCGTTATGTAACCAGTAATTAGCAAATTTTTGCCCGGTTTTAGCCTCACTCTGCGCAATTTCGTTCTCGTGGTGCGGAAAAGTTAAATCTTGTCCACCACCATGAATATCAAAGGTATCACCTAAGTACTTCGTCGACATCACAGAACATTCAATGTGCCAACCAGGCCGGCCTTTACCCCATGGTGAGTCCCAGGAGATTTCCCCTGGCTTAGCGGCTTTCCACAGTGCAAAGTCCACGGGATCTTCCTTCCGGTTGACTTCTTCGGGATCCGTGTGCTGACTGGCGCCAACCTCAAGATCATCAATGTTTTGATGGGATAATTGACCATAATGAGCAAATTTTCGGGCACGATAATACACATCGCCTTCCGATTCATACCCATAACCCTTGGCAATCAAATCTTGAACAAATTCAATAATGTCCTTGATGTTTTCAGTTGCACGGGGATGTTTAGTTGCAGGTTCAATGTTCAGTGCTGTAGTGTCTTCCATAAACGCAGCAATAAACTTGTCTGCAATGGCAGGAACGGTAGTGTTAGCTTCTTTGGCAGCTTTGATCATCTTATCGTCAACATCCGTAAAATTAGAAACGTATTTAACGTGATAACCCTTATATTCGAAGTAGCGTCGAATGGTATCAAACGCAATGGCACTGCGCGCGTTACCAATGTGGATGTAATTATAGACAGTTGGCCCACAAACGTACATTTTTACGATTCCCGAAGTAATCGGGGTAAACACTTCTTTTTGTCGTGTAAGTGTGTTGAATACTTTAAGCATTAACTCGCTCCTCTCTGATTAATCGTAAGTACATTTTATCATAATTAATCTCTATACCGACATTTTTAGTGACATCATTGCAAATTAATTAGGCTGTACGAGCTACGATAATCTTTTTTACGTGAGAAACAAGAAAAGGGCTAGCTGCAGATTCGCTTACCTGCAACCAAGCCCTCTAACTCGTTTAACTAATTTTCATTCAGTTGTGCCAAGGTTTGAGCAACGTGCTCCAACGTCTTGTCACGACCAACCAGTTCAATTGATTCTGGTAATTCTGGTCCGTGCATTTCGTGGGTAACGGCAATTCGGATAGGCATCCAAAGCTTCCGTCCCTTAATACCAGTGTCCTTTTGAATAGCTTTAATGGTTGCTAGAATCTGAACTTTATCAAAAATTGGTAACTTCTTGATTCGTTCAGAGAATTCCTTCAAAACAACTGGTGCAGTATCGTTAGAAATTTCTTCTAACGCATCACCACTGACTTCTTCAGGTTCTTCAAAGAAGACGCTAGCCATGTCGTTGATCTGAGCCATATAACTCATTTGTTGCTTATATAAATTGATCAACTGACGAGCCCATTCAAGGGTCTTAGCATCTGGATTTTCAGGAACGTTACCTGCTTCAATCAATTGTTGCAAAGCTAAGTCCACCACAACGTCTTCATCAGAAGATTTAACGTACTGATTGTTGATCCATTCCAGTTTCTTCTTATCGAAGGTAGCTGGTGATTTACTCAAACGCTTTTCGTCGTACATCTTGACGAATTCCTTCAATGAGTAAATTTCGTCTTCGCCCACTGGTGACCAGCCAAGCAAGATGATGAAGTTCAATAGCGCATCAGGTAAGTAGCCAAGCTTACGGTACTGTTCAATAAACTGCAAAACAGTTTCGTCACGCTTAGACAACTTCTTACCAGTATCCTTGCTAATGATCAGACTCATGTGGCCGAACTTTGGTGCATCCCAGCCAAAGGCTTCGTAAATCATCAATTGCTTAGGCGTGTTGGCAACGTGATCATCACCACGGAAAACGTGTGAGATCTTCATTAAATGATCATCCAAAACAACCGCAAAGTTGTAAGTTGGAATACCATCGGCCTTAACAATGACAAAGTCACCGCCAATGGTGTCAGAATCAAAGGAAACCTTACCCTTAACCATGTCATCCCAAGCATAAGTCTTGTGTTCTGGAACGTGGAAACGGATAACAGGCTTCAAGCCCTTAGCTTCAGATTCAGCCATTTTAGCCTTGATTTCATCATCTGACATGCCAGCATATTCGTATTCATAATGAGGCATCTCGTGACGGGCACGTTGTGCTTCACGGTCTGCTTCAAGTTCTTCTTCAGTTCGGTAAGATTTATAGGCTTTACCTTCATCCAGCAATTGTTGGATGTAAGGCTTGTAGATATCAAAACGTTCTGATTGACGATAAGGACCGTATTCTCCCGGCTTGTCAGGACCTTCATCCCAATCAAGACCTAACCAACGTAAATTATCCAGTTGGCTTTTTTCGCCGTCAGCCACGTTTCGTTTTGTATCGGTATCTTCGATTCGAATAATAAACTTACCCTTGTAGTGACGCGCAAACAAGTAATTAAATAGTGCTGTCCGTGCGTTACCAATATGCAGATGTCCAGTAGGACTAGGTGCATACCGAACGCGAATTGAATCATTTGCCAATATCTATTCCGCCTCTTTCAAAATATTTCGATTTGAAACTCTCTTTGTCCGCCAACAAAGGGATACATCGCTTGATGCATCCCTTTTGTCAACGAACACACTTCATACAGTATTCCAGTGTACCAAACAATCGACATCTTTTTAAGTGTACAATGGAACTTCCGAAAAGAAAAGTTAGTTCGACTTCTTCTTATTATTTTTTTGGTTAGTTGTGCTATTTTTGTTTGATTTATCGCCTTTATCGGTTTCTTCTTTAATTTCATGAGTTGAATGTGCCGGTTTAGCAAAAATCATCCGTCCAGCATCCGTTTGAATGGCAGAGGTCACAATGACGTCCAAGTGTTCGTTCAAATAGTAACGACCATCTTCTACCACGACCATGGTCCCGTCATCTAGGTAAGCAACCCCCTGCTGACGTTCGGTTCCGTTTTTAACCACCATGACATCCAAGTGTTCACCCGGAATCACTCGTGGCTTCAAAGCGTTGGCCAAAGCATTGATGTTAAGTACCTGTACCTTTTGAAATTCGATGACCTTGTTCAAGTTATAGTCATTAGTGACAATCACACCATCGACTTCTTTTGCCAGCCGAATCAGCTTACTGTCAACCTCTGAAATATCGTCATAGTCACCTTCGTACATTTCAACGGGAATGATATTTTCCTCACGCAACTTGTTAAGAATATCAAGTCCCCGACGACCACGGACGCGCTTAATACTGTCGCTGGAATCAGCAATGTACTGTAATTCATACAGCACAAAATTCGGGACTAACAGCGTACCTTCAATGAAACCCGTTTTGACCAAATCATAAATTCGACCATCAATCAAAATATTGGTATCTAGAATTTTATAATGATGATAGTTTTCATCGATTGGTCGATCAATGATGCTTTCACCGTCATCCGTGCTTTTCTTGGTTCGAAACGAAAATAGTTTTCGCCATTCTTCTCGTTTAGTCGTCCCGAGCCGAAAACCAAGATAACCAAACAAAATCATTAAAATAACGGGAATTAATCCGCTAAATATTGGTGAATTGATCCGGTAAAGCGGTGTCGAAATCAGTATCGCCAGAATCAATCCAACAATTGTAGAAACACTTCCGAACAGTAAATATGCGGGGCTTTTTGAAGTCAGTGATTTCTCAAATCGATTGATTAGGCGCTCGATGTAACCTGAAAAAATAAGGGATAATAGCCATAACACTAGCGCACCAATAATACCATTCGTGATTTCGTTGTTAAACCACGTTCGGTTTGAGTAACCAAAGCCTGCCCATACAAGTGGAATATAGGCAGCGCCAAGTCCTAATCCAATAAACGCAAAAATTGCTTGAATAATTGCTCTTTTTTTATTCAATTAATTCACCTCCAAATCCGTTAAGCTAAAATCTTATGCAGTGCCTCCCCAAGCGTAGCCACGCCAATCACCTCAATATCAGTTGGCGCCGTCCAATCCTTCAGATTATTTTTAGGAATGTAGATTCGTTTAAAGCCAAGTTTCGAAGCTTCCTTTACCCGGTCTTCAATCCGGTTGACCCGGCGAACTTCACCAGTTAAGCCAATTTCTCCCACGTAACACTCATTTGGATTAGTCCCCTTGTCTCGATACGAACTGGCAATGCTAATGGCTAGAGCCAGGTCAATTGCCGGTTCATCCAACTTAACGCCACCAGCGGCCTTCAAATAAGCATCCTGATTTTGCAGCATGAGATTGGCCCGCTTTTCCAGCACTGCCATGATCAATGATACACGGTTTCGGTCAAGTCCGGAAGCAGTCCGCTGAGCATTCCCAAAAACAGAAGGCGTTAACAAAGCCTGAATTTCTACGAGGATGGGCCTGGTTCCTTCCATGGAAACTACGATTGCGGAACCAGTAGCGTCTTTTAAACGCTCCTCCAGAAAAATTTCTGAAGGATTTTTAACTTCTTTTAACCCATCTTCCTGCATCTCAAAAATACCCAATTCATTAGTGGATCCAAACCGGTTCTTCACGGCTCGAAGAATACGGTACGTATGGTGAAGATCCCCTTCAAAATAAAGAACGGTATCAACCATATGTTCCAAAACTTTAGGACCAGCAATGGCACCGCCCTTGGTCACGTGGCCCACCACAAAGATGGTGACACCCTGTGATTTAGCGATTCGCATGAGTTCAGCAGTGACCTGTCGAATTTGCGAAACTGACCCGATTGCTGAAGTAATCTCAGGCTCTGACATGGTCTGAACCGAATCGATCACAACGTAATTTGGCTTCATCTCATTGATATTCGCCCGAATCCGACTCATATCGGTTTCAGGATACAAATAAAGATTGTCACTTGCAACGCCTAAACGGTTAGCACGCATTTTAATTTGGTTAGCACTCTCTTCACCGGAGACGTAGAGTACCGTACCACCAGTTTGACTCAGTTGGCCGGATACCTGCAGCAACAAGGTGGATTTACCAATTCCCGGATCACCACCAATTAAGACCAAGGACCCAGGAACGACACCGCCACCCAAAACACGGTTAAGTTCACCTAGCTGTGTTTTGACCCGAGGTTCTTTTTGCATTGAAACCGCGGCTAGCTTTTCCGGCTTAGTCACCGTACCACCGCTTAAACTAGTTGCCGTTTTAGCAGTCGTCGCTGGCGCAATCACTTCTTCAACGAAGGTATTCCACTTGCCGCAATTGGGACAGCGCCCCAAAAATCTTGGTGCCTGATAACCACATTCTTGACAGACAAACTGTGTTTTTTCTTTCGCCAATCATTTCAATCCTTTCCGGTGATACTCTGACTAATACTAACCAAACTTATTTTAGCATAGTCTCCGCCTGTTGAAGGCTTAGACTCTTAAGCTTTATTTCTTTTTAACTACTTACCAGAAGAACCAAAACCACCCTGGCGTTCCTGCTGAGGCTTTTGTTCATCATCCGCCGTAAAATAGTGCATAAAGATGCCCTGCCCAATACGATCACCCTTGGCAACCTTGGCATCCGTCAGGCCAAAGTTCAGCACCTGCATAAAGATTTCTCCCTCGTTGCTGTCATTGTTATAATAATCGGCATCAATCACGCCAATCCCATTTGGAATGACTAGGCTGCGCTTAAGTGGGTTACTTGAGCGGTTCGCCAAGATCAACACTTCGTCATCACCCATATATGCCTTGATCCCCGTTGGAATTAAAAATGGTTTGAGAATCTTTTTGGCCTTTTTTGAAGTTTCGCTATCCACGTTTGACTCATGACGAATTGCCCAGATCACTTTCAAAAAATCGAGTTTCCAAATACTCGGCACGTTAAAATCAACCGCACTTTCAAAGTCATATCCGGCTGCCCGTTTTGTGGTGCGATACGGCAAATGTAACCCCTCGTTAGCGTAGGAAGAAACAATTTCAAATCCACGTGTCATCTCTCTCACTCCTTTCATGCATGTGTTTTATATCTTACACTATAACGTTGTGGGAAAACACCCCAAAACAGTCTATACTTAGCTCACTTTTACCACCGAAATGTTGTACAATAATGACTATGAAACGAGAAGGAGTGTGATCCATTTGAGTAATGATAAAACAGCTGCTATCAGCAGTGATCAAATTACCCGCTATCAGACTTTATTTAACGACCGTAAGGATGCCAAAGTGGTGGAACGCGCAGTTAGCCATCAAGGGATTCTGGCTACCAGTGCTGATTTTGCTTCCGACACTGACATGACACCCGTCTTTTCCATTGAGTTGGACACAGGGAAAGTAGCCAATCAAAAACAAAGTGGTCGTTGCTGGATGTTTGCGGCATTAAACACCATGCGTCATCACTTAGCTGACCTGTTTAACCTCAGTGACTTCGAACTTTCTCAAAACTATACTAATTTCTGGGATAAATTCGAAAAAGCAAACTACTTCTATCAAAACGTTCTGGACACGGCAGACCAACCGCTAACCAGTCGTAAGGTCGCCTTTCTCATGGCAACCCCACAGCAGGATGGCGGCCAATGGGATATGCTTTGCGCTATCATTGAAAAATACGGTATCGTACCAAGATCAGTGATGCCTGAAACCTATAACAGTTCCAAATCCAGTGAACTAAATAGCACGTTAAACAAAAAGTTGCGTAAAGATGCCGTTACTCTTCGTGGCTTAACTGCTAAGGGCGCCAGTGATGACGAAATTGCCGCTGCACGTGACAAAATGCTAGGTGAAGTTTACCGACTGCTGTGCTATACGTTAGGTGAACCAGCACAAAAATTTGATTTTGAATATCGCGATGACGATAAGAACTACCACATTGATCGTGACTTAACGCCAAAATCGTTTTATGACAAATACGTTGGCTGGAACTTAGCCGATTACGTTTCCATCATCAACTCGCCAACTTCAGATAAACCGTACAATAAAACTTATACCGTTGAAATGTTGGGTAACGTTGTGGGTGGCCGTGAAGTTAAGCACTTAAACGTCACTATGGATGATTTTAAACAACTAGCCATTGCTCAGTTGAAGGATGGCCAAAGTGTTTGGTTTGGTTGTGACGTTGGTCAAAGTTCTGACCGTCAAAAAGGCATCATGGATACTAACGCCTACAAAAAAGACGAACTACTGGATATGGATCTCTCCATGACTAAGGCGGAACGTTTAGATTACGCTGAAAGCCTAATGACTCACGCCATGGTAATTACCGGTGTTGATCTCGTCGACGGTAAACCAACTAAGTGGAAAGTTGAAAATTCTTGGGGCGACAAGGTAGGTACCAAAGGCTACTTTGTGATGAGTGACAGTTGGATGACAGAGTACTGCTACCAAGTTGTTGTGAACAAGAAGTACCTGAGTCCTGAACTGCGTCAGGCTCAAAAAGCAGAACCAACTGTTTTAGCCCCTTGGGATCCAATGGGTGCTTTAGCATAATAGAGTGTGAAGGTAGGCGCTTAGAGACTGGAGCGTAAACCCAAAAGGAACGGTGGTCAGGCGATTTTTGCCTGATCACCGTTCCTTTTGGGTTTACGTGCAAGTCTTTGCCTACCTGAACACGTTTTAGAATATCTTAAACCATATACTACCTTATCGAAAATCCAGATAACGCCCCTATCAATCAATATAAACTCACGTTAAGGTATTTTAATCACCCTTTACGCTTTCAGTTCCTTTTTATTAATCACGTTTAATTGGGTATCAAATTCATAAACAATCGGCACCCCGTTTGGAACTTCTAAATGGTCAATATCTGCATCACTGATCTGATCAATATACTTAATCAGTGCTCTTAACGTACTGCCATGAGCAACCACCAACTGATTATGTCCATCCAACAACCGCGGTGCGATTTCATCCTGCCAATATGGCATTAAACGGTCATAAGCCATTTCAAGGCTTTCACCCCTAGGTTCAGTTACCCCTAACGGCTCATATCGTGGGTCTTGATCAGGCTGATCTAACAGTGGCGGTACTACATGATAACTACGCCGCCAAAGCTTAAACTGTTTCTCACCCACTTCGGCTTTCACCGCTGCTTTCTTCTTCCCCCGCAACGCGCCGTAATGACGCTCATTGAGACGCCAAGATTTCGTCACTGGCAGATAAAGTTGATCGATCTCATCCAGCACAATGTTAGCTGTCATAATTGCCCGTTTTAACATGGACGTATGCAAATGTTCAAACTGCAGCCCCGCCTGTTTAATGGCTTTTCCAGCCTGGTGGGCTTGTGCAATGCCCTTTTTCGTCAGTGGTACATCACTCCAACCAGTAAACACACCATCTCGATTAGCCTGACTTTCACCATGACGCAAAACGACTAATTTAACCATAAAACTGACCCTCTCTTCTCATGCTCTTTCATTCACATAACAGTATATCACCGGCTTTAAATTCAATAAAGGGACCTCGGCATGAAGTCGAAGTCCCCTAATTGAATTTAATGTGAAGCATTTAATAGTAACATTAAAATTGGAATGACCAGCAAGCTAAGTAATGTGGATTCAGTCACCATTACCGCTGCAAAACTAGAATCTGCACCATAGAGTTTCGATACAACGGGCGCATTGGTCATGACGGGCATTGCAGATTGGATGATGAAAACTTGTTTCATCATCATCGGCATCCCGGTTGGCAATACCAAAAGCGCCATTAACGCTGGTGCTAAAATAAATCGACCAAAGAGGATTCCCAGACTGCCACGATTGATCGTCAAATCATGAAGATCAACATTAGCAATTGCAATACCAATAAAGATCATGGAGAGTGGAACCGTTAAGCCACCAATATAATTCAGATCCGCCATGATAAAGTTCGGCAGTTGAATTTTCAGCAAAACTAAAACGACCCCAACCATAAAGCCAAGCAAAGGCGGTGAAAAAACCTTTTTAAGTGTTTGACCCAGACTAAAGTGATAATCGCCCTCGCCGTCACGTTGAATCAGATAAACGCCTAAAGTCCAGAAAATCGTCGTGTTGGCCATGTAGTAGACCAAGACATAAGGCAAACTCTTAGCCGCACCAAATAGCGCAACGTTAACAGGCAGGCCGACAAACACCGTATTTGAATTAAAAAACATGGATTCGAAAAGTCCGCGATGACTTTTCCTAATATGTAGAACTTTGGCAACGATGATTGAAATACCAAACAGGATCATCATTGATACCACGGGAAAACGCAAATCAGGTAACGTTTCCACTAATCGCTTAAACGTAAACTTGCTGGTAATGGTATACGCCATATATGCGGGTAAGGCCACCTGAGTAACCAACCGAGCAATCAACTTGCTGGCTGATTCATTAAACCAGCCTAGATTAGTCAGAAGGTAACCTAGCGCAATCATTAGAAGAATCTCAACCACGCCCGCAACACTCCGGGCGAATAATAGTAACATTGTTTGTTATACCTTCTTTCACATCAAAAATTAATATTCATTATAGCATAATTCAATAACGTTGACTTTACAACCTCACAAATATCTACTTGAAGAACTTCAAAGACGAGTTCAATTACCGTTATTTAAGCCCTCATTACCCAATTTACCTCTTCACATTCTGTCGTTCAATGTAACTTCTACTCATTGAACGGTTTACGTGACTCGCAATTTGTGATGTAATAGTACAGTTAGGCAGGGGAAGAAGCGTCTAATATTTTTCTTAAAATCGACTTAAGCTTCATGAAAGAACCACACTATCTGAGAAAATAGACCTATAATGCAAAGAGATTTTACAGAGGCGAGGGAAACTTATGGCATCAAATAATTTCGATCCAGATCAAAATAATCAATCAACACGGCGGAGTGATTATTCACACTTCAAATCACATAAAAAGCACCATGGCTTACTTTGGAGCATCCTAATCATTGTCTTAATTCTGATTACTGGTGGGATTGCCTATGGTTATCATGCTTATAACCAAGCGAAGCAAACTTTCGACAACACGTTTCAAGCGGGACAAACAGATAAGCTACGGAACGTGGACAACGTGATTAAACAAGGAAAACCTTTCTCAATTCTTTTGATGGGAACTGATACCGGGGCCCTTGGTAGAAACGATGTTGGGCGAACAGATACCCTGATTGTTGCAACGATCAATCCTAAAAAGGAAACCGCCTATCTGACTAGTATTCCTCGTGATACCCGCGTTCAAGTGAAGGGTGATTCGCAGCCGTACGAAAAGATCAACGCTGCCTACACAATTGGCGGCGCTGCCGGCTCTGTTTCCACCGTCGAAAACCTACTCGATATTCCGATCGACTTCTACGCCATCGTTAATATGGGTGGTTTGGAGAAGATGGTCAATGCCGTTGGCGGTGTCGATGTTGTCCCACCAATGACGTTCCACTATGGCAATGCTAACGTGGTGAAGGGACAAAAGATCCACTTGGACGGCAAAGCAGCCTTGGATTATTCACGAATGCGTGAAGAAGATCCATTAGGCGATTACGGACGGCAAAAACGGCAACGACAAGTCCTTCAAAAGCTTGTTGTCAAGGGTGTGGGCATCACCTCACTTCCACGATATAAACAGATTTTGACCTCTTTGAACGGCAATATGAAAACCGATATGACTTTCAATGATATGTTAGCAATTCGAACCAAGTACGGCGATGCTAGTCACCACATTAAATCTCAAACACTGCAAGGTCAGGACGCCATGATTAATGGTATTTCTTATCAAGTGGCCCCACTTTCAGAATTACAAAAGGTCTCTAACAATATTAGACATACTTTGGGTCTTAGCGAATCAACTAAGTTAACGCCTAGTTCTACGGGTACAGGCGATGACAGCAGTTATACGTCGTCAACCAGTAGTTCCGGATATTAAGCCTAATTAGATTAGATTTTAAAATTGAATTCACAAAAAAGCGCTATTCGACTGAATAGTGCTTTTTTGTGTGGAATCCGTTCAATTCTTAAAAGGTCAATTTATCTAAAAATGGCTTGATATCTATTGGATTATCATCAGGTTTTTGCTGCACGACCACTTTCAACTTTGCGTGATCGGTTAAATAGCGTAATGCCTTTGCCTCGTTTTTATCGACCGCCACGCCATCCATTAGCATTTTCATACCATCTTGATAGGCAAGTATCCCTAAGTTAATACCAATCCCGCTTAGATCAATACCGCCCTTAACCAGCTTAGCCATGTCCTTAGCAGTTTCCGTCAGGAGTATTGGCCGAAAATTGTTGAATCGAGAATCTTGATAAATGGTCAGCATCTTTTTTAACGTCAGCACATTAGCTTCAACCCCTGCTGGCACAGACTGCAAAATCAGCGTCTGTCGTAAATGGTTTTGAGCCACCCGGTTCGAGACAACTAAGATTCGGTTAGGCGCGGTGGCCTTCACCCAGCCACTTGCGACCTGACTAGGTAACAGACGGCTACCGATGCGTGCAAACTTGATGTCCATTGTCATAGTGGTTAAGCCCCTTTGTGACCTGTCTCCGGTTCAAAATGCCGAATACCTTTCTGACCGCTTTTCTCTAGATGGTCAACCACTTTATCTAACGGTTGGTCCCGAATGGTAAACGCATCCATCACGATTGGCAGATTAACTCCCGTGATCATCGCCATCTGTTCGGGCTGCTGACTCACGAAATGAGAGGCAACGGTGAATGGCGAGCCACCCCACAAATCAACTAGAAATAACACAGCATCGGCAGAGTCAAACTTACTTAGCGCGGTTTGAAATTTGATGATCAAGTCATCTGGCGTTTCTTTTTCCTCAAAAGTCACGGTTGCAATGTTAGTCTGCTTCCCAAAAATCATCGTTGCAGACTGTAAAAGTCCTTTGGCCAAATTACCGTGGCTAGCAATCACAATGGCAATCACGACATTGCCTCCTCATCATTAAACAAAAATTAATTCCTACATCCATTACTACTTACAGTTGCTATTATCATAGCACACTGACCCGATTCATGCCCTGACACATTGGCAAATTAACGAACTAGGGCAAGTAACTCTTCGGGAGTCGCAAACGTATAATCGGCACCTTCAACCTTTGATGCACCACCATTTCCCCAAGCCACTAAACCAAACTTAATTCCGGCTGCGTGGGCAGCTTGACCATCAAACTTGGTATCACCAATGTAGATAGTTTCTTCAGGATTGGCATTTAGTCGATCCATCGCCACTAAGATTGGATCTGGTGCCGGTTTACCCCGTTTAGCATCTTCAAAGAAAACAAACTGACTAAAATATTTGTCTAATCCCAGCGGTGTAACGTCCCGCTTGAACTCAAATGTTTGTTTGGAAGTCATAATTGCCAGTTGCGTCGTGGGCTGTTCGTTCAAATCTGACAGCATTTTCTCAATACCATCATAGACGTGGACCAGTGGCTGAAATTCTGGAATGGCTTGTGCCCATTCGTTTAGGATTGGCTGTATCAAGTCTGCTGGCACTTTAAGGTGCTTTAAAGCGTCTAGACTAGTAATTCCAAACGTTTGTGTTAACTCACTGTACGGGTGCTTAATTTGGTGCTGACGAAGGACCTTGTCCAGTGCCTTCATGTACATCGCTTCAGTATCAAGCAAGGTACCATCTACGTCAAAAATAAAGTTTTTCATTAACCCTAACCTCCGAAAAAATTTCAATCAAAAAAACTCGAAATATTTAACCAAAGCTGGTCAAACATTCCGAGTTTACGTATGCGGCCAAGAGGACTCGAACCTCCACCGGGAAAACCCCGACAAGATCCTTAATCTTGCGCGTCTGCCAGTTCCGCCATGGCCGCATCAACAAGAAATAATATACCAGAATTATAACTTGTTTTCAATGGTTATTTGCAAAATAGTTATATTTACTCCGCATTTACCGTCGCGCCTTGACGATCAATATCAAAAATACGAAGACTTCCTCTGACATCTTTATCCATTAATTTTTGGCGTAAAACAATTAATTGCGGTTCCTTAGCAAAGGTCCCAATCGTTGGCCCAGCGCCACTTAAGTAGGTACCGTAAATACCAAGTTGGTGTGCCGTTTCACGAATCATTGGTAGTTCAGGGACGAGTTTGGTCCGGGCAACTTCATGAAATTGATCACGTTCCATCATGTGACTAACTAATTTCCAATTTTTAGTTGCTAAACCAGCAACCATTACATTAGCAACACTACTTCCGATTACCGCCTGTTTACGAGGTAACTGATCCGATAAGACGTTTCGGCTATCAGAAGTCAATAACGGCTGGTTTTTGATAAAAGCCAGCATTTTTAACCCCTCTGGCATTGCCAGCTTAACACTAGTTGCATTTTCACCATCAAAATCAGAAATAGTCACATCACCTAATAAAGCTGGTGCAGCATTGTCTGGATGTCCCTCTATTTTGGCAGCTATCGTCACTTGATCAGCTAATGAAAGATCCATTTTGCCTAATTCGTTCGCAATTTTAACTCCCGCAACCACCGCGGTAGAAGAACTGCCTAAGCCACGAGCCACTGGAATGTCAGACATCACTGTCAGTTGGTGCGGTTGAAGGTTGGGGTTCACCTTCAACGCAGATTGAACGATCAAATTTTGATCATCCGTTGGGACATCAGGACCTAAAGCGTGGTTCACCCGCCACTGCTCAGTTTTTTCTTCCACGATCACCGTGAGGTATAAATGCAGTGCAACCCCAATAGAATCAAATCCTGGTCCTAAATTGGCCGATGTCGCTGGTACCCGAATCACAATTTTACCCATAAACTCATCCTCCAATGCTGAAATGCAACGCAATTAAAACACTTTCAGTTCTCATTCACTATTATCAAGTACATCAATTTAAATTTCAATCCTGTTAATAATTTTCCGGTGGCTATTGCAGCACACTCTTTTGAAAAATCAATCTACCACGACACTTACCGCAAACAAATTTTTGTGTATTGATCCGCCGTCTTCGTTGATAGAGCTGACCGCACTTTTCGCAGCGATAAACAAGGTATTTGGTGGGTTTACTCTGTCGTGGTTGACGAGGCGCGTAACGTAAACCACCAACCGCCTGTAATAATTGTTTAAACGCTTTGGTGCAATGTTGACCAGATTGACCGGCTAAATGGAGATGATAATGCACTAATTCATGTTTGATAACACCCTCTAGTGTAGCTTCACCAAACACCGTCAGCATCCGTGGATTGATATCAATGTGATGATCCTGCAAATGATACCGGCCACCCGTCGTTTTTAGACGCTGATTAAAAACGGCCTGATGCCTAAATGGTTTGCCAAATGATTGAAGCGAAATCCGTTCAACCAGCTGCTGCAATTCCTGATCAGTCATTCGGTGCCACCATACTTAGCTGAATCCGGTGTCGCTGTTCATCAACCTCTAATACCCAAACAGTCACAATATCCCCAACGGATGCAACGTTTGCTGGACTGCTGACATAGGATTTTGACAGATGTGAAACGTGTACCAAGCCATCTTGTTTGACGCCAATATCAACAAAAACACCAAAATCCACCACATTTCTAACGGTGCCTTCCAGCTTCATACCCGGTTTTAAATCAGTCATTTGCAAAACATCCGTCCTCAAAATCGGTGCTGGCATCTCATCACGCCGATCACGTCCCGGCTGCTGCAAGCTTTTTAAAATATCCTGAAGTGTCTCTTTGCCCACACCTAGCTGATCACTTAAAGTATTGGCATCACTATTTTCCAGTGCAGAAGCAACCGCTGGTGTACCAACCTGGTTCAATTTTAAGCCTAAACGCGTTAACACCCGTTTGGCAATCGGGTAACTCTCAGGATGAATATCCGTGTTATCCAGCACGTTTTTACCATTAACGATTCTTAGAAAACCAACCGACTGCTCGTAAGCTTTGGGTCCAAGACGGGGAACCTTTTTCAGTTCTGGACGGCTGTTAAAACTGCCATTTTCTTCCCGATAAGCAACGATGTTACTTGCCGTCTGCTTTGAAAGCCCCGAAATATGCTCTAATAACTCAATACTAGCCCGATTTAAATCGACACCAACCTGGTTAACGGCCGTTTCAATCACGCGTGCAAGCTGCTCGTCTAGGCCACTTTCAGGAACATCATGCTGATATTGACCAACACCGATTGACTTAGGATCAATTTTAACTAATTCGGCTAGTGGATCCTGAAGACGCCGGCCAATACTAACGGCCGAACGTTCTTCAACATTAAAATCGGGAAATTCCGCCCGAGCGACTGCACTGGCAGAATAAACCGAAGCACCCGCCTCATTGACAATCGTATACCTGACATCTCGATCAACCTGTTTAATAGCATCCGCCACAAACTGTTCTGATTCCCGGCTTGCAGTACCGTTACCAATAGCAATCATATCAACTTGGTAATCATTCAATAATTTAATAAAAGCTGGCATTGCTTGCTGCCGCTTTGTAGCTGAAGCAGGTTTATGCGGATAAATGACCTGTTTAGCTAAATATTTCCCATTGCCATCCATGATAGCTAATTTACAACCGGTTCTATACGCTGGATCGAACCCCATGACAACATGATTCTTTAGTGGTGCTTGCATCAACAAGTGGTACAGATTATTACCGAACACCTGAATTGCGTGTGCCTGAGCAGTCTCGGTCAATGATCGTCTCAATTCCCGCTCAATGGCTGGACCAATAAACCGTTTATAGGCATCTTGATAGGCTGCTTCAACAATGGTCACCGATGGTCCTTGATGACGACCAATCAACTGAAATTTTAAATAGCGGTCAATGGCTGGTTCATCAACGTTAATCTTGACGGTCAGCACGCCTGCTTTTTCGCCACGATTGATGGCCAAAGTCTGGTAAGGACTCAGCTTTTTTAAAGCAGATTGAAAATCATAGTATATTTTATATACTTGATCTTCATCCTTTTGCTGTCCATTACGCTTTAATTTACTGGTTAAAATACCGTTTCGTTGCGTATAGCGCCGAACCCATTCGCGAAATTCAGCTCGCTCACCAATGGCTTCTGCCAGAATCTCATTAACGCCTTCTAGTACACTGCTAATATCCGGTACCTGATCGTTAATATACCCCTTTGCCACCGGCTCAATAGGGTCGCGTTTAAATTGCAGTACCCACTGCGCCAACGGATACAAGCCGGCATCCTTGGCAATTGTGGCCTTGGTCCGACGCTTTTGCTTATAAGGCAGATACAAATCTTCAACCTGCTGCATCTGCGTAGCCGCTTTAATGGCAGCGGATAGTTTGGGAGTCAATTTTTCTTGTTCAGAAATTTGGTTCAGTACTTCTTGCTTCCGCTGCTGTAACTTACTGATCCGATTAGCTTCATCCTGAATCTCTCGAATTTCAACTTCATCAAGATTCCCCGTCATTTCTTTACGGTAACGCGCAATAAACGGTACCGTATTATGATCGTTTAATAAATCTAACGTCACGTCAATTTGGTGACTTTTATAGGCTGGAAGTGCCTGTTTAATCAGTTTTAGCGTTTCAGTTTCCATTCTTCAACATCCTTACGTGTAGTGTGTTTATTATACCATGCAGGTACCCCTACCTACGCACAAAAATAGAGCAAGCAACCATCTCGCTGACGATTACCCGCTCTATTTTCATATTATTACATCACCATCGACATAATGCGTTGCGCTGCTGAAGTAATTTTTCCCATCATATTTTCTTGTTCATGCTCAGAATCATTAAAAGCTTCAACGTTGACCGTCTGATCATCAGCGTCAATGGCATCAACCATTGCTTGGCAGGCCTGTGAATAGTTACGATAGGCAGCTACCAATTGCTTGTGCTTACCTAAAATTCTAACCGGTACTGAAGCTTGCTGCAACCGATTCAGGTTTTCGGTGTAAGCATCCGTTCCCTTTTGAAAGGTTGCTTTAATCGAAGTTAGTGTTTCCGTTCCTAAATCAGCAACTGCATCATCATCAATTGCTTTGCGCAACTTTTCAAAATCCGGATTCATTTCCGACCCAGTTTTTTCAGTATCTTCAATTACTTTACTTAAAGCAGGTAAATAACTTGCCATTGTTTTTGGCTTCATAAAAATTCCTCCTATTTTCCAAACCGCCGCTGTACCAATTTAACGATTTCGACAATCGCAATCATCAAAAGACCGGCACCCAAGACGATTCCCCACTGCAATCCATTCAACTCAGTCAAATGGAAAATGGTATTAAAACCAGGGACAACAATTGTGACCGCTAATAATAAGAACGCCGTCAGAATCGCCCAGTTCAGTGAACGATTCTTAAACAGACCAACTTTAAAAATTGACTCGTGAATCGACTTAGAGTTAAAGGCGTGGAACAACTGAATCATACCAAGTGTCGCAAACGCCATCGTTAACGCATCTGCATGAGCTAACTGCGCGCTGGCATGAACTGGGAACTTTATGGAAAGCCCATATACACCAAGTGTAATCAGCCCTTCTAGCAATCCTTGATAGATGACATTGCCAAACACACCGCCGGAAAAGAAGTTCGATGACCGGCCCCTTGGTTTGCGTTTCATAATATTAGGTTCCGCTGGTTCCAATCCAAGCGCAATGGCTGGAAAGGTATCCGTAACCAGGTTAATCCATAGAATCTGCACTGGTGCTAAAATTTGCCAGCCTAACAGTGTCATCACAAACAGCGTCAGCACTTCACCAATGTTAGCAGATAAGAGGTACTGCAGCGCTTTTTGAATGTTAGCGAAGACCTTACGTCCCTCTTCTACCGCAACCACAATGGTGGAGAAGTTATCATCTGCCAATACCATGTCACTGGCACCCTTAGAAACTTCAGTACCAGTAATTCCCATACCAACACCAATGTCGGCAGCCTTCAAAGCCGGCGCGTCGTTCACGCCATCACCCGTCATCGCCACCACTTTACCACGCTTTTGCCAAGCATTCACGATTCGCACCTTATGTTCTGGTGCAACTCGTGCGTAAACCGAATACTGGTCAACAGTTTGATTGAACTGATCATCACTCATCTTGTCCAGTTCGGCCCCGGTAATCACTTGATTATTACCGTTACTTTCATCAAAAATTCCCAGCCGCTTTGCGATGGCCGTGGCAGTATCCCGATGGTCACCAGTAATCATAATCGGCCGAATTCCGGCTTCATGTGCTTCAACAACTGCTTGAGCTACTTCTGGACGCTCGGGGTCAATCATGGCGATTAAACCAATGAAAATTAAGTGCTGTTCAGCAGTTTCACTGGTTAAGTCAGAAGGAACCTCGTCAACCTCATTGTAGGCAAAAGCTAACACCCGTAATGCTTGAGTAGCTAATTGGTGGTTAATGGCCATGATCTGCTGCTTATCGGCATCAGTAATACTGCGAACCTTACCGTCCAGTAAAATACGATCAACTCGCTTTAATAACTGGTCTGGTGCCCCCTTGGTGTACAGTGTCACCTTACCATCCTGATCTTCATTAAACGTCGACATTAATTTTCGTTCAGAATCAAAGGGAATCTCAGCAACTCGTTTATTGCTGCTAATAGTCGCAGAAGCCGGTTCATCTTGATCCAAATAATACTGAATCAAAGCTGTCTCTGTTGGATCACCTGCGAGACCGTCATCGGTAAATTTACTGTCATTATTTAACATCATCGCTAACGCCAGAGGATCTGTTAAATCAACCTTCCGCTGTTTAGCATCAACCAGCTGACCGTTTTCATACAACTGTTCAACCGTCATCTTATTTTGGGTCAAGGTACCCGTTTTATCCGAGGCAATAATATCCGTGCTGCCAAGTGTTTCAACAGCTGGCAGTTTACGAATCAGTGCATGACGCTTTGCCATCCGCTGTGTGCCCAACGCCAAGGTGATTGTCACAATGGCTGGCATCCCCTCCGGAATTGCAGCTACGGCCAAGGAAATGGCCGTCAGCAGCATATTCACCAGAGTTTCTTCTCCACGTACCATACCGATCACAAACACCAACACCGCAATTGCCAGAATCAATATTGTCAGCCATTTTCCAAGCTGATTCAGGTTTTCTTGTAATGGTGTTTTGGTCTCTTTAGTTTCTTCGATCATGCCAGCAATTTGACCAACTTCGGTCTGCATACCGGTTGCCACAACGATTCCTGTACCTCGACCAGTAGTAATATTAGCTGTCATGTAGACCATGTTGTCACGGTCACCTAACGCTAGATCATCTTCATCCAGCACATCGCTGGTTTTGTTCACCGGTACGGACTCACCAGTTAATGCTGCTTCTTCAACTTTCATCACGTTAGCTGTCACTAAGCGAATATCGGCTGGCACAATGTCGCCAGCTTCGAGATGGACAATATCGCCAGGAACAAGCTCATCACTTTTCACGGTAATGACTTCTCCGTGACGTTCTACGTGTGCCACTGGTGCAGCCATTTCACGTAACGAGTTAATGGCATCTTCCGCTTTGGCTTCCTGAAAGACACCAAAAACAGCGTTTAGGACGACAACCGCAAAAATAATTAAAGCATCAGCTAATTCGCCGGTTGCGCCTGCAATTAACGCAGCAACAATCAGTACAATGATCATGAAATCCTTAAACTGAGCAATAAATTTTTGCAGAATTGTTGTTTGCCGTTTGGCAGCTAACTTATTTTCACCGTATTTTTCACGTCGCTCTTTAACGACGCCCTCAGTGAGTCCTTGTTCTTGTGTCTCTAAATTTGCGAACAATTCATCCGTTGTCTGCTGGTACCAGGGTTTGTTTTTCATCTAAAATCCTCCTGTCATTTATGAAACCTGTATTTTCGTTATAAGTCTCATCGATTAAGGCCTTCCCGGGAGCCAGTTGCCCCTTGCTGACGGTTTGACCACAGAAGATTCTGCCGATTACTCCCTCATCGTATCACGCAGTTACAAGTTGCTTATTTCCAAAAAGTATCGAAAACTGTCACAGGTAAGTGACGTTTGTGCTGGGTCTTTAAATACCAGCTCTCAATCGTTTCTGCAGCTTTATCTGAAACGGTTTTACCTTCCAAATAATCATCAATCTCATCATAGTGAACGCCTAATGCGACTTCATCGGGTAATGATGGTCGATCTTCTTCAAGATCCGCTGTAGGAACCTTAGTATACAGGTGCTTAGGTGCGTGAAGCACCTCAAGTAACTGTTTACCCTGACGCTTATTTAAGCGCCAGATTGGCGTAATATCAGCAGCACCATCACCAAACTTAGTGTAGAAGCCCGTTACTGCTTCAGCGGCGTGGTCAGTACCCACAACGGCACCCTGGTTTGCACCAGCAATCGTAAATTGAGCGATCATCCGTTGACGCGCCTTAATATTGCCTTTATTAAAATCAGAAATTTGTTCCTGATTTGCCTGAACCGCAGCGACTGTTGCATCCGTTGCAGGTTTGATATCAACTCGGTCGACCCGGTCAGCTTGCATAAAGTCGATCGCATCCATTGCATCGGATTCATCCGCTTGAGTACCATATGGCAATCGAACCGCAATGAATTGATAATGATCATTCTTCGTCTCTTCACGGAGTTCCGTGACTGCCATCTCAGATAGCTTGCCCGCCAAAGTTGAATCCTGTCCGCCAGAGATACCTAATACCAATGTCTTTAAACCCGTCTTTTGTAAATAAGCCTTTAAAAAATCAACGCTTCGTCTGATTTCCGTTTCCGGATCAATTTGTGGTTGCACCTTTAAAGCTGAAATAATCTGTTGCTGTAACTCTCTCATCTCTTCATCCTCTTACTTATTATCATAATCAATTTTTTTGACATATTCGTGAACTTTTTTAATTAAATTCATCTTGTTGTCCCATAATTTTTGAGATAAATCAACGGGATACTTTTGCGGATTCAGATCTCGCTTGTATTCTGGCCAGAGGTTTTCTAAGTTCTCTGAACAGCGACTCTTAATATCAGCCAATTCTGGCTGCTGATAAACTAATCGACCCTGATCGTAAATCGTCTGTAAGATTGGGCGAGCATCAAAGTCGGTGACCGTCTTATTAATGTACGTGTAATTAGGATGGAACATGTACAGCTCGTCTTGGTGACGGGGGTCTTCACTCGAAAGTGCGATGTAATCCCCTTCAGACTTACCACTGTCCTTTTTTGTGATTCGCCAAACTTGTTTAGGCCCAGGCGTGGAAACCTTCTCAACATTGTTAGACAGTTTGATTGTATCTTCCATCTTACCATTTCTCTCAATGGAAACCATTTTGTAAACGGCACCTAGCGCTGGCTGATCAAAAGCCGTGATCAACTTCGTGCCAACACCCCAAACATCGATCTTGGCCCGTTGCATCTTCAGCGACATAATGGTTTTTTCGTCTAAATCGTTGGAAGCATAAATCTTAGCATCCGGATACCCAGCTTCATCTAACTGTTCACGGACCCGTTTCGACAGGTAAGCCATATCACCGGAATCAATCCGAACACCCAAGAAATTGATTTTATCGCCCATTTCATTAGCTACTCGAATAGCACTTGGTACCCCGCTTTTAATGGTATCGTAGGTATCAACTAAGAACACGCAGTCTTCATGCGTCTCAGCATAGGCACGAAAGGCATCATAATCGTTGCCATAGGTTTGTACTAGCGAATGTGCATGCGTCCCACTAAGCGGAATCCCAAATATCTTTCCGGCACGAACATTGGATGTCGCATCAAAACCACCGATGTAGGCTGCACGAGTTCCCCAAATGGCGGCGTCAAATTCCTGTGCCCGCCGTGAACCAAATTCCATGATACCGTCATTACCGGCAACTGAACGAATTCTAGCAGCCTTAGTGGCAATGAGGGTCTGGTAGTTGACAATATTCAGCACCGCAGTTTCAATCAGTTGGCAATCAGCCAATGGCCCTTCCACCTGCAGCATGGGTTCGTTACTATAAACGAGTTCACCTTCTGCGACGGACCGAATCGTTCCTTTAAACTTGAAGTCAGTTAAATATTGGATTAATTCAGGTGAATAATCTGTTGCTTCTTTTAAGTATTCGATATCTGTTTTTGAAAAGTGTAAATTTTCGATATAATGGATGATATGTTCCAATCCGGCAAAAACGGCAAACCCGTTTTTAAAAGGCATATCGCGAAAGTAAACTTCGAAAATAGCTTGCTTATTTTGAATTCCTTCCTCAAAATAAGTTTGAATCATGCTTAATTCATACGCATCCGTATGCAACGTTGTGCTATCGTCTGGATACTGCTTTGCCATGGTTTGTAACCCCTTTAAGTGTTTGATATTTCTGGTTATGAGAACTATTCTATCATTAATCCGAATTATCGTCAGTTAAACCGAGTAGTTTACACATTATTTCTAGAATGGATGGTTATTATGTCAAAAGAATTTCCACTGGTCAGTGTTCTCAACGTTCCATTTATCAACACGACTCAAGCAGCTTTTTTAACCACAATTGAATCACACATCAATAATCGTGAAAACACGTTTGTCGTCACAGCTAATCCAGAAATTGTCATGTACGCCAGAAACAATCCTAGTTATCAGCAAATTTTAAATAATGCCGACTATATTACTCCAGATGGCATTGGTATTCTAAAAGGCGCTGCAATTCTCGGAACCCCAATGGCCGAGCGCATTACTGGCTACGACACGATGCTCGACTTACTAAAGTGGGGCAACGAGCAGCACAAGTCTGTCTATTTAATCGGTGCCAAACCCGAAGTCATCACTGATGTAAAAAATGTTGTAACAACCCGATACCCTAACCTCAATATTGCGGGCATACATGACGGCTATTTCGATGATTTTGCACCCATTGCGCAAGACATTTCTAAAACCCAGCCAGACATGGTATTCTTAGCAGTTGGTTTTCCTAAACAAGAACAGTTAATTGCCGATTATCGTCATCAAAATAACGGTCTATGGATGGGAGTCGGTGGCAGTTTTGATGTTCTTAGCGGTCATACCAAGCGAGCACCAAAATTCTTTCAAAATCATCACCTGGAGTGGTTTTACCGATTACTTAGTGAACCAACTCGCTTAAAACGGATGATGGTCCTTCCAAGGTACTTAAAGACGGTCAAACAATCTGCCCGAACTAATAAATAGAACAGTGTACGAAAAGAACCTAGGAGTTGATCAAACTGATCGCTTCTAGGTTCTTTTTTATTTTTCCAGTACAAATTCGAATCGTTCACCCACATATTGTGTTCTCACATATTCGAACGGCCGACCGTCTTGTAGATACGAGATTTGACGTAAGCGTAAAATCGCATCGCCACGTTTAATATCTAAGTATTCGGCAATTCTTTCTGACGCAGATGAAGCCGAAACCATTTGTTTAGCGTGTCCTGGAATTAGCCCCTTTTTGGTCTCTAAAGTTCGATAAAGGGATTCAGAAACCTCTTGTTTAGAGAGGCCTTCCACAATCTCTAACGGGATGGTTGCCACTTCAAAACTGATTGGCACGTCATCGCCATAACGAACCCGTTCCATTCGGAGAACCTGCGTATCATCTTTAAGCTTGAGCTTCTCACTTTCGCTTAAAGAAGGACTCATCACATGGTAAGAAATGGTCTTACTGGACGGTTTTTTACCTTGGGCAAGCATTAGATCAGTAAATCCAGTGACCCCTGACATTTTTTCTTGTACTTTCTGATTAGCCACAAAAGTACCTGATCCAACAAAGCGCTCTAAGATTCCTTCCTCAACTAACGTTTGAATGGCTTGTCGAAGTGTCATTCGGCTGACATGGAATTGAACGGCTAGCTCACGTTCTGATGGAATACGATCACCAACAGACCACTTGCCGGCCTCAATTGCTTTCTTGATCTCATTATGAATTTGAATATATACAGGTGATCCCATAAAATTTACGACCTTTCTTACCTAACTAATCAGTTTGACTCGCATCAAATTCGCGCCCATAACTGTAGGTTGTTTGTAGATTAAGTGCACGATCAAAAACGTTTAAATCAGCATCTAACCCAGGCAAAAGTTTACCCTTTTGAGTTAGGCCAAATTCTTCAGCTTGGTTAACCGAGGCCATTTGGACCGCATCCTCAATTGCACAGCCAGTAAAGGAAATCACGTTTCGAAAGGCATCATCGTAACGTAATACAGAACCGGCTAAGTTTCCCGTTTCAAGACGGGCTTGCTTATCTTTAACAATGACCTTTTGACCACCAAGCTCACTAATTCCTTCAGGCATACCTTTAGCACGCATTGAATCAGTGACTAGTTCAATGCGGTGAGGCCCCTTTTGTTCGTAAGCGAGTTTAATCATATCTGGTACGATATGGAAACCATCACAGATCAATTCAGCATACATATTATCTTCAAGCATAGCGTGCCCAGTAACACCAGGTTCGCGGTGCTTAAATTCACGCTGTGCGTTATATAAGTGAGTGACATGAGTAGCACGGCTTGCTAACATTTGTGCTCGGGTAGCATTACTGTGACCCACTGAAGGTACAATGTGATGAGCTAAGCAGTAATCTTCAAAAACTCTAGCACCTTGATCTTCGGGAGCATAAGTAATGAGTTTAACTAACCCACCAGAAAGTTCATTCCAGTGATCTAAGAGAGAAACGTCAGGGTCCTTAATGTACTTTTCAGGCTGAGCACCTTTATAAATGGCCGCAATGAAGGGCCCCTCAAGGTGAACACCTTTAATGACTGGGTTAACCTTAGCTGCTTCTTTAATACCAGTCATTGCGTGGGCAATATTATCGTTGGATTGCGTCATGGTTGTTGGAAAAACGGTGGTGATCCCTTCTTTGATCATGTGATTAACCATTTGATTGATTTGATCAGCATCACCATCCATGGAATCGAAACCATACCCGCCATGAGTGTGGACATCAATAAAACCAGGAACGATTACCTTACCGTTAACAAACTTAACTTCATCTTCGGGTTGTGCACGATAGTCGCCCATCTGGCCCACAGCCTCAATCGTTTTGTTGAACCGAATATAGCCATCCGTAATAACATCTTCACCGGTATAAATTGTCGCGTGTTTCAACACGATACTCATAAACTCTTCCTCCTAATCAACTCTCATCTACTCGATTAAGTTTACGAATTTATTATATACTGGTATAGACCATGTTGCAAGCCTGTTGCATTGGTATTCACTGAAGCTTAATCGTGAGAATTGGTGTTTTACAGCTTCAACAATTTATTCAGCATTATTACGATCAATTGTGGCATCAATACCCTTAACTACGGCAGTCATAAAACCAGCCTCTTCCATAGCTAGTAATCCTGCCACCGTACTGCCACCTGGTGAGGAGACTTGGTCAATGAGGCCAAAGGGATTTTCATCAGATTTCAGTACCATTTCCGCAGACCCCATCACTGCCTGTGCAGCGATCTTAGTGGCAGCTGTCTTAGTCAAACCGTGCTTAACACCGGCTCGGCTTAAACTATCGATAAAGAAATAAACGTAAGCGGGACTTGAACCGGCTAAAGCTGAGAAGGTCGCAAAATCGTTTTCAGGTAAAGTTACCGTACTACCAATCTGGTCAAACAAACCAACCGCCTTTTTCTTGGTCTCACCGGTTAAATTTTCGTTAGCATGAACTGCTGTCATACCTGCACCGATTGCGACATTCAAATTAGGCAGCGTCCGCAAAATTGGTAAGTCATAGCCCGCTAATTCTTCTAGTCGTTCTAGTGTTAACCCTGCAACGATGGAAATTAACGTTGTCTTTTTAGGATCAAGTTGGTCACGAATTTCCTGAACGACTGAAGTTGCAACATTAGGCGTAACGGCCAGCACTACAAAATCACTATTTTTGGCAACTTCAACATTACTTGCCTTTGACGTAACACCTGTCTGCTTAGCGACTCTCTCATAAGTCGAAGCATGAGCACTGTGCACCAAAATATCAGATGGTGAAAGTTTAGTTTGCTTAAGAAGTCCCGTTATAATCGCTTGCGCCATGCCACCGACACCAATGAAGCCAATTTTCATGAGTATCACTCCTAAACGTTTAGATTTTGCTGTTGAGATTTTAAGTACATTATATCAGAGATTATCGTGTACCACAGTCTTTCTAAAAGCCCATCATGTATCACCATAAAATTTAAAAAAAGCCCATCAGCCAAAAGACTGATGGGAAAGTTCAGATAAATAATTGGGCTAGCTGGGTTCGAACCAGCGCATCACGGGATCAAAACCCGTTGCCTTACCACTTGGCTATAGCCCAATAAAAGAGATGGATGGGAGTGGATTCGAACCACCGAACCCGAAGGAGCGGATTTACAGTCCGCCGCGTTTAGCCAGACTTCGCTACCCATCCATAATTAGAAACAAAAACAACATCAATAACTATACAGCATAATGTATATCCAGTCAACACAAAATTGGTTGATTGGGCTAGCTGGGTTCGAACCAGCGCATCACGGGATCAAAACCCGTTGCCTTACCACTTGGCTATAGCCCAATAAAGAATGGATGGGAGTGGATTCGAACCACCGAACCCGAAGGAGCGGATTTACAGTCCGCCGCGTTTAGCCAGACTTCGCTACCCATCCGTAATTGATTTACCATAAATCAACTTAATTATAATAACAAAAATCAGTTAGTCTCGTCAAGCTGGTTTGCCGTTATTTCTCATAAAAATTGAATTTCATTCATTTTTATCGGTCAAATTAATAACCCGTACTCGTTTTAACCACTCTGACTGGAAATTACTGGTTAGCCATTCATGTCTCCGCGCGGTCCCATACCCCACTGATTGATTGAAATAAACGGTTCCTTCAAGTTCACGTGACATCGGATGGATATGCATATGACCAAACAAAACGTATTTTACGTGATATTTAGCTAATAAATTGCCTGTGCGCACACTTCCCAACATAGCGTTAGCCATATTCCAAAAACGATCGTCAGAAGTGATCCGTAAATATTCAATTCGTGGGACAAAGTGAGTCATAAATAACACTCGCTTGTGTGCCTGCTGTGCCTGTTGCAATTGCTCCTCAATCACCCGTAATTCCTCAGTCATTCTTTCTGGATCGCTTATTGGTTGTTTAATGGCCCCATCAATCCAATAGGCGCGCTTCCAGTGCAAAAAATCAGCCTCCGGGCGGTGCATGACAGCTGAAAAGGTATAGTCATACCACCCATTATTACCAATGATTCGCCAGTCGGTACCCATCACATCAAGGTATTGACGGTGAAGGTAGGTCGTAGCCAGGGGCTTTTGAAGGTCCTCATAGCTAATATCATTAACCATGTCATGATTACCCGCAATAAACCGAACAACGGTATGCGGGGTCATCTTTTGCAACTTTTCAGCAAATGACAAAGAACGTTTAAAGTGATTAAAAAGATCTCCCGCAATCAAATAGACGCTTATTTGATTTTCTTTCAGCCAGTCACTTTGCTGTTTCAGGGTCTGTTCAACGTTCACTTTATTGATATCAAGATGGATATCACTCACCATTGCTACATTAACCATTGTTTCTCTCCTAATTAAAAAAGTTGTGCTACGACAATATCGTAACACAACTTTAAAATGACTCGTTTATAGAACACCTTCCATTAAGCGCTTAATTGGCTTAATCATAAAGAAGAGAATGATACCAGCAATAATGGAAACAATTCCAATAATGCTGAAGTAAGCAATTTCGTTTGAAGGTGTGTAGAATTTAACGATTTGTGAGTTGACGGCTTGCCCAGCTGAATCAGCTAAGAACCACATACTCATCATTGACGACTGGAACGCTCTTGGTGCAAGCTTAGTCGTTACTGACAATCCAATTGGTGAAATTAATAATTCACCAATTTCAACGATTGCCCAGCTACCAACTAGCCATAGCGGACTGAGTAGTGAATGGGCCCCAAACATGGATATTGGAATCACTAGCAGCAAGTAAGACAAACCAGTTACTAGCATCCCCATTGAAAACTTACTTGGTGATGAAGGCTGCTTCTTACCCAATTTGGTCCACATCGTAGCGAAGATTGGTGTGTAAATTAAAATAAATAGTGGGTTCAGTGATTGATAGTTAGCTGGATTAATGTGAATGACCCAGTTAAAAAGATGAATCGTGTTGTTAGTCTGATCCTGTGCAAACAGAGCCAGAACAACAGAACCTTGTTCCTCAATTGCCCAGAAAATAGCTGCGGCAATAAATAATGGCACATACGCCCAAACACGGGAACGCTCGTGTTTTGTGACTTTCTTACTGGTCAGCATCACTGCAAAATAAGCGACTGGCGTTAACACAGCGATGATACTTAGCAAAGTGATGAAGTTAGCAATGTTAAATGCACCGAAGACGTACATAATCAACAATACTAAAATAAAGGCAATCGCACCCAAAGTAACACGGAATGATAATTTCTTAGCATCGCCAGGCTCTAACGGATCATCTGGATACAATGAATCTGCACTCAGATACTTCTTACCGCCAAAGTAGTAGGAAATTAATCCGAAGAACATACCAATAGCTGCCAGTGAGAAACCAGCATGGAAATTAAAGGCTGTCCACATTGCTGGTACAACAATTGGCGCGATCAGGGAACCTAAGTTAATCCCGAAAACGAAAATAGTGAAACCAGAATCACGACGTGTATCTTCTGGTGAATACAACGTCCCAACCATTTCGGAAACGTTTGGCTTCAATAAACCAGTACCAATGGTGATTAAGCAGATCGAAATAAATAACGCGATTTTACCAGCGGGTAATGACAAACAGATATGACCAAACATGATCAAAACACCGCCGTAAAATACGGTCTTACGGCTACCCCAGATACGGTCACTTAAAAAACCACCAAGCACTGAGGATAAGTAAACCAATGACCCGTAAATCGACATGATAGAGGCAGCAAGCCCCTTGTCCATGCCAAGGCCACCCTTTGCAATTGAGAAATACATGTAGTAAATCAAAATTGCTTTCATACCATAGTAACTGAACCGTTCCCACATTTCAGTCATGAATAACGTAGATAATCCACGTGGCTGACCGAAGAATGAGCGGTCTAATTGCTTGTTTCCTTGGTTATCCAAATTCAAGCCCTCCAGACATCTCTCACTCAAGCAATACCATTTATTTACCGAAGTGATGATTAAAGGAGCGGGAACCCCGCTCCTCATAGTATTCTAATTGAAACATATAGGATATTATACGCCAGAAAAGGATTCAACGCAATGGCATTTAGGGTATAAAACACTAGCTAGCATTGATTTTGCGAGAAATGTGTCTAATAAAAAAAGTTCATTTTTATACCTTATTTGTGTTTTAATTTAACCTACGACTTTATTCTTATCTAATTCTGTCATAGCAAATTTAACCAAGCTTTCACCATTGACCCAAGCATAAATATCATCTGGGATTTTTTCCAATCGTGAGTTAATATTCTTTAAAGCTGCGTAATCGCAACCGACTTGTGGCGCAACTAAAATTAAATCTGCAGTCTTTAAACCATCATTTTTTGCGGCAGCAACACTTGTTGATTCAAACGTAATATCAGCATGGTAAGCCTCAGCAGATCGTTGAGCAGTTTCTTGCAATAATTGACTCGTAATTCCACTAGCACATACAATTAATACAGTTGTCATAATCATTTACCTCCAAATTTTGCGTTATGTATTAGCGCGTTCATTGTGTATAGGTTACCACCAAAAAATGTATACCACAAGTTAAATTGTTATTGATTTCCTTTTATTTTAGCCGTTTTAACATCTATACCAATTATACAAGCTAGATTATTTGTGGTTTTTTAGTCTTCGGTCAACTATCTATCGTTACAAAAGTGTACAAAAAAAGGCACCAACGCAGATGCGTCAGTGCTTTTTCTCAGTTGAATAGATGCCGGCTGAGGAATTCGAATCCCCGACCCTCGGTTTACGATACCGATGCTCTACCAACTGAGCTAAGCCGGCATTACTAAAACTAAATTATGACTCCGGCAGGCGGGCTCGAACCGTCGACATCTTGATTAACAGTCAAGCGCTCTACCAACTGAGCTATGCCGGAATAATATATAGCGTGGCAACGTCCTACCCTTGCAGGGGGCGATCCCCCAACTACTCTCGGCGTGCTGAAGCTTAACTTCTGTGTTCGGCATGGGAACAGGTGTATCCTTCAGGCTATCGCCACCACACTATTGAGAA
>Ga0214925_100147_pt1 | contig 62343 bp, 62 predicted proteins | sample Stichaenrichment_FD_168299 | JGI IMG/M metagenome (GOLD analysis project Ga0214925, IMG submission 168299) | Xylose enriched microbial communities from anaerobic bioreactor in Madison, Wisconsin, United States - 63SRT | ecosystem: Engineered > Bioreactor > Anaerobic > Unclassified | place: USA... | reverse complement strand
AAGTAACGACTGATGAGATCCTAGCAGCACTTGAACTAATTAATCAACGACCATTAAAAATACATCATCAACAGACTGCCATTGAAAGATTCCGGGCTTGTTCGGATTAAACTTGTAATTTGCCATACGAATTTTTAAGTGCATGCAATCATATTGGTGCTTGAACTTTGTCATTAAAACGATGCGACTTCCTTAACGTGCTTTAAGTTGCTAACGTTCCCACGATTAGCAATTAAACTGATATTTGTTTTCATCGCTTCACGCCCCCGTTCACGACGAAGGCAACCGCAACTTTTAGTATTTCCCTTACGTAATAAATAGCCGTCAGCAACAACTTCTTTACCGCAATCACACCGACAATTCCACAAGGCATTGCCATTTTTCGCCATCCCAGCAAAACTAGTCACGGTCAGACGGCCAAACCGTCGATTGGTTAAATCAATTCTTTTCATTGTAATCCCCCATTAGTGCTGCGTTGATGCAGATTCGGTTATCTCATTTTCCATGTTGGCGTCTGTCTTTTTAGGACGTGGGTGCCGAGCACGAAACCGATCTAAACCAAACAGTCCAATTAAGCATACCAACAACCCCATGCCTATAAAGACTGCTTCCGTTAAATCTTCACGATCGGCTTTTGCCAATAACTGTGACGTAGCAGCATTAACTAGTTTAGGAAACTGAGTAACCCCGTAAACCACCGCTGCTGTAAGACTCCCCCAAAAATAATATGTTTTACGTAATAAATGTTGCTTTTCCATTTTGCTCGGCCCCCTTCTGACTTAGCATATGTCTATACTATAATAGTACGCTGAAAGCGCTTAAAATCAACGTTTCTTGGCAGCTTTTCCTTCCCAGTTTTTTAAAAAAAATTAAAAAAAATGATAAACGTTGCTGTAAAGGTTTTACAGACCAACTAAAAAAGCCGACTAATCAAGTGATCAGCCGACTTTTATTCTGATTAATAAGGTCAATTCGGGTGATTAACCGGCATGACAGCCTCTAGAAATTCACCAATATCTTTGGTTAATTGACGCCCCTGGGGACTAAAGGTCATCACGTGAGGCGCTTCTGGATAGTGCCGATACGTTACCGGTGCGCTGGGCGATAAATAATCTGCCAAGCGCTGACCAATATCACGATCAATCAGTTCATCCGCATCCGCTTGCGCAATAAAGACTGGCTTGGTTAGGCCGCGGATCTCATCATGTACCGGCCCTGTAAACGTCTCAATAGTCGTTAACATCTCATCAATATGCTGTGATAAATACTGCATTCTTTTCGTTACTTCGTCCGTTGGCAGTTTCATTTTCTGGTACCAGCCACGACATTCCAACAAGAAACGTGCCGCTACCCGACTGGTGTCTACCTTAAAAAGCGGTGTATCAATTGTGCCGCCTGCAACCACTTCATCAAATTGTGCTAAAGCTTTCATAGCAAATAAGCCACCCAGAGATTCCCCGAAAACTGCAATTTCACTGTGACCGTCATTGATAAGCTGCTGAATAGCTGTTCTTGTATCCTGCCACCAACAATCAGGAGCGCCAGTCTTAAAAATCTGCCGCGGGTCAGCGGTGCCATGACCTGCAAACATAGGTCCTAAGACTGTATATCCACGTTTCTGCAATCCTCGTCCCATGATGCGGACATCATTGGGTGTCCCGGAAAATGTGTGTAACAGCAACACAGCCGGTTCACCCGCTTTAAAATAAAACGCCTGTGGCAAATCCATCTCAAGCACTTCCTTTACTCTCTTTTTAGAATATTTTACACTATTACCACTAAAAAATCGCACCTCCAATCTGGTAGTGCGATTTAAAAGACAATCAAATTATTCAGTTACTTGATGGCGACTAGTGCCGCCTTTGACAATGGTTAAAACGTCATCCAAGGCAATTTCCACCATATTAGCTACAGCAGCGTCCGTATAGAAGCCAACGTGTGGACTGACACTCACGTTGGGCATGGTCAGCAATTTTTCCAGCGGTGGATTATTTAGATCCTTATTAGACCAGTTCTGACTGAAAATCTGACTATCGCCTTCAATGGTATCAATCCCGGCACCGGCAATTTCACCGGTTTCCAGTGCGTCCACCAGATCATCCGCAACGACAACTGGTCCCCGAGAGGCATTGATGAAGAAGGCGGATGGCTTCATCATTTTAAATACGTGCTTATCAATCATGTGGTGTGTTTCATCAGTTAAGGGCGTGTGCATGGTGACGATATCCGCCGTTTTATAGACCGTTTCATGATCCGTATAGGTTAAGGTATCTCCAAGTTCTGGCCGGTGAATCGGGTCAGCCGCAATCACCGTTGAACCTAACGCCTTGAATATCCGGGCAACGGCACTACCAATTTTCCCAGCACCAATAATGCCAATGGTTAAATTATGAATCTCGTTAGCTTCCAATCCGCCCCAAGTAAAATCATGGTGAGCTTCACGGGCTTGAGTAATCCCTAAGTGACGAACTAACTTCATCACGTGTGCCAACACCAGCTCACTAACTGAACGAGGTGAATATGCTGGTACGTTGGTAACCACTAGATGATTTTCAGCAGCCAATTTCAAATCAATAATTTCGTAACCCGTAATTCGTAACGTGAGCTGTTTAATTCCAAACGCATGCAGCCGCTGGTAAATCTTCGGCGAGTCTACTGGAATATGCTGCTGAATCACAATCCCATCATACCCATTAGCCAGTTCAACGGTTTCTTCGGTCAACGGCACATCGTTGGTATCCACCTGAACATCGGGATGATCCTTCATCCATTCCTTAACGGCAACTAACTCATCTTCACGTGCATGATATAACAAAAACTTCACTGCGACTTCCCTCTTCCTCAACGATTTCCTTTTAATGCTGATCAACAAACTTTTGAATCCGCTCGATTGCTTTCTTCAAATCTTCGGTGCTAGCAGCATAACTGATACGAACATAGCCTTCGCCACCAGGTCCAAATGATGCTCCAGGAATAACCGCTACCTTGGCTTCTTTAGCCAGTTCATAGCAGAATGCCACACTGTCCTGATTGAGGTTGGCTGGAATCTTAGCGAAGAGGTAGAACGCCCCCTTAGGATTGGCACATTCAAAACCGGCTTTTTTAAGCCCCGCTAACAACAAATCTCTGCGTTGCTGATAGATCTTACGCATGGCAACCCCATCGTCGGGTCCGTTTTTAAAGGCTTCCTCAGCGGCAGCTTGCGCGTTTGCGGTGGCAGAAGTAATAGCAAATTGATGCACCTTACCGATTTCTGAAATGACATCAACTGGTCCGCATACTAAACCGATTCTCCAACCGGTCATAGCGTGAGACTTTGACACACCATTTAACAAAACAGTCTGTGCTGGCAATAATTCGCCCATGGAAACGTGACGCTCACCATAGGTTAATTCTGAATAAATTTCATCACTTAACACAAAAATATCGTACTGTTTCAAGACATCTGCGAGTGCTTGCAGTTCTTCGCGATTATAAGTCACCCCAGTTGGATTAGACGGGAAGTTCATGACAACCGCTTTTACAGTATCCTTATTGGCTTCAATGGTCGCTTGCAGCTTTTCTGGTGAGAGAATAAAGCCGTTATCAGACGTATCAAGAAAGATTGGCTTAGCACCATTTAAAATAGCAACTGGAATATATTGTGGAAAAATTGGTGTCGGAATAATGACGGTATCACCAGGATTTAGCATCGCTGTTAATGAAGAGAAAATCCCTTCCGTAGCGCCAGTGGTCACTAAAATTTGAGTTTCGGGATCATAGTTGACGTTATATTTATCATTCAAGAATTTTGAAGCCGCTTTGCGGAGGCCTTCAGTTCCGCGAGAATTCGTGTAGTGGCTTTCGTTATTCTCAATACTGCGAATGGCGGCCTGCTTCACGTGATCTGGCGTATTGAAATCGGGTTCACCTAAGGTCAGCTTAACCATATCTGGTACCTGAGAAATTTCTTGGTTAAACTTTAAAATTGATGATGGCTGAATCTGTTTTAACTCTTTTTTCATGCTGTCTGACAATCGACTCATTTCACACACTCCTTATAATATAAAACACCCATACAGCCAATGACTGTACGGGTGTCGAAGTTTACCCACACAGTCAGAATCTGATCTGTGTGGTCCGTTTGCATTAATGACAAAATGCTCTTGGCTCTTCACAGATCAGGACTGGAAAAACCAAAAGTAAAATCGACTATTCAACTGAGTAACTGTAGTTGTCTGCATCATGACGATCCTCTCAGAATAGTGGTTACTTTTATCATAGCATTTTAATGGAAGAAAGCAAGGTAAGGTGCGCAAACAAGCGCTTAGAGAGCGGAGTGTAAGTGGACAAGGACGGAAATCCTGGGCTTGGATTTATGTGCTTATCTGCTTACATGCAGCTCTCTGCTGGTTGGAGCCCGATTAAGCCAAGGTGCGGAACCCGGTGCTTAGAGACTGGAGTCCTAACGTATTAGTACTGTAAATCCCGGGCTTGGATTTATAGTGCTGATGCGTTAGGCGCAAGTCTCTGCCGGGTGGAACCTGATTAAGGCAAGGTGCGGAAACAAGCGCTTAGAGAGCGGAGTGTAAGTGGACAAGGGCGGAAATCCTGGGCTTGGATTTATGTGCTTGTCTGCTTACATGCAGCTCTCTGCTTGTTGGAGCCCGATTAAGCCAAACTGCAACAAAAAAGCCACCACCCCCAAACAGGATGATGACCCCTAACATCTAAAGTTTATTGAACCTGAACATAACTCTGATTAGCAGTGATGTAACTGCCATCGCTCAATTGGATACGGTAAGTACCACCGTGTGAACGAGCAATTGCCTTAGCCGTCACAATGGTATTGTATTTTAAACTACCTTTTTTACCAGTCAAGTTAGCGGTTTGGTATCTGCCAATATTACGTGTTACCCGTAATTTTTGACCGTTTTTAATACTGCTAAAGTAACTGTCCTTTGGCGTATTAGTATACCACTTTGTTACGGTTGAATTATCCACAGTCCGGCTTAGATCAACGTGACCGCTGATACCTGAAAGCGAACCTGTACTACTATATTGCCATAAGTCCGTTGCGACATTTGGCTTTTGTGAATAGTTTGCGATCCATGAGCCATTAAACTTGGAATAGTTGATGCTATGTTCTCTGACAAAGCTTTGGTATGAATAATAGACCAAAGGCTTCTTTGTTAAAGTCCGCATTGTGTTATACCAAGCGTTGACATAGGTCTGTTCATGTCCTTTGACACCAGAAACTCGGTGTTCGTTATCCAGAGCATAGAATTTAGCGTTCTTATTTGATAGCGCATAGAATTGGCGCGCATCGTTCACAGCATCAGCAGTGCTATTGAACTCTGTATAATCATATTGACCAAATGGTGTGCCATATTTGTGAGCACCATTTGCGTTCACGTCACGCTTAGGATCGATCCGGTAATCAGAGTCACCAGGGTTCCCATGTTTAACACGAATAATCGTCATCCGTAAATCTTTAGAAGCCTTAGACCAGTTAATGTTTCCCTGATATTGCGAAACATCGGCAATCTTAGTCTTAGCAGCAAAGGCGGTGGTTCCAACAGTTAGGGCGCTAACAAGTGCTAATGATCCGGCAAAAATTCTCTTCAATAATTGATTAGTTTTCATGTAAATCCCCTTAGTCTAATTTATTAATTATTACTAGTGTAACGCAAGAATGAAACAGAGGGAAAACATGTGAATTACAGTTCATTTACTGTTGTGTGACAAGAAGGTGCGGAAACAAGCGTTTAGGAAACGGAGTGTAAGGTGGTTATGACAAAAATCCTGGGCTTGGATTTATGTCATAACCACCTTACATGCAGTTTCCTGCTTGTTGGAGCCTGATTAGTCTACATAACAGTGAGCCAACATCATTGTCCCCAACCCAATAATCTGTCATAATACGTTCAAAATTAAGCGTTGTATTGGAGGCGTCAACATGGAAAAAACTGATTTGATTGGTTTACACCACATCACTGCAATTACTTCAAGCGCACCAAAAATATTTCATTTTATGACAACGATTTTAGGCCTGCATTTAATCAAAAAGACGGTTAATCAAGACGATGTCGCCACGTATCACCTTTATTTCACCGATGATATGGGAACTGCTGGCACTGACCTGACCTTCTTCGATTTTCCCGGAATTGCTAGCGGACACTACGGTAAAAATAGCATTTCCAGAATTGGCTTTCGGGTACCAAACGATGTGGCATTGAATTACTGGCAAAACCGCTTCGAACAGTATCACATCAAAACTGATTCAATACAGGAGCAGTTCGGCGCTAAAGTCTTTCCGTTTTACGATTTTGATCAACAACGCTATCAGTTAGTTTCTGATGAACATAACTCAGGCTTACCAGGTGGCACGCCATATCGTCACAGTCCTGTTCCTAATGATGTAGCAATCAGTGGGCTTGGACCAACCATTATCACCGTTTCCCAGCCGGACCACCTAGGCAACATCTTAACCAGCGTCATGGGTTTTACTAAACTTGAAAGCCAGGGTTCTCAGACTCTCTATGAACTTCACGATGGCGGTCACGGCGCTCAGGTCATTATTGAAAGCAGCCTCATCTTACCCGATAGCATTCAAGGCTACGGTTCGGTTCACCACATGGCATTTCGAACGCCCGACACTGATAGTTTAAAGGAGTGGATCCAGCGAATTCAGCGCGCCGGGCTTCATGACTCCGGCTTTGTAGAACGTTTTTATTTTCAATCAGAATATTTTCGAGCTGCCCCGGGCGTGTTATTTGAAATTGCCACTGACGGTCCTGGCTTCCTAGTTGACGAAACGTATGAAGAAGCCGGCATCCACCTAGAATTACCGCCCTTTTTAGAGAGCCAAAGAACGGCCATTGAAGCTAATTTGATCCCGTTTAATTCGGAGGAGGAGTGAACTAATGACAAATGAAATTCACACTGCTTTTTTCCCTGGCAGAATCGACCTAGCTCCGGTGTTAATGTTGCACGGTACCGGTGGCGATGAGAGTGATCTGTTGCCAATCGCGACCTTTTTATTTCCAGAACACCCCAAACTGGGTATCCGTGGCCGAATCAATGAACACGGCAGTAACCGATACTTCATTCGCCACGAGGATGGCACGTTTGACTTGGATAATTTAAGCCAGGAAACTGATTGGTTACTAAGTGCTATCGAACAGGAAACTGCGCGTTACCAGTTGGATGCCAACCGACTCATCGTCCTTGGCTTTTCCAATGGTGCCAACATCGCTGCTTATGCTTGGTTAAATAAACCGACACCGTTTAAAATTGCAGTGTTATTGCATCCCATGATGATTACGCCACCACACCAAATCGTGAATTTAACCGGGTATCGGACATTCGCCACTTACGGAGACGTAGATCCCATCGTTTCCGAAGATAACTTTGATCAGTTGATCCAGCAACTAACGGATGCCCACGTAACCGTTGAGGCCTTCAAAAACCATCAGTCCCACCATTTAACTCAAACAGAATTAATGGCCGCACAATCTTGGATTAAAGAACTATAGGATTCAACTTGAACACTAAAAATAGCGCAATTCCATAAAACATCGGAATTGCGCTATTTGGTATTCAATAACAAAATATCTACAATTAGTTTTCTTCATCCATCAGTTGCTGAACGCCACGAGCCATCGCTAACTCTTCGTTGGTCGGAATCAGTAATATTTTGGCACGGCTATCCTGGGCATCTAGTGGTCCGGTTTGTCCAGCTTCATTAAGTGCGATATCAAGCTTAATCCCTAAAACGCGCAGACCTTCAATAACTGCCTGACGAATTTCCGGATCTTTTTCACCGATACCACCCGCAAATACCAGCGCATCCGCACCGCCAATTTCCGTATAGTAACCGCCCACCAGCTTTACCACTTGGTTAACAAACATGTCCAATGCCAGCTTAGCACGTTGATTTTTCTCAGCGGCAACGTGTAAATCACGCATATCTGAGGACACCCCTGAAACGCCAAGCAATCCCGAAGAAGCATTCAATTCTTGAATCACAACTTCAGGTGTTTCCAAATCTAACCGTTTCATCAAATAAGGGACCAAAGTTGGGTCAACGTCCCCACTTCGCGTGCCCATCATCACGCCGGTAACTGGTGTTAGACCCATGGAAGTGTCATATGGCCGACCATTCTTCACTGCTGTGATTGACGCGCCACTGCCTAAATGCATGGTAATCAGATTTAGCTCATCTAGTGGTCGATTAAGCATCACCGCTGCTTGTTGCGCTAAATATTGATGTGAAATTCCATGCTCACCATAACGTCTGATTTGGTACTTTTTAGTCCATTCATACGGAATGCCATAAATCGCCGTCTTCTCTGGTAAACCGTGAAAATAGGCGCTATCAAACACGGCGTATTGTGGCACACCGGATAATCGTTGTGCTAACAGTTCAATACACTTAACCTCCAGCGGATTGTGCAGCGGTGCCAGTTCACTCAAGCCCTTTAACTGATTGATTCGACTTGGAATCAACTTCACCGGTCCTTTAAAGAGCGTACCGCCAGCCACTACTCGGTGTCCTACCGCTTCGACTTCATCTAAAGTTTCAACGCCACCAACTGTGATCAAACGTTTCAAAACGCGGTCGATGGCTGTGATTTCGTCTAAAGTCTCCACCACTTCTTTAGTTTTCTTGCCACCTACTTCGACCTTGACGATGGTACCTGGTAAATTGAGCCGCTCTACTTGACCTGAAGCAATCACATGTTCAGCCGGCATCTTCACCAACTGCCATTTTAAAGAGGAGCTTCCAGCATTGATCAGCAATATTTTAGTCATAGGTCAATACCTCCGTTTACCTCTATTTTACAGGATACTGAGGTCATTTAAGGTAAGTTCATAGAAAGATCATACACCTTTCGAAAAAAGCGCATATTCGTTGAACAAGTAAAACCTATCACATACAATACAATCATATACAACTCACATTGTCACAATGAATAGGGATTCTTTTAGAGGGGGAATCATTTTGAAACGAGGACGTTTTTTTGCTGTGGCCGCGACCTTGATGACAGCAGTTGCGCTACCACTTTCTGCTCAGGAAACTACGGCACACGCGACAACGCTTACGCCTAGTTCATCTATGCTTAGGCAAAGTAAAAACTACTACCGATTTAACGCTAGAACGCTTGCTAACCGCTATGGACTAAACTACGCTGCACAAACTGCCTTAACTCGTCAGGAAGTCGTCAAGGTTTACGTTGCTAGCAGCAATACACAAGTTCAAAAAAGTGCCAAATTGGCCATGTCATATTGGAACCAAAAGCTAGGCCATACGGTTTTTGCCAAGGGGACGAAAACCAATCGTACGATGACTATCAGTATGACTGCTAAGAACACCAGTGCCGACGCCTGGTGGAAGCCTGTCCAGCACCAGATTTTACTGGAGCAGGCAGATTACAATCAGCAACTTTCATTGATCCGGAATAAAATGATCAATCAATCGACTTCAACCGCCGTCACTAAGACCAATAACCGAATTTTAGCTTACGGCCATAAAATTGCTCGCCAAGCTAACTTTGCTCATCGATATAATACCTACCGGGCCGCACAGATCAATCAGGCTCAAAAACAGATCAACACTCAAAAACGGAACATTACCACCCAAAAGATTGACGTCAAAGCCAGAACTTTTAAATACGCGAACATCATTGCGCACGAAATGGGACATTCATTGGGTCTACAGCACTCTGCAAATTCAAAAGACGCGATGGCCGCTAATAGCACAACACCAAACATTTACAACTACAGCAAAGTAAAGGCCAGTAAAAACGGGTTTAACACACTGGACAAAACCGATGTTAACCGTGCAAAATTAGCGCTTTCCGTCCATGATGCATTGCACTAATACAAAAGACCCTCTGCAAATGGGTTGTGCCATAAGATTGCCTAATCGTGCGTCAAAACTCAGATCCTGCCATTTAACGCAAATAAAACCCATCCTGGCAAAGTTCGCCGGAATGGGTTTTATTCACGTTAAATTCTGGAATCTACCGAGTTTGGTCACACACTCCAGGGGTGTCTTTATTTCAAACTGATTACAATCCTTTACTATCTCAATCTACTATTGAATTGAAGCATTCTCTCATGGTACTATAACCAGTGGAAAACAAACGTACATATCACCAATTTTTCTTTATTCACTTTTTGGTGAATGCACATAGAGCCATTATTCAAGCTGATTGCTTAGGCAGTCAGCTTTTTTGTTGTTCTAAATTAAAAGACTTCTTTGTCCGTATAGTGCTGTTCTAGATCATTAAAGTCATAAGCCTTTAACGCTTGAATCGCTTCTTTGCCGTTATAAAAGGCAGTATATGACTGTGCCAGCATTAAATTAAGCTTCTTACTTTCATCATACTGAACGAGGACCACTGGAATACCGGCTTGCCATGCCGCACCAATTTCAAAAATCGTTCCTGAATCTGGTTCATTTTCCTTAGTCTCTTCGTATTGATAATCTAAAATAGCGACTACCGCGTCAGCTTTACGAATCTGCCTAACATCACTATTAAACGTTGCCACTTGCCACTTGAAAGTACCAAATTTCAAATCTTCCTGCTGATGCTCAGAAGGAATAAAAATACCATTATCAGCGACCGTTGGGTTGGCACGCAATAAACTCACTACCTCGTTAACACGGTCATTTTGACCATCACTAAAGAATGGGGCTGCTAAATAAATATTATTCATAAAAAGTTGCTCCTTTATTATATTATCCATTAGCATACCATAGATACGCTACGTTTCATCATTAAAAATCAGCTTATTTAACTTGCTGTCGGTGTTTAAAAATCCACTGTGAAAAGGTCCTTTGGTTGTCGTCATTACGGACTAGCCAATCACGGATAACTAAACTATTATCATCCGTTTGTTCGTTCAGCAAATTAAGCAGTCCAATCTCATCACCCTCCGCTATCGTCAGTATCTTTGTCAGATGGTCCGGTAACCAGTCTAGAAGTGCAACGGGAATGTCACTTGGCGTACCGTCAGTATCTTCCACGGCAATGATCAGATGTGGCGGTAAAACATAATCCGCCTCCTCTGGCACGTGATCAAGTGTAATAAGGTTTGGTGCTAAGCGGGCTAGCAGCCGGGCACTTAACTCAATGAGCGTATTGGGTAACGATTCGATATCAGCCGTTATCATAACAGCAAAGACACCAATCACATCGTAATTAGCTAACGCCAACACGTTCATTAACGGTAGTAACAAATCATTTCGCTGACTCTGTTGCAGTAAATAACTGCCTAAATATTGCTCAGCCACTGGTTCAACTTCACTGGTGTTAAAGCTACCCAGAACTTCAGTGGCCGTCACTGTCCGATTCATAAACCGGTTCAAATTATGGTGGTTCAAAGTGGCATTATCGATAAAGTGATAGAGTGCAACTTCATCGGTACCAGCGGGAGAAATTAAACTGGTAAAAGGCCGTTCACCCTTTACATCTAGCCAAGCATAACCGTTGTGTAACTGCTCCGCCAACTGCTGAGAAATGGTGATTGTCTCTAGCTCTGCTGGTAACGGTCGATGCCGGTACTCTTCAGATAACATTGTCATCCACCCCCTTATTAATTGCCGTTATCATATTGAAAATTCACTAAAAATGCAAAGATTGTGCGTTAAAGAAAAGGGCCACAATAACGGATTGGTTATTGCGGTCCTCTATTCTGCACACGACGGCAAAATCGTATGCCAACAAGTATTTAGCAAATTTATCTTAGCAGATTTGATGACCCTTTTTGATTAAAATTTCATGAGATTTGTTTAGTGTATTCCCTATTAGCCACTATTTGACGGTAATTGACACTTCTCTCCAAATACTTATCTCTAAAATCAATCTTCTACCTTGTGCTTTAATGACGTATTATTCAGCAAAACATTTAGGATAACTGCTGTAAAACTCCCTACAACCATCCCATTGCTGAGAATGGTTTGGGCTTCTGCTGGCAAGAACTGGAAGAGTTGCGGCTGCGTGGTAACACCTAGACCCAAACCAACTGAGACAGCAATAATCAGTAGATTACGATTGTTGAGCTCAACTTTCATCAGCATCTTAATCCCTTGAGCACCCACCATACCGAACATGATCAGCATCGCGCCACCCAAAACAGCGGATGGAATCAGAGTTGCAATAGCGCCAAACTTGGGAATTAGTCCCAAGAAAATCAGCAGAAAAGCTGAGTAGTAAACTGGACGAAGGGTCTTGATGCCAGATAATTGAACGATCCCAACGTTTTGTGAGAAAGTCGAATATGGGAAGGTATTAAAGATGCCACCCAGAATCGCGGCTAACCCTTCAGAACGGTAACCATGTTTTAAGTCTTTGGTATCTAAGTCACGTCCGGTAATTTCCGCCAAGGCGAAGTAGACCCCAGTCGATTCAATCATACAAGTCACAGCCGCCAAAATCATTGTGGCAATTGATGACCACTCAAACCGTGGTACCCCAAAGTAAAATGGGCGTGGTAATTGTAACCAGTGAGCCGCACTAACGGGAGCAAAGCCAACTTTTCCCAGCGCAATCGCCAGTAACGTTCCCACTAAGATACCGATTAGAATCGCAATCTGTTTAAGAAACCCGCGACCCCAGATATTGATCACAATAATCACTAACGCGGTAGTGAACCCTAAAGTTAAATTAATGGGTGAGCCAAAACTTTTAGCCGTCGCATCTCCCCCACCTAAATTTTGGAACGCCACTGGAATCAACGTGAACCCAATCAGCGTAATCAGCGAACCCGTGACTACTGGTGGGAAAAAACGCCGCAAACTAGCGAATGGACCAGCGACTAAAATGATAAAGATACCAGCTGCAATGATGCCACCATACATATAAGTCCATCCAAAATGATTACCAATACTTTGAAGTGGTGCCACGTATTCAACGGCACACCCCAGCACAACTGGTAATCCGATCCCAGTAATTGCAGTTCGCTTCAACTGCAGCAAAGTCGCAATGCCACACATAAAAATATCCATTGAAACTAAGTAAGTCATCTGAGCGGTACTAAAATGCAGCGCACCGCCAACCAGTAACGGAACTAAAATATCACCAGAATACATCGCTAATAAATGCTGAAACCCTAAGATTAAATTTTTTACAACTGAACGATCGTTTTTAACAGTCTCCACGTTCCATTACCCCTCATTCGGTTTTATATTATCAGTATCTTCATACTATCATCTATCCATCAGTCATTCAAACTAATTCTGAACATTATTCGTAAATAGCTTAAAATAGTTCGTATTCAGTGCTGTTCTATTTGATTCAATCGTTCATAAACAGTTACCAGTTCGCGTCCCATCTCAATCGTGGTCATTGCCATGCTCAAATGATCCTGAGCGTGAACCATGAGTAAAGATGGCCCCTCATTCGAGTCAACGTGATCACTAATATAATGGCTTTGAAATTGATGTCCCTCACCTAACCGTTTTTCAGCATTGTCTAATTTCGTACGTGCATCTTGAATCAACCCCTTCTTAGCCAATTCAATCCCCTTAAAAACCTGCTTCTTGACGTCTCCAGCAACTAGAATTAATTGCATTGCCACGTGCTGTTCCTCATCGGCCATGTTATACGCCCTCCGAAAAGTTTTTTAACTATAACCGTAGCGCCAATTAGTATGAGATGCAATCACTTCTTGAGTAAATTGCGCCTTATATGCAAAAAAAGAACCCTATTATCAGAGTTCTTCAATCAATCATCTCTACTTCACATGTTTAGCCACAAATTCTTCGATTGGTAATCTAAAATCAGCGTAGTTCGCTTCAAGTTCTTCGCGCGACCAATCCCACCAAGCAATTTTCTCCAGATCGGTTTTAATTTCATCCGGAAAACGGTCCTTGATCTTCTTTCCGGGAATACCACCGATAATCGTATAGGGTTCAACGTCCTTAGTGACCACTGCACCAGCACCGATGACAGCACCATCACCAACCGTCACGCCAGCTTGAACGACCACGTCATGGCCTAGCCAAACATCGTTGCCAATCACCGTTTTTAATTCTCGACGTTTCTGTAAAAATGCGGTATCAGGATCACCGAAACCATAACCCGCACCGTTGTATGCAAAAATATGCTGACTTGGTCTATTATAAGGGTGGTTAGTTGGCCCAATTCTGACCATTGCGGCCATACTGATAAATTTTTTGAGTTCACTGTTCTGGATAAAGCATAATTGACCCGTATACGTATAGTCATCAATCGTACTGTTATCGATAAAATTCTGACTGCCAATTTCCACGTACTGGCCAAAGGTGGTGTCCTTTGTTTGCCCACCTTCACCAATTGTGGGATGATCCTTGGAAAGTTTCACGAAATCAATGTGCATTAACCTCACTCCTGACTTAAAATTTGTATTAATTATACTCGAGAATCTATTTTGGAGGAAAAATTATGTATCAAGTAAAAGCAATCGACGAATTTAACGTTAGTGAATTTGCGGGTAACGTTTTTCAGCTTAAAGATACTAGTGCCCCTGACGCAATTCTTGTGCGTAGCTCAAAAGTACCAGATGAACTGATCACCCCGCATTTATTGTTGGTATCCCGTTCTGGAATCGGAACCAATACCATCAACATTGAAGCCTGTACGCAAAACGGAACCGCCGTTTTTAATACCCCAGGCGCCAACGCTAACGCGGTGAAAGAACTAGTCATTCAGGCACTTTTTGCCAGCGCACGACCATTGCAATCAGCCATTGAACACACAGCCTCACTAACTGGTGACCATCTCCAGCAACAAGCAGAAGCGACGAGATACCAGTTCATCGGTAACGAACTATATGGTAAAACGATTGGCATTTTAGGTCTAGGCGCCATTGGTCAGCGACTAGCAGATAGTTGCTACCACTTAGGTATGCAAGTTGTCGGCTATAATCGCAGCCCTAAAAATCTCCAGTCCGTTCAACAATTGGAAACCATCGATGAAGTTTTGTCTATCGCCGACTTTGTGGTTCTTCTCCTGCCATTGACCGAAACGACTGAAGGCATCATGAACGCCGAACGGTTCCGACTTATGCGTAAAAACGCAGTCTTATTAAATTTTGGCCGTGGCGAACTGGTTAATAACCAAGCCGTCATTGCCGCACTGGATCAAGGCCAATTTAGTCGCTATATCACTGATTTCCCAGCAGAGGAACTTCAACATCACGACCACATTGTCATGTTACCGCATCTCGGTGGTAACACTGTAGAAGCACTATCCAAAAGTGCTAACTTGACCCTGCAAAATACCCGTGATTTCCTTGAAACTGGTATTATTCGCTCTTCGGTGAACTTTCCAACTGCTGATTTACCCTTTACCAGTCCTAATCGATTAACCTTTTTCTTTACTTCTCGTGCTGCATTTTGGAACGATATTTCCGCCGTTCTCCGTCAATATCACGTCCCAGTTTTAGAAATGATGAGTAACCTCCGCGATGACTACGGCTACATGATCGTTAACGTTGATTTAACCGCTACAGACCAGACCCAGCAGTTGGTTGATGATCTCCAAGCGGTGTCTGGTACCTTACGCGTTCGCATCTTAAATAATCCGTCAGAACTCGCAAGTGGGTCAAATTCTTAAGAATCTCTATGCTCAGTAACGGATAATTGACTGAAGTATCCGAACTTCGATAAACTGATATCATAAGTATCCTCTACTACGTCATAAGGAGACGCCTAAATGAATACCCAAACTATCATGACACTCATTAATCAATACGGTTACCTCGCAATTGTTTTCTTGATTGCCTTAGAAAACGTCTTTCCGCCAATTCCTTCTGAGGTTATTCTAACCTTTACTGGTTTTTTGACACTGACCACTCATCTGACTGTCTGGGGGTCGATTATAGCCGCCACGGTAGGCTCGATTATCGGCGCCATCGTCTTATACGGCGTTGGCCGACTAGTTTCGGTTGAACGACTCAGCAGGTTCGTTGAAACACGGGCAGGACGCCTACTTCGTTTAAAACAAACTGATATTGAACGCGCAGGGAACTTCTTTAATCGCAGAGGTGGTATCGCCATCTTCTACGGCCGTTTTGTGCCAGTAGTGCGCAGTCTGATCTCTGTTCCTGCTGGAATGGCCGAGTATCCTTTTTGGTCGTTTGTTGGTTTATCTACGTTAGGTACCCTAATATGGAACACCGTGCTAATCAATGCCGGCAGCCTAGCCGGATCCCATTGGCAATCTGTATTGGGCTGGTTTGAAGAAGCGTCAATGTTTGTACTGATAGGTGTCATCGTTTTAGCAGTCCCGCTTGGGGCCTTCTACTACCATAGAAAAAAGCGTCACGGTTAAAATACAAAAGCAGTGCCATAAGTCTATATTGATAAAAATTTCAGCTGGTTTCTTGACTGAAATACAACTATAAATTTGCTTTTGATCACTATTTTATCTAGCCTAAAATGGCTCCACAACTCAGATTCCGGCCATATAACACAAACAAATGCGTATACCGCCCAAGATCGACGGCACACGCATTTGTTTGTGTTATATTCTGGAATCTACCGAGTTGTGTCACACTCTCGATTAAACGATTTCCAAATGAAGCTGTTCGTCTTTAACCCAATCAATTGCGGCGAGCAAGTGATAAACAACCAGTGAGATTACGGCTGGTGCCAAAACTGCCATTACCATGTAGGCGATGAACATTGGCATACTGCTTGAAGCCAAGTTGATTGGTGCAATCAATGAGTTTAATCCCAAACCACCAAGGGTGTAAGAAACTTTGAAACCGAAGAAGACGGTCGCAAGCGGTGCACAAACCCCAGCAGCAACAAACGATGGAATTGCCAAACGTGGATTCTTCAATAGATTAGGGAACTGAACTTTAGGAGTGATGATACCTTGAGCGATGTTAGCACCGATCTTGTTTTGACGCCATGAGATAGCGGTAAAACCAACGAATTGAGCAGTGGTACCAACCAAAGCAGCACCAGCAGCTAAAGGTGACAGCATAACGGCAACTGACAAAGCAGCTGACGAAGCAGGTGTCATCAAGAACAATGACCAAGCAAGGGAAACACAGATTGAACCGATAACTGGGTTAACTTGCATTGATTGTGCAATGAAAGCACTCATCCAGTTCAAAGCAGGTGTAGTAACACTTGCTAATCCAAGACCGGCAATTGAACCAACTAACGTGGCAGCCAGTGGAACCAACATCATATCTAGTGGTGTCTTACCAGTAAGATACTTACCAACTAATACGGCAACTAAACCAGCTGCAACGGCACTGATAGGTTGACCAGTGGTGAAGATCCCTGATTGGGCTGCTTCAACCATCTTGTTACCAGTAGCGGTTGCTGCATGCATTGCCGTTCCTGTGAAGTAAACGGCATTGGCACCAACAGTGGATGAAATCATGGCACTGAAGAGAACCAGCGTGTTAACTTTCATTTGTGATGCAATCGCGGCACCAAACGCTGGTGCCAGTAACCATTGGGCAATTGAACCAACTTGGAATAGAGCTTGCCAATGAACGAAATTAGCGATTGACTGTGTTAATAGCCCAATCCCCAGCATAACCAAAACGGCGTTAGAAACACCGGCTGAAACCTTATAAACATAATCCATTACTGACATTTTCTCGGTGTCAGTTGTTGCTGCTTGTGTACTTTCCATATGTAAGACCTCTCTTTTGCCCCTTAAATAAGAGCTATGTTATAAAATGAGAAAATGATTAAAATGTTTATGCTGTTATTAAAGCATTATCGCAAAAACTTGTCAATAGTTTTTCACATAGAAATCTCATTTTATTCTAATTATTTATTGAGCATGTTTGGCCCAATTAAACCAACTAACAGAAATAAGCGTTACCCCGATAAAGAATCGGAATAACGCTTATTTCTGTTAGATCATAAAATCTACAACTCAAATTATTTTGCTTTTGCATTCTGGCGGTACTTGGTCGGTGAAACACCGGTGTACTTCTTAAATGACGTTGAAAAATAGTAGATATTTTGAAAACCGACGTTCAAAGCAATGTCTTCCACCGTGGTATCCGTATTTAATAACCACTGCGTTGCCTCTTCCATCCGGTACTGCATCAAAAACTCCGCTGGCGACATGCCGATCGTCTGACGTAAGACACGCACAATATAGTTCGGCCGTGCGTCAAAATGCTCGCTTAACGTAGCAGCAGTAATTTTTTTATTAAAGTTCTTTTTGAGGTACCTCTGAATCGACAGCGACATCTGAGTTAACTCGTTTTTCGCATTATCTTGTGTCTGCAAACAGGATAGTAATTTAATGAAAATAGATTGCGCTTCAAAAAACTGCTTTGAATTACAGTTCAGCTCTTTGGAAACTAATTGGTCTACCATTGAATAAACCTGTTCAGGCTGTTCAACTGAACGATGCTGCATTAAAAAAAGCGTTTGTACTGGTACTGGTGGATGAAGCATTAACGTTTTCATTGAATTTTTTGCGGGTGTCAACGACGATTGAACATGCCAATCACCACCAACATAGGCGTAGATCCAGTCTAGTTTCACCGCTTCTTTATCTGCCCACCACACATATTTATGGTAACCCGGGGTCATGATGAAGATTTCCCCTTCACTAATCTGCTGTTCAACGTCCTCTTGAATCACGTTTAGGCGCCCTTTGCGCACGAAAACGAACACAAAATACTCCAAGTGAACTTGGTTCATCTTACTACCATCCGGTTTAAGTTCCACCCGGCGACCCTCGATAAAAGTCGGTAATGGCAGACAAGACAGCGAAATATATGCAGCCTGTGCCATTTTTCGTTCCTCCTAACAGCATCTGCTATCCTTTAAAATTATCTAAAAAGTAAATCCATAGATTTATAAAAACTCCACGTTAATTGTAACAATATCAGATACGTTATAACAACAAAAAAGTGTTACTAAATTCGTTATTTCACAGAACTTGGTAACACTTTTTTATAATTATTGTTTGTCGGCAAACTTCCAAATTAATTGCTGCACAATTTGATTATCCGTTGGTTGACCAACTGTGATTCGTAACCAATCAGGTCCTAATCCCGTCCGAACAAGATACCCTTGGTGCAATAGTTCTTGGCTGAGTGCGTCAGCATTATTAATTTTGAAAAACACAAAGTTTGCTTGTGACGGATAGTACAAAACACCTAGCTTTTTGAAAAAGGCTAACCATTTTTGCCGTTCATCCGCAACGGTTTCAACTACCGTTTGAACGAATTGCTGATCGGAGTAAGCCGCCTCTGCCGCAATCTCCGCAAACGTACTCAAATTATACGGTAAACGCACGGTTTGCAGAATCTTTGCCAGTTGCGGGGCAACTACCGCGAAGCCCACCCGAAAGTTAGCTAAGCCATACGCCTTCGAAAAGGTACGTAAAACCACCAAGTTATTAAACTTAGGCAACAGATCAATAACTGAAGCCTGTTTTTCAGCCGTAACAAAGTCGATATAAGCTTCATCAACGACAACAGTCACACTTTGCGGCACTTTAGCCATGAATTCAGCAATCGCCTGATGGGTAACGTATGTCCCAGTCGGATTATTGGGGTTGCAAAGCCACACCATACTTGTTGCTGGTGTAATTGCTGCCAGCATTCCGTCCAGATTGGTAACCCCGTTATTATCCACGGGAACGTCCACCATCTTAGCACCCTCAATTTCAGCATGAAGGGCATATTCCGAAAATGTCGGCTGGGTTAAAATCACCTCGTCGTCAGGAGAAAGCAGTGTCCGAGACAATAGCTGAATAATTTCATCCAGCCCATCACCGAAAACTAATGCTTCTGGTGAAACGTTTAAGCCAGTGGCAATGGTTTGTCGCAAACCTGTCACTTCACTGTCCGGATAGCGGTTAGCACCCTTAACACCCCAATCCAGAATTGCTTGAGCCACTTTTGGTGAAGTCCCCCAGGCATTTTCGTTAGCGGACAAGCGAACTAGTTTGGTCAAACCTTGTTCCTGCTTGATTTCAGCAATCGTTTTTTCTGGGATATACGGTTTTAGTTTTTTAATCGCTTCTTTGACCATTGACGTTCATTCCTCCTACAGATCTTTAATATCCCGGCGTTCCTTGGTTTTGCTCATCAAACCTTCGCGTTCAGCCAACTCTTTTTTGACTTGATCAACGCTGATGCCACGATCTGCCATGAGAACCAGCACGTGGTAGGCTAAGTCAGCAACTTCATATACGAATTCGTCATCGCTGTCGTTCTTAGCTGCAACGACAACTTCCGTGGATTCTTCACCGACCTTCTTCAAGATTTTATCTAATCCTTTGGTAAAGAGATAATCCGTGTATGATCCTTCCTTAGGGTTGTTTTTACGGTCTAAAATTAATTGGTAAAGTTCATCTAAGTCTTGCATACTATTTTCCTCCTGCTGAATTAAGTTCAATGTCCCGGTAAAAACAACTGGTGTGCCCAGTATGGCATGCCGGTCCGGCTGGATTAACGCGAACGAGTAACGTGTCCTCGTCACAATCGATTTGGATGGCAACAATGTCTTGGGTATTCCCGCTGGTCGCACCCTTGTGCCAAAGCTCTTTTCGGCTACGGGACCAAAACCAGGTCTGTTTGCTTTCTAAGCTAAGCTGATAACTTTTCGCGTTCATATAAGCCATCATCAACACCTGATTCGTCTGATCATCCACGACAATGGTTGGCACAAGGCCATCCGGGTATTTATCAAAATTTGGCTTCAACGTCATCGTACTGTCACTCCATTCTGCTTCAATGCTGTCTTAACATCCGGAATCGTGAACTCGCCAAAGTGAAATACCGACGCAGCCAAAGCTGCATCCACATCCGTTTGCTTAAAAACGTCATTGAAATCGCTGATCTTACCGCAACCGCCCGAAGCAATAATCGGTACTCTAACCGCTGCTGTCAGGGCTTGGTATAGCGGAATATCAAAACCGCTCTTAGTCCCATCCTTATCCATGCTGGTGACCATGAGTTCGCCAGCACCGGCAGCGACACCCTGTTTTGCCCATTCGATAACGTCTAAATCAGTGGCCTCACGACCGCCATTTACGTAAACGGTGTAACGCTGTTTTTCAGGATCCCATTTACTATCAATTGCTAACACAATGCACTGGGCACCAAACTTTTCGGCACCTTCTGAAATCAGTGAGGGATCACGTACCGCTGCTGAATTCACCGCAACTTTATCCGCGCCAGCTTTCAGCAATCGCTGCATATCATCAACGCTGTGAATCCCACCACCAACCGTCAGGGGCATAAACACCTGCCCAGCCACCTTTTCAATGGTATCCACAATGGCGGGCCGCTTTTCGTTAGTTGCTGTGATGTCCAAGAAGACCAGTTCGTCGGCGCCCTGTTTTTCATAGGCGGCAGCAATCGCCACTGGATCGCCAACGTCGGTTAAATGAACAAAATTAACGCCCTTTTTAACCCGGCCGTGATCAACGTCCAGACAAGGAATAATTCGCTTAGCTAACATTGCTGGACACCTCCGCTAAGGTTCTTAAAGGAAGGTCGCCAGTTGCCATCGCCCGGCCGACAATGGCCGATTTGATGCCTGCATCAGCTAATTTTTCTAAATCAGCGACAGTGGTGACACCGCCGGAAGCAATCACCTCAGTGGTTGGAAAGGCCTTTTGCAGTTTTCCTAACAAATCCACGTTTGGTCCGCTTAATGTACCATCCTTCGTGATATCGGTTACCACAAAGTTGACTACGCCCACTGCCACCATTGATGTCATCAAGGTGTTCATGGACACATCGCTTTCTTCAAGCCAGCCAGAAATGGCTACCTTGCCGTCTTTACCATCAATACCCACAACGACTTGATCGTTGCCAAACTGGTTGACAGCCTCCTGAACAAGTTTCGGATCAGTCAGCGCTGCAGAGCCTAAGATGACTCGTGAAACACCACTAGTGAGATACCCATTGATTTGGGATAACGTCCGAATGCCGCCGCCAACTTCAACTTTTAAACTGGTTTCGGCACAGATCTGCTTGATAAGTTCCCGGTTCACTGGCCGGCCACTTTTAGCACCGTCTAAATCAACTAGGTGAAGTCGCTTTAAGCCGGCTGCCTCAATTTGCTTAGCCTGCTTCAGCGGATCTTGGGCAATCAGCGTGGTTTGATCAAAATCACCTTGGTACAGGCGAACAGATTGCTGATTTCTTAAATCAATTGCGGGAATAATTTCCATTAGATACCAACTCCTTAAACGCAGCCAGACCATTTAAGCCGATCCGACCACTCTTTTCTGGGTGAAATTGCATGCCAATTACGTTTTGATTACGCACGATGCTGGGAATCTTAACGCCATAATCACTTTCAGCTAAAACGTATTGCGGTTGTGTTTTGACATAGTAAGAATGCACAAAGTACGTTGATTGCTGATCAAAGCCATTGGCGATTGGGTCTGGTTGTGTCACTTGATTCTGGTTCCAACCCATGTGAGGCACTTTAACACCTAAATCTTCCGGGATAGCCACAACTTCGCCTGGAATTAAACCTAATCCAGCCGTTTCACCGAATTCAAAACTGCGGTCAAATAATAATTGCATTCCAAGGCAGATTCCTAGAATGGGAGTCCCTTTTTCGGCTGCTTGCTTAATAACCGGAATTAATTCACGCTCCTTCAGCGCCTCCACTGCTTTTCCAAATGCACCGACTCCTGGAAGGATCAGCCCATCAGCATTTGAAATAACCTCTGAATCAGCTGACAGCGTATTAGGAATTGCGAGAAAATCCATCGCTTTTTTAACGTTTCTGGTGTTACCCGTATCGTAATCAATAATCGCAATCATTAAATCACTCCTTTAGTCGATGGCACCCCTTTGATTTCAGGATTAATGGTCACTGCCGCACGTAGCGCACGACCCAATGCCTTGAATAACGTTTCAATTTTGTGGTGCGTATTTCTGCCATACAGCACTTCTGCGTGCAAGTTTAATTCAGCGTTAAAAGCAAAGGCCTGGAAAAAGTCTTCCGTAACTTCGGTATCGTAATCGCCTAATTTGGGATTGGTCAGTTCGGCGTTGAATACCAGGTAACTCCGGCCAGACAGGTCAATGACTACTCGACTCAACGTTTCGTCTAACGGAATCAACGCTGATCCGAACCGTTCGATACCAACCTTGTCACCCAGCGCCTGCTTGAGCGCCATTCCTAAAGCAATTCCCACGTCTTCGGTGGTGTGGTGAGGATCAACGTTTAAATCACCATTGGCTTTGACAACGAGGCCAAACCGGCCGTGCCGGGCAAAGGCGTCTAACATGTGATCCAAAAAGCCGATACCAGTATCAATTTTGATCGTATCGTAATTATCCAAATTTAAGCTCAGTTCAATTTGCGTTTCGTTCGTATTGCGTTTAACCGTTGCTTCTCTCATGACAAGCCTCCTTAGTTAAACCGTGATTCAACAGCGCGGGCGTGGGCTTCAAGACCTTCAACACGTGCTAAGGTGGTAATCGCCTTTTCTTCGTTCTTCAGCGCATCCCGTGAATAAGTGACAAATTGGATTCGTTTAACAAAGTCTGATACCCCAAGTGGTGAGAAGAAGCGGGCTGTCCCACCAGTAGGCAAAATGTGGTTAGGACCGGCAACGTAATCACCAACTGGTTCTGACGCGTTAAAGCCTAAGAAGACGGAACCGGCATTCTTAATCTGGTTAAGATACTGCATAGCATCTTCCAGCTCAATTTCCAAGTGTTCTGGGGCAATAGCGTTCATTACGGTAAAGGCTTCATCAAGGTCATCAACTACGGCAATAAAGCCCTTGTTGGCAACTGAAGCACTGGCGATTTCTTGCCGTGGTAAAGTTTGTACTTGGCGGTCGATCTCATCGCTAACAGCTTCAGCAAATTTTTCACTAGGCGTTACCATCATTGGACGCGCCAATTTGTCGTGTTCTGCTTGTGACAGCAAATCAGCAGCAACTTCTTTAGGGTTAGCTGAGTCATCCGCAATCACACCAATTTCTGATGGGCCAGCAATCATATCGATATCAACTTGGCCGAAAACTTGTTTCTTAGCAACGGCAACGAAAATGTTACCAGGACCGGTAATCTTATCAACACGAGGAACACTTTCAGTCCCGTATGCCAAAGCAGCAATGGCTTGGGCACCACCGACTTGATAAATTTCATCAATGCCAGCAATCTTAGCGGCAGCTAAAACGGCTTGGCCAATACCATCTTTTTGTGGAGGTGTGACCATCACAATTTTGCCAACACCAGCCAACTTAGCTGGGATAACGTTCATCAAAATAGATGAAGGATAAGCAGCAGTACCACCGGGAACATACAGACCAACGGCAGCTAATGGGGTAATCTTTTCGCCACGGACAACACCCTTTTGTTCAGCGTCCACGAAACCGTTTTGAATCTCTTTTTGGTGATAGCTAACAATGTTGTTCTTAGCTAAGTTCAAGGCATCAATTAAATCTTGATCTGCATTTTTATAGGCAGCATCAATATCAGCTTGTGGCACTCGAAGGTCATCTAACTCAACCTTGTCGAACTTTTGGCTGTATTCCTTTAAAGCCTTATCACCGTTCTTAATCACGTTGGCAATAATTTCTGAAACAGTTGCTTCAACTTCTGGTTGGTTAGCCTGTTGGTCAGTTTGACGGTCGACTTGTTCGAGTAATTGGTCTAAAGTTTGGTTTTTTAAAATTTTCATTATTCATTCACTCCTAAATTATTTTTGGCTTGTTGTAAGTTTTCAACTAAGGTTCTAATTTCTGAATGATACTGTTTCAAAGCTAACCGATTGACGACTAACTGTGTGCTAACTGGCTGCAGTTCAGCGTAAACATGGAGATTATTTTCTCGCAACGTAGTCCCCGTTTCCGTAATATCAACGATGGCATCAGCTAAGCCAATCAACGGTGCCAGCTCCACTGAGCCCTCGATCCGAATGATTTCAACGTCCTCACCAATACTTTGAAAATAACGTTTCGTGATATTCGGGTACTTGGTAGCAATGATTTTCCGCCGAACTTGCTGGGGATTAAAATCACTGGTAGAGGCAAGGACGAATCGGCAACGCCCCACGCCCAAGTCCAGCATGGCGTACTGGGTATTGTTCTGCTCAGCTAAGATGTCGCTGCCGACAATTCCCAGATGAACCGAACCGCTGTTGAGGTAAGTCAGAACGTCGGGGCCCTTGACTAAGATGGTTTCGTAAACCGGATCTTCGTCAAAAATCAGTCGCCGCCCTTTATTGCGAATACCGCTGCAATCAATCCCACTGGCTTCAAGCAGTGGCACCACTTGCTGTTCCACACGGCCCTTGGTTAAGGCAATTTTGATTGGCATTTACTCACCTTCCTTCGTTAAATCTAATAGCTTCTTATTATTGCTAACGGCAATTCGGTTGGCTTCTTCTCGACTGTCCGCCAGACACAAGGTACTGTTTGGTGTCTCTTTCAAAACCTGTTCAGCTTGTTGCCACTGATCAGGTTCAAAATAAATCAACGTCTGCTGTGGTGCTTCCGGTAACGGTACCCGATCAGCCAGGGCATCAACGTCGAATGCTAGCCCAACAGCGGGTTCTTTGATCTGCTGAAAGCTGGTTAACAAGTCATCGTAACGACCACCGCTGAACAAATAATCTGAAGCATTTTGGGTGTAACCCCGGAAAGCCATGCCCGTGTAATAGGTCTGCGGTGAAGGAATACTGAGGTCGAGAACCACTCGCTGATCTGGCGCCAGCCGCTTAATAAATTGGTTAACCGCATTTAAGTTCTCAATGACTGTCTGAACCTTGGCAATCTTTGGCAGGCGTTTAACCACCTTCATGACGGTATCAAAATCACCGAACAGCCAAGGCCACTCGCTTAGAAAATCACCAAATTCAGTCTCATTAAGCAACTCTGAAATCTGGTTATAAGTAGTCAGATTCTTTGTAAACAAAGCTTGTTTCAACGCCACCTTAGTTGGTTCTGGCACTGGTAATGCTTCTAAAACGCCTTCCACAAAACGGGCATCGCTCAATTCCAAGGTCATTTTCTTAACACCAGTTGCGAAACATCCTGCTAAAGCAATCGTTAGGCATTCCAGTTCACCCTTAATGCTACTTGAACCAACTAATTCAATACCGGCCTGAGTCACTTGGTTGTAACTTCCAGAAAGTTGCTTCTTTACTCGGAAAACGTCCCCGCCGTAATACCATTTGGCTGGTAACTCAACGCCCGTGGTACTCATCATCCGAGCAACTGGTAAGGTTAAATCTGGTCGAAGTACCAACGCTTCGCCCTGCTCATCCAGGAGTTGGTACGGCCGGTAATTATCAAGATTTAAGGGCTTAAAAACATCCGCGTATTCGAGAATTGGCGTGGTTAACTTGGTAAAACCGCGCTGTTTGAAAATGGAAAAAAGCTGTGCTGATATCGTTTCCTTAACCGCGGCTCGCGGACCAAATTCGTCGCGCGTCCCACTTGGTAAATTTCGATTTTTAATCATGCTTGCTCTCCTTTCTGATAAACAAAAAATCCTCGCAAACTAAACAAGTTAGTTTACGAGGACGATTTAATCGCGGTTCCACCTCAATTTGTCGCCACCTCTCGATGACGGCCTTACGTTGCCAATAACTAGTCGTTGAAGAAACTTCAAGAACAGTTAAGGGTAACCCTGATAACGCTAAACATGCGGAGCAGCTTACTTAATTCAGCTGATCAGTTCATAGAGGTGTTTCGTTGTCCCAATCACTCGGTTTCCAGCATTCCAAGTTCTCTGCGCATTGGCGTTCAACTACTTTTTCTAATCACAACTTATTTTGTCATTCAGTTTTAATGGTTGTATATAATTTAACACCAAATTCTAATTTGTCAACGTATTCTTTAATAATTGGCACCAATATTTCTTGATGTTAACGCTTTATTCCGCGATTTAATAGTACTCTCAATTATTAAAATTATTTTTAATTTATCATAGCCATCAACGTATGATAACCGTGACCCACCTCTTTAATACTGTGTGCGTCACTACCATAAACTAAGGGAATTTGCATTTGCTGAGCCTGCTTTAAAATAACCGCATCCGGATAAGTTTCGTTACAGAATTCCTTATAAAGTCCAGCAGCATTATAATCGAGCTCGTCACCATGCTGTTTAACCGCTTGTAGTAGGGTCGTAATCACTTGCTTCGTCTCAGCATCATAAGTGCGTGGCAAACCAAAATAATCCTGAAACTTTTTAATCAGCGTGATGTGCCCAATGCGCTTGGGTGCGTACGATCCTAGGTCTGCATTCACTGCTTCGGTTACCGCTTCAAAATACTGACGATATAATGATTGACCGTTGTTTGCAGATTTTAACAGTCCCTTTTCAAAATCATCAAGGGTATCGTCAACGCACCAAAAATGATCATCCGTTCCCTGCATAAAGTGAACGGATAAAACATTATCAGTCGTTTGCGGGCCATATTCATTTAGAAAATCCCGCGTCCACTGTACCTGATTGGGTAAAAAGTCCACTTCAAATCCAACGTTGATTTGAATTTGTGCACCATATTTATCCTGCATCCGCTGCACTTTTTTGAAATAAGCCGGCAAATCACTCATGGCCATTGAAGCCTCGGTATAACCGGTTTCTAGCCCCGCATACTCCGCTGCAAAGGCTGGCGGTAACGGTGCGTGTTCCGTAATACTGTAGCTTTCAAAACCAAGCCGAATTGCTTTTTGAATCATCAGCTCCACATCTTCCCCGCTACCATGCGGACAAAATTCTGTGTGCGAATGACCATCTTGCTTTAACATAAAAATCCTCCTAACCTTGAATTGCTATAGTTGTATCCTATACTGAAGTAAATATTGTTATTAATTGGTTGATTGACAGAAAATAATCTAGACACTGTTGTTGGCTAATCCCACCGGCATATGGTGACATTTTCTTAGAATAATTGCTATAATGAACTAAATTATCTCACCGTTTTATCATTATTTAAAGTTCTCACTTGTCATTCATTAAGAGGAGGAACAATCTTGGGACTCTCAAAACCTTTTTTAGATGCAATTAGTACTGATTCAGTTCGTGGTCCATTAAACCTGATCACTGATGTGCCGGGCGTTTCAGTTGGTCAAACCACCTTCAATAGTGGTACCCATCATACAGGCGTCACAGTGGTTAAACCGACTGCCGACAACATCTTTCTTAACAAATTACCAGCTGCTGCCCACGTCATCAACGGCTTTGGTAAAAGTACCGGCCTAGTTCAGATCAATGAACTGGGAACGCTAGAAACCCCCATTGTGCTGACCAATACGTTTGCAGTGGGGACAGCTGAAACTGCACTGGCAGAAGACATGATGGCTGAGAACCCAGATATTGGCGACACCACCAGTACGGTTAATCCCGTCATTATGGAATGCAACGATGGTGATATCAACGATATTCGCGACGTTTTCATTACCAAAAAAGATGTCTTAAACACGTTACACCATACTGGCGAGTCATTTGATGAAGGAACGGTTGGTGCCGGTGTCGGTATGAGCTGCTACGATTTAAAGGGTGGCATTGGTTCCGCCAGCCGAGTAATCAAAATCGATGGCAAGTCCTTTACAATGGGTGCACTGGTCCTATCAAATTACGGTTTCCTACGAGATTTAAATATCTATAACGTCCCAGTCGGCGAAAAGCTGGCTACCTTTAAAGCTGAACAGAAGCAAAAAGAAAAGGGTAGTATCGTCACTATTTTAGCAACTGATATTCCCTTTAATTCCCGTCAATTAACCCGAATCGCTAAGCGTGCCAGTGTTGGAATCACCCGGACTGGCGCCTTCATTGGTAACGGTAGCGGTGAAATCGTCTTAGCCTTTTCAACGGCTAACCGGATTACCCACTATCCTAAGACTGAACTGTCCTCACAGGCTGCAATCACAGATGATAAGATTGACCGTTACTTCCGCATGACCGTTTCAGTGGTTGAAGAAGCCATCTTAAGCGTATTGACTCACGCAACGACGGTCACCGACCGAAAGGGTAACCCCCGCCTGAGCCTCCACGACGCTTTAAAAGATTATCAGGCTGAACATCAAGATCCTGACATTGCCCGACTACAGGATCAGCTAGGTATTTAACCAATTTCAACGGCCCACCGACGGGCATCAAAAGCCTTTTTAAAACGATCCATGCTGAGCCAATAACGACCATCAATTGGATCTGAAACATGTAATAACTCACCAAAATAACCATCAACTAATACCGCGTGATTATTGCCCATTGCCCGTCCAAATGAGTATTCTCCCCATTCAGGAGTTTCAAAGTTCACCGTCACGTATGCGACGATGGGCTTTTTTTGTTGCAGTAAAGTCGGTATCTTTTCAGCAGTTACCCCATTGACGTCACTGACTGGCGCATATTTTTTCGCCCACGCAACTAACGGTTCCGGATAAATCGCTTCAAAGTGCCCCGGCATATCCTGATCGGGTTCACCGCCAAATCCGTGGTTTGGATTAAAATCAGCTGCTCTGGGCATGTCCTTTAAGAAGGTCAAATAATCTATTTCAGTGGCATACCCCTTTACGTGCAAGCCTTCTAACAAGGCAGCTGGTTCACAGCCGCTTTGCATCCCCCACCAAATTTGATTGATGTTTTCTGCTTTAAGGCTAAATGGCTGTTGACCTTTTTCAAGAGCTGCTTGCCATAAATCAGGATCCAGCGTAACGGCATTTTTTAAAACATAACGGTCACCCGGCAACTGATAGAGATGTTCACCGTGCTCATCCGTTACTTCTTGAGTTACGGTAACAGCGGTCAAAGCACTCATTTGGCCAACTGCTTTTCCGTTGGCATCCACGGTTATCGTACCATCTTCCGTTACACAACCACTAGTTTGTTCAGGCTGATGCAATGCTAATGCTAATCCGTTTGCCATGAGTCTACCTCGTCAATAACCGCTTGGGCCATTTTCTTTGATTGATCATTAAACAAAGTTGGTAAATGGTTTAAATCAAAATACTTCACCTGCTTGGTCTCGTTGGTGACGTGATCCAATGGTTTACCACCCGTTTGTCGAACTAAATATAGTGCTGTAATCAACTGTGTCTGATCACCATTCGGATAGGTATAAAAATCTTTATCGAACAACTGAATCAACTTCACTGGTTCCACTTCAATTCCTGCATCTTCAAGGTATTCCCGCTGGCAGGTTTCGACAAAACTAGCACCAAATTCCATGTAGCCACCTGGAAAACTCCAGTCACCCGTATCTGCACGTTCTTGTAATAACAAACGGTTATTATCGTCTAGCAAAGCACCAGCTGCAGTATTCAAAATCATTGGCCGGTGTCCAACCAACGCTCTCATTTCATGAATATAGTCTGCCATAAAACCACCCTTTCAGTTTAGGTATTCGGTTTTATTATAGCAGTTACCCTGTCAGCTGTATTCTTCTCCGCAACGCTTTTAAAAATGTAGCCGAACCCCCGAACAGTCTTTAAACACTGCGGATTCTTAGCATCAACCTCGATCAATTTACGTAATTTACTGATATGCGAATCAATCGAACGCAATGTCGCATCACGACCATTGCGCCAAACCCCTTCTGCAAGTTGTGCGCGGGTCAGCACAACGTTTTCGTGTTGCATAAAGTAAACGAGTAACCGAAAATCAACGGGGCCCATCGTGAGTTTGCGGCCATTCACGGTAATCATGTAGTGCTGAAAATCCACCTTGAGTTGTCCCGTATTTAAGAACTCACGATTTTCCTCCTGTGGCTGATAATACCGCCAAATCTTCTGTTGAATTCTCGCCTGTAATTCACAGTTAGCCATTTCTAACGACAGTAATTCATCAAAATGAAATCGGTTAAAAATATCGCAAACGGTCGTGACAGCTAATTTTTGGCGATGAATGGCTAATAACGGCCCATGAAATTGCTGTCGCATTAAAACTAAAGTATCGATTCGCTGAGTTAAAGCAAAAAAATGGTCTAAATCCAAAATAATAACAGTTTGATTATCACGGTTTAATAAGAAGTCGGGTAAATAAGTGGGACTGCTAATGATTTGCCAATCAATCATAATCTGTTTGAGTCGTTTCAAAAGATTCGCATTATCACTAATCAGCAAAATACTTCTATCCATGGGGCTTCCTCTTTTCATTTCAATTGATACCATAGTTATCCCACGTTTCACTGCCCAACAAAACCCGTTTTACATAATCTTTACATGACCTATACATTAACTTTACGCAGACCTTTTATACTAACCTTGTGCTTAGGAATTACCTTTCTACAACACAATACTTTTAAAGGGGAATATGTTCATGCATAAAAAAACATTGCTTTCCACGTTAGTTGCTTTTAGTCTCGCCGGCCTGCTATTAGGAGGTTGCAGTTCGAAATCAAGTCACAAATCTTCTTCTGAAGACACCAAGGCGGCAAAGGTCACCAAGATTACAGCCGTTGGTTCAACCGCACTCCAACCATTAGTTGAACAAGCTGCACAGGATTATCAGGCTGCAAATAAAAACGTCAACCTTACCGTTCAAGGCGGTGGCTCAGGAACTGGTTTAAGTCAGGTTCAACAAGGTGCTGTTCAAATCGGAAACTCCGATATTTTTGCAGAACAATCATCAGGGATTAAAGCTGATAAACTGGTCGACCACAAAGTCGCTGTTGTGGGTATGACCCCAGTGGTTAACCCTGAAGTCGGTGTGGCTAACGTCTCAATGGCACAATTACGTGACATTTTCACGGGTAAGATCACTAACTGGAAGCAAGTTGGTGGCAAGGATCAAAAAATCTCAGTAATCAACCGTGCGCAAGGCTCCGGAACTCGAGCAACCTTTGAAGGTGCTGTACTGGAAGGGAAAAAGGCCGTAACCTCTCAAGAACAAGATTCTAACGGTACCGTTCAAAAACTAGTTTCATCAACACCCGGTGCCATCAGTTACCTCGCTTTCTCCTACGTAAACGACAAGGTCAAAGCCCTCTCCATCGATAATGTCAAACCAACTGATAAAAACGTGACCACTAACAAATGGACCATCTGGTCATATGAACATATGTACACCAAGGGTCAACCAGTTAAAGCAGCTGCAGGTTTCTTAAAGTACATGAATTCTGACAAAGTCCAAGGTAGTCTGGTCAACAAACTTGGCTACATTAGTATTCACGATATGAAAGTAACCAAAAACGCTAAAAACGTTGTCACCAAATAACTAAACTTAAACAACCAATAAGCGGAAAATCGGGCAATTACCAACTATCCTGATTTTCCGCTTGTCTATGGCATACCAGCACGAATTTCGTCGTTCCTGCTGGCATTGAAACAAATACATTGTGATATTGGAGGCTTTTATATGGATGATATTCAACACAAATTAACTGCACCTTCTAAGGCATCCCGTGAAGATGTCATGGGTCGAATCATTAGCTACACCTGCATCGCTGCAATCATCATCCTGGTGATCAGTATTCTCTACTTCATTACTTCCCGGGGAGTCGCCACATTTACAGCTAATCACGTTAATCTCTGGCAATTTTTGTCTGGAAAAGAATGGAATCCCGGGACCTTGAACGCAAACGGCCAGCCGCAAGTTGGCGCGCTACCGATGATCGTCACTTCATTCAGTGTCACGATTTTAGCTGCCTTAGTAGCCACACCATTTGCGATTGCTGTAGCTCTATTTATGACTGATATCGCACCAAAAAATGGTGCCAAATTTCTGCAGCCGGTGATTGAACTGTTGGTGGGAATTCCATCCGTCGTTTATGGGTTTATCGGTTTAACGGTAGTTGTCCCCTTTATTCGTCACCTTTTCGGAGGAACTGGGTCCGGTATTTTAGCTGGTACTATCGTGCTGTTTGTGATGGTACTGCCAACGATTACTTCACTGGCAGTTGACGCACTCAAAGCAGTCCCAACTTACTTTCGTTCCGCTTCATTAGCGCTAGGTGCAACTCGTTTTCAAACTATCTATAAAGTCCTTTTACGCGCAGCCATGCCCCGTTTACTTACCGCAGTCATCTTCGGGATGGCTCGCGCATTCGGTGAAGCACTAGCCGTTCAGATGGTCATTGGTAACGCCGCCTTAATGCCCCATAATCTAGTAACACCAACTTCAACGTTGACCAGTCAGTTAACAACTAATATCGGTAATACCATCATGGGGACGTTACCAAATAATGCACTGTGGTCATTAGCCTTGATTCTGCTATTAATGTCCCTAGTGTTCAACTTACTCATCCGTTACATTGGAAAGCGAGGCGAAATCAAATCATGACACCAAATCAAACAGATCGAATAGCTACTCAAGTGATTAATTTTTTGGTTCTCATCGTCGTGCTAATCTTATTTTTCCTATTAGGCGACATCATTTTGAGTGGCTTTCCCCACATCAGTTGGCACTTTTTAACTTCCCCATCCAGTTCGTTCAGTGCCGGTGGGGGCATTCGAGACCAACTGTTTAACTCTCTTTACCTACTAGTGTTAACACTCATTATTTCGTTTCCTCTCGCCCTCGGATCAGCCATCTATTTGTCTGAATATGCGGGTAATAACTGGCGTACCGGGCTAATTCGAACTGCGATTGAAGTTCTTAGTTCACTTCCTTCCGTCGTAGTTGGTTTATTTGGCTACCTGCTATTCGTCATTGAATTTCACATGGGATTTTCAATTCTCTCAGGTGCGATTGCGCTCACCTTTTTTAACCTGCCACTATTAGTCCGTAGTATTGAAGGCTCACTGCACGCAGTCCCAGATAGCCAGCGTGAAGCTGGAATTTCACTTGGCCTTTCTAACTGGCGTACGATTCGTGGGATTATCTTGCCAGCAGCCTTGCCCGGAATTTTGACGGGTATCATTCTCAGCGCTGGCCGCGTATTTGGTGAAGCTGCCGCTCTAATTTACACGGCTGGACAAAGTGCACCGATTCTAAATTATTCAAATTGGAATCCCACTGATAGCAGCAGCTTTCTTAATCCGATGCGTCCAGCCGAAACATTGGCCGTTCATATCTGGAAGGTCAATACTGAGGGGGTTACGCCAGATGCCGTTAGCATCTCTGCTGGTGCATCAGCCGTGCTGATCATTGTCATCCTACTTTTTAATTTTGGTGCCCGTGCAATTGGTAACCATATGTATAAAAAAATGACTGGAGGAAAGTAAGACACCCATGGAAACTTATGATTTAAGCCAAAATCACATTGTCACACCACCAGAAGAAATTGCCCTATCGACCAATCAGTTACAGGTCTATTACGGTAGTGGTTCTCGCGCTTCCATGACTGATGCTAGTCTGAGCTTCCCCCGCTTTCAGATTACTGCCTTGATTGGTGCCTCCGGTTCAGGAAAATCAACTTATTTGCGTTCACTCAACCGCATGAATGACCGAATTGCCCGGATCGAGGGTGAAATTATGTATCGTGGTACCAATATTAACAGTCCTAAAGTTAACGTCTATGAGGTTCGCAAACATATCGGCATGGTTTTTCAAAAACCTAATCCCTTCGCAAAATCAATCTCCGAAAACATTACCTTTGCACTTAAAGCTGCCGGAATCACGAATCGGCAGGAGTTAAACGAACGTGTTGAAACCAGCCTGAAAGAGGCTGCTCTATGGAACGAAGTTAAAGATGATCTTAATAAGAGCGCACTCGCCTTGTCTGGTGGTCAACAGCAACGATTGTGCATTGCTCGCGCACTCGCTATGAAACCAGATATTTTATTACTCGATGAGCCCGCTAGTGCTTTAGATCCTATTTCTACCACTAAATTAGAAGTCACCCTGAAAGAACTAACCCAAAATTACACCATCATTATCGTGACTCATAATATGCAGCAAGCCTCACGAATCAGTACTTACACTGCATTTTTCCATTTGGGACATGTTATCGAATATGATCAGACCGAAAAAATCTTCCAAACCCCAGAAATACAGGCCACACACGATTATGTCACTGGCAATTTTGGCTGAGAAAGGATCCCCATTTATGACTGCACTTCTATCAACAAAAGATGTTCATCTTGCATATGGTAAAAAAGAAGCGCTTCACGGCATCGATTTAGACTTTGCCGATCACAGCATCACCGCTCTAATCGGGCCATCTGGTTGCGGTAAATCAACCTTTTTACGTTGCTTAAATCGCATGAACGACTTAATTCCACACACGACCATTACTGGCAGTTTTCAGTTTCACGAACAAGATATCTATGCGCCTACCACTAATTTAGTTGAACTACGCAAGCAAATTGGTATGGTCTTTCAGCAACCCAACCCCTTTCCGTTCTCCGTTTACGAAAACGTCACTTATGGACTAAAGTTAGCTGGCCACAATGACCGAAAATTTTTGGATGAACAAGTCGAACGTGCGTTGAAGCAAGCCGCTATTTGGGATGAAGTCAAAGATAATCTGAATAAAAACGCCATGTCATTTTCAGGTGGCCAGCAGCAACGAATCTGTATTGCCAGACTACTTGCTGTCCAGCCAGACATTATCTTGTTAGACGAACCCACCAGTGCTTTAGACCCCATTTCTAGTGCCCAGATTGAAACCACTTTGATGGCACTTAAAAATGAATACTGCATCATTATTGTCACCCATAACCTGCAGCAGGCTTCACGCATCGCTGATCGAACAGCTTTCATGTTAAACGGCAACCTGATTGAATATGATCTTACCAGCAAAATGTTCACCAAGCCCGTTATGCAAGACACCAGTGACTACCTCAACGGCAAATTTGGTTAGGAGCGATTACGCAATGAATAATATTTTTTCAACTGAACTTAAAAAGTTATACTCAGTTTTCACTCAGATGGGTGATGCTGTTAGCAAACAGATTGAACAAGCCACCGAATCTTATATTAATCATGATAAGGTTGCCGCTCAAAATCTTGTGCAACAAGATAATTCGATCAACGGAAACGAAGTGGATCTCGAAAAACAAGCACTCACTTTAATGACGTTGCAACAGCCTGTAGCCGATGATTTTCGCAATGTGATCACTATTTTAAAAGCCAGTTCAGATTTAGAGCGCATTGGTGATCATGCAACTGGCATCGCACTAGAAACTATTCGGGTCAAAGGCTCACACCGCAATAAAGAAATAGAAACTAACATTGCGTCATTGACCAATATGATTCGGGATATGCTTAAAGTAGCTCTAACTGCTTTTCAAGACATTGATCTTAAACAAGCACAGGCCGTAGCTAACCAGGATCAAGACGTGGACGCTAAATTTGATGAGATCAGAAATAATATCACTGATGCAATTCGTAAGGACCCTGCTGTGGCGGAAGCTGGTGCAAGTTATCTCATGGTGACTAAATTATTGGAACGGATTGGTGATCGAATCGTTAACTTGGCTGAAGAAATGGTTTATAACCAAACTGGGGAAATTGTCGAGCTTAATCAAGGACGTTTACACCCCAATGATTAGGTTAAGAAAACGGCAAATTAGCTGATTCTCATATTTTAAAAAAATAATTTAATTAATTTCTTTTTTGCTATAACTGACGGGGGAGTAAAGGTTAGGCGTCCAAATTCCAACTAAATACTAGACAATTTCAAATAATTAGAGCTTTAGCACTTGCTATTACGAACAATAGCTGGTAAGCTTACAACTAATGTATTTAATACTTCGAAATTTTGGTACGACGTTCGTAAGAATGACTTCCCCGATTTCTAAAGTTTCAGATACACAAATATATTGCGCTATGCGCTCGGAGGTTTCACTCTTATGGAACAAGGTACTGTAAAATGGTTTAACGGCGACAAAGGTTTTGGCTTTATTACTTTGGAAAACGGCTCAGACGTTTTCGTTCACTTCTCAGCTATCAATGCTGATGGTTACAAGACTCTTGAAGAAGGTCAACATGTAACCTTAGACGTAGAACAAGGCGACCGCGGCCCACAAGCAGCCAACGTTACTGTTGCTTAATTCGTTTAAATCATAATGAAAGAACCCATCGATTATGTCGGTGGGTTCTTTTTTTGTTCAAGCTGTGACAAAACTTGATAGATTCCAGATAGTGCGAGATAGGATATTCATTCCCCTCACTTCGCCTAAACGTGTAAAATAACTCAGATTCCGGCCATATAGTGTCATAAAAACGGGTACCCGCCCAAGAACAGCGGATACCCGTTTTTATGACACTATATTCTGGAATCTAAACGAGTTGTTTTACACTCTCTAAATAACATTTCTCTCAAACGGATCATCACTAATACCCTTTTCAAGGATATCACGAGACCACTGCTTTGCAGAGAATAACGAGTGATCACGGTAGTTACCGCAACTTGTAATATCAGTTCCAGGAACATCTTCCCACTTAATATCGTTAGCAATTTGTTCCAGTGAACTCTTCAATGCCTTAGCAACTTCAGTCGTTGTTGGTTCGCCCCACATAATAAGATGAAAACCTGTACGGCACCCAAATGGAGAACAGTCAATAACCCCATCCATCCGGTCACGCAATAAACCAGCTAATAAATGTTCGATAGTGTGAAGTCCAGCAGTTGGAATCGCATTTTCGTTGGGTTGAACTAACCGTAAATCAAAGTTGGTAATCGCATCGCCCTTAGGTCCCTTTTCCACTGTAATCAAACGAACATATGGTGCCTTAACCTTAGTATGATCTAATTGAAAGCTTTCTACTTTTGCCATAAAAATCCTCCTTGAGATTAATCTCTGTACGAATACTATTATACCGCTGATTGAGCCTCAGTGTCATTCGTATAAATCAGGACGCCGATCAGCAAACACCGGCATAAACCCACGGACCTTATCCGTCGCACTGGTGTCAATCGTAACGGTCTTCAACTCTTCATCGTCACCAAGGGTCAAAACCTCGTTACCAAGGGGATCGATTACGGTTGAATGGCCACCAAAATGGTTATCTGGATCCGCACCGACCCGGTTAACGGCCACAACAAAACTCTGATTTTCAATTGCTCGTGCAGCTAATAGTGTTCGCCACTGCGGTATCCGCGGTGTTGGCCACTCAGCTGGGACGAAAATAATCCGGCTGCCTGATAGCGACAATGTTCGCAACCATTCAGGAAAACGAATGTCGTAACAAATCACACTGGTTGCAGGTGTCCCCTTTACCTCGAAATGATCCTGAGCATTACCGGGAGTCAAAAATTCATCTTCACGCATTAAACCAAATAAATGAACTTTATCGTACGTAGTCAGTAACTCACCATCTTCATTAAAAACATACGTGGTATTAAAGAATTGCTGATCCCGCTTGGTAGCAACCGATCCAGCATGAATCATAATATGGTACTTTTGCGCAAGTGCCTGACAAACATGCAGTGCCTGGCTACCGTTTGCATCAGCAATATCATCAAAACGACTCAGATCATAGCCGGTATTCCACATTTCTGGAAAAACCACAATATCCGCGTGTTCACTAGCGGCTTGTGCCACAAACGATTCAATCTTCGAAAAATTTTCGGCTGGTTTACCGAAACTAATATCCATCTGTGCTAAAGCAATTGTAATTTTCATTCCAACGCCTCCATGTTTTGTTTTTAGTATAATACTGATATTTTCGCTATCAAGTCCATATTAATCTTTAAATTGAATTTCTTAACAACCATAGTTGCACATCCATCAATTATCCGGCACAATTAAAGAAATTACGTTCGAAAGAGGTAATCACTATGAACTCATTCACCGTTTATCTGGTTCGCCATGGCAGTACGATGTTAAATAGCTTCAATCGCATGCAAGGTTGGATTGATTCTGACCTGTCAGATGAAGGCATCCAGCAAGCTGGACAAGCCGCTGAAAAATTACAAGGTGTTACTCTTGACCGCGCTTTTTCTTCAGACTTAGGTCGAGCCATTAGTACCCGTAACATCATTTTAAATCAGCTCCACCAGACACCGCGTGAAGTAACTCAATTACCCGCCTTTCGTGAAGTGAACTTTGGCTTCTTCGAGGGTTTAGATTCTGATGACATTTGGGCCGGCATTGCCGCACCATATGGCAAACACAGTCAAGACGATTTGATGGCGATTGGTGGCCTCCAAGAGACGCGTGATGCCATGAAGCAAAGTGACCCATCACATACCGCCGAAGACTATGACGCCGTAATTTCACGCGTTAAAACAGGTTTTATCGCCTTGCGTGACCACTGTCAAAACGGCGAGTCAATTCTACTAGTCAGCCACGGCACCTTAATTCGCACAATCATTGATTATTTAGGTGTCGACACAACGGGCAATTACCCTCAAAATGGCAGTGTCAGTGAATTAACCATTTTCCCAGATCACGTTAACGTTGAGACCTATAACCAATGATGAAAATTGCTTTCAGTCACTAAACGCACCAGATAAAGGGATTTCGCCTAGCTAGCGGGATCTTTTTTACTGCCACTTGAAAACGGTTTCATTCTCCGTTAGACTAGACTTATATTTAGGTTATAGAAAACAACGAGGTGGGAATATATCATGACAAAAATTTTAGCAGTCAACGCAGGTAGTTCAACTTTAAAGTGGAAACTATTTTCGATGCCGGATGAAACGGTAATCGCTTCAGGTTTGGTCGATCGCTTGAACTTGCCCGGTTCAGTCTTTACGGTTAAGCGCCCTGACGCCGACAAGTACGTGGTCACTCAAGATAACATCGATTATCGCTTGGCAGCTGCAATGGTCCTTTCTCACCTAAAGGAAGCGGGCATCGTTAAGCATTTGCACGAAATTGCTGGCATCGGTCACCGTGTTGTAGCTGGTGGCGAAGTTTTCTCAGATTCCGCCGTTGTTGATGATATCGTATTGAAGCAAATTCATGAGCTTTCTCAATATGCGCCACTGCACAATCCGATTGAAGCAACGTACATTGAAATTTTCCAACAATTGCTGCCAAACGTGCCGCAAGTAGCTGTCTTCGATACTGCACTGTACACGGATATGCCAAAGATCAACGCGCTTTACCCCATTCCTTATGAATATTACAAGAAATACGGTGCGCGTAAATACGGTGCACATGGTACCAGTCACCGCTACGTTTCAAAACGGGCAGCCGAACTATTAGGTAAACCCCTCTCAGATTTAAAATTAATCACTCTGCACCTTGGCTCTGGCTCATCCATCACCGCTTTTGACCACGGCAAAGTTGTTGATACTTCCATGGGCTTTACGCCGTTAGCTGGTGTCATGATGGCCACTCGTTCTGGTGACATCGATCCTTCGCTGGTAACATTCCTGGCTGAAAAAATGCACGTTAAGATGAGTGATATGATCGATATTTTAAACCAGAAATCTGGTCTACTAGGCATTTCTCAACTGTCACCCGATCAGCGTGATTTGGAAGCGGCTCAGGATACCAATCCACAAGCTAAGTTGGCATTGGACATGTATGCTAACCGAATCATCCGCTATATTGGCTCATATGTCGCAGAACTAAACGGTTTAGACGCCCTGATATTCACCGCTGGCTCTGGCGAAAACGGCATCGATATGCGTGCCAAAATTGCTGATCAGTTAAGCTACTTTGGTATTCAGATCGATCATGACCGCAACCAAGTTCGTGGTAAGGAACAGGTGATCAGCCCAGATGGTGCACCAGTAACCGTCATGGTGGTGCCAACTAACGAAGAGTTGATGATTGTTCGCGATGTGGAAAGATTAACACAGAACTAAACTAATACAGCCATTAATAATGATGACGTTAGATTGCCGATAATCGGGAACCTAACGTCATCGTTATTTTACAGTGCTTCTGGCACTTTAACACCAACTTCTTCTCCAAGTGTCGCCAATTCAGCGGCCGTCTTGTCATCAATTAATACGCCTTGCTTTTGGTTTTCAGCATAGCGCCGATATTCACGGTCACCAGGAATCTTGATTTCCGTACCTGGTAAATGCTTCAAATTTCTGATGCGGTCAAACATCGTTGAAACATTGGCTTTTAAGGTATCCAGATCCCCAAACAGCGACGGATCCATGGTCATGAAGAACTGACTGAAATCGTGTTTGCCTTTGTTGGTATCAGCAGAGATTGAGCCTTGGGCAAGAATACCCGTCAGCATCTCAACAACTAATGAGTTACCGAAGCCCTTGTAGTTCGAATTATTCTCCAGGTTACCGCCTAAGGTCAGAACACCACCATCTGGCCGGTCATCACTGAAAGCAATGGTCGATAAATTATCTTCAACCCGCTGAGCATCCTGATCAACTTGACGATCTTCACCCACGGCCCATTCGCCGGGAATGTTTTCACCCTTTTTAGCTAAAACTTGAATCTTACCGCTTGAAACCACTGAGGTCGCACCGTCAAAAACAAATGGGTGTGGCTCTGCTGGGAAAGTAAACGCAAAGGCATTGGAACCCAAGAAGGCTTCTAAGGCGTTTGTGGGGAGCACTAACGGCCGCGTATTGGTCGTTGCAATGCCAATTAAGCCCTCTTTAACCGCCATCCGAGCGTAGTAACCGGCAGTTCCAAAGTGGTTAGAGTTGCGAATGACCGCAATGGAAACACCTAACTTCTTCGTTTTTTCAATCAAACGTTTCATGGTAAAACCAGAAGCAATCTGCCCCATATTTTTGTTAGCGTCAACTAACAAGCTAGTAGGTGTTTCTCGTAAAATCTCTGGCTTGTTAGTGGGATCAATCGTGCCGTCCTTAATCATATTGGTGTACCAAGTGATCCGCTGAATTCCGTGTGATGAAATGCCACGTAGGTCAGCATCAACCAAGGTGTCAGCAAGAAATTCTCCATCCTCCTCGGAAAAATGAAAGGCTGCTAATACCTTCTTCAAAAAGACCTTTTCTTCTTTAGCATCAATACGCATTGTGAATACTCCCCTTCTTAAGTAAATGATTTTAAGCCATAAAAAAAGTCCCTGTTATAACAACAAGGACGATTTGCAATCGTGGTACCACCTAAATTTACAGTTCCATAGAACTGCCTCAGTTCGCTCAAACAAGCGATGCAAGGATAACGGTATGCTTGCCGTAAACGTCGCGTGAACGCGTTTAGCACTCCGAGCTCATCTTCACCAACCTTTAATTATGCCTTTGCAGCTATCGGCACTCTCTAAAAATTAAAAATTGATTACTCTTCTCATCAATGCACAATATTTATGGATAAATTCATGTTAGAACTCGTGGAAACAATTGTCAAGATTGAGCGTGTGACACAACTCGGTAGATTCCAGAATTTAACACAAAAAATCTCAGGAACACGTCCTGAGATTTCTGACATTAAAAATTAGCTATTTATTACCATCCGGAGCTTCAGCTTCACCAGCAGCCACACGATTTTCCTTAGTTAAGAATAATGCAGCAATGATTGTTGCGACAATAACAATCGCACCAAGGACGAAGTAAGTGTGTTGGAAACCAATTGAATCGTATAAGTTACCAGCAACAGTAGAGAAGATGAAGACGGATATTTGCTTAGCAAAGTTAGAAGCTAACGCATAAACCGTCGCGTAAACCCGGATATCGAAGGCTCCGGCAATGTACTTCATGATTGAAGTTAATACCAAAGGCATTTCGAAACCAGCTAACAAACGAAGGATGACAACCCAAACAACACTAGGTGAAAGGGCACTACCAATAATCCGGATAGCCAAGATGCAACCATAAGCAATCAAACCATTACGTGACCCAATCTTGTTAATTAACCATGGCATTGGGAACATGAGTAAGAATTCCAAAGCGATTTGTGCAGTAGTCATATAACTGTATGCAGTGGTACCAGCAGACGCACTGTTAAAGTATGTCTTGAAGAAGATGATGAATTGTTGATCAAAAACATCATACAAAGCTGAAGTACCAATGTAGAAGATTGATAGAATCCAGAAGTTACGGATTTTGAAGATCTGACCGATTAAGCCCCAGTTAAGTGAATCAGAGGTGTCACCAGCAGCAGCAGCATTTTCCATGTGAATTTTATCACTGAAAATGATGGTGAAGGTTAAAATGGCACCCATAACAGTACATGCCCAGAAAATTGAGTTAGGGCTCCATAGGAAGAGCTTACCACCTAAGAATGAGGCGCAGGCACCGGCTAATGAACCACCCATACGTGAGTGAGCATATTCGAAACCGTTGGCAAGACTGGCACGTTGGACATATTGTTCAACAACAGAAACACCACCGTTGAATACGAAACTCAAGAAGATACCAGTTACGACGGCAACTAATGCAGCGTTCATGTGCACTAGTGGCAAGAATAACCATTGGAAATAAGGTCCAATTAAAATAGCAGCAATCGCAATTGTAACTAATAAGTTCTTTTTGAAGACTAATTTATCGGAAATAACCCCGAAAATTGGTTGGAATACTAAGGACATACCAGCCATCATTGAGAATACGAATCCGGCTGTGGTCCCGTTTAGATGGCCAACTTGTTCCATCCAAAGTGTTAAATAACCATTGATAATTTGCCACATGAAGAAGTAAGTAAAGTGGGTGACTGGGAAACCCCAGAAATCCTTCTTTTTACTTGTTTTAGCTGTGTTTTCCAAGATATTTCACTCCTATTCTATTCGTAATTATAAGGAACTGGCTTACCGAAGTTTGGTGTGCCATCGTCATTCCATGTAAATGGTTGTACCTTAGTATGACGGTTAGGATCGTAAAGCGGATCACCCTTGATTTCGGTATAGTCGCGACAGTGATAAACCATGATGTCAGTTTCGCCATCTTCAGCAACTGTAAATGAGTTATGTCCAGGACCATATTGATGAGTTTCTAGATCGCTTTGGAAAACTGGTTCCTTTGATTTTGACCAGTTAGAAGCATCTAGTAAATCAACGTCATCTTTAACGGTGAGCATACCCATTGCATAGTTTTCATCAGTAGCACTAGCAGAATAGGTCAAGAAATAACGACCATTTCTGTGGATAATAGCTGGTCCTTCGTTAACCCAGAATCCTTTGATTTCCCAATCGAATTCAGGCTTTGATAACATGACTGGATCAGTTTTCAGAGTCCAAGGATTTTCCATTTCGGCGATATATAAATTAGAATTACCGCGAATGGCTTTATCCTTTTGTGCCCAAACATAGTACAGCTTGCCATTTGCTTCGAAACAAGTGGCATCCAATGAAAACGTATCCATGTTAGTCTTCACTTGACCGCGTTCAATCCAGTTATCTTCACTGGTCATTGGATTTTCTTCATCACATTCAATGCAGAACATCCGATGCTGGAACATCCCGTTTTCATCTAACGCCGTTGTCTCTGCAGCAGCGAAGTAAATGAACCACTTACCATCGATATAGTGAATTTCAGGTGCCCAAATTAACTGACTCATGGGACCGTTTTCATGTTTGCGCCAAATCGTCCGTGGAGCTGCATGTGCTAAACCAGCTAATGTTTTAGCCCGACGGATTTCAATCAAATTGTATGCAGGCACTGAAGCAGTGAAGTAATAATAACCATCAGTGTGTTTGTAGATATAGGGATCCGCACGTTGGATAATCAGCGGATTAATATATTGATTTGTATTCGCCATTTAGATACTCTCCTTAAACTTTTTACTACGTAGTTTGTTGACCTCTTGTGCACGTGATTATCATATGATGAACCGAAAGCGATTACAACATGGTTTTTAATGTTTTTTCGAACTTTTTGCATTTTAACCAATAAAAATATTGTTCAAAATGCTTTTGTGAAGAAATTGTATCCTTACAAAAAGTAAATTTGATATTTTTATACTGATAAATTCAAAATTTTAAAAAATATTTATTGAATGACTTTTCCGATTATTTCAGTTATTTTTATTAAAAATAACCATTTATATTACCCTAATATTCTTATATATTAAATTAACATCCTAAACTAATAGCTAGCTAACAGCTGTTTAGGGATAATACGTTCTTATTTAAACTCAGGAAAAAGCCAGTCATCCTAATTAATCACACAATTATTTGGAATTTTTTCAAATCAATTTATTGGCATGATTTAAAAACAATAAAAACATTGCTATAATGAGTGAGGATACAAATTTATTCTTAAAGATGAACAATTTGATAATTTAATCACAATCTTTCAAAACATTGGAGGTTACGTTTATGGAATCTGATATCTCAGAAAGTTCACTCCCCGTCTATAAAGCTTTGGCAAGCCCGGTCCGTCTAAAAATTATTCAAAAACTCTCGATTCGTAAGATGAGTGTACGGGAGCTGGCATCCGCACTTGATCTCAGTGGCACCATCGTGTTGCAGCATCTGAACAAGTTGGCAGATGCCGGCATTATTAAGTTTGAGCGAGTAGGTCATAATAAGGTCTCTCGCTTAACGGTTGATAAGATCAACGTTCATTTCCCCCAAACTATTTATCCCGAATTTGAATCCTACAACACTCAAGTTCCAGTTGGTCACTTCACTAATTTTTCCGTCGAGCCTTCCTGTGGCCTAGCTGGTAAAACGGATTACATTGGTAAAGTAGATAACCCAGCGTATTTTATGGACCCAGACAGAATTTCTGCTGGTATGATTTGGTGGTGTAACGGCTTTGTCGAGTACCAATTTCCTGACTACCTCACTGAAGACAATAAATTAGAGATGCTAGACCTTTCCATGGAGTTAGGTTCGGAATTCCCATTCTCTAATAACGTTTGGCCCTCTGACATTACCTTTTATATCAATGGTACTGAAATCGGCACCTGGACAGCTCCCGGTGACTTCTCCGATACTCGTGGTAAATACACCCCTGAATGGGTGCCTGATAACGTTAACCAGTACGGTATCATGAAGACACTGCGTTTAACTCACGATGGCAGCTTTCTAGATGGTCAGCCATTCACCGATGTTTCGTTGGAGGATATTGATACTCATAAACAAACCTTTGCAGTTCGTTACGGTATTAAAAAGAACGCTAAAAATAATGGTGGTTGCACGATTTTTGGTAAGGGGTTTGGCAACTATAATCAAGATATTGAAATGAAACTGTTTTACAGTTAATCCTTCACGTATCAATGAACAAAAAGCGCCGATAAACTTTCTCAACTCGAAAGCTTATCAGCGCTTTTTTGATACTTACTTTAAACATTTATTAACCAATTTGTCGTGAAAATTTCTTGAAACCAAACAACTTATCAATCCGTGGATAAAACTCAGCAGGAATCTCTAAATCAATCGCTTTTAAATTATTTTTCAGCTGCTCGGGTTTGCTAGCACCAGTAATCAAGCTGGAAATCCGTGGATCCCGAAGCGCCCAAGCTAAAGCAAAGGTGGCTAGATCAGTATCGAGTTCATCGGCCATCTTAATTAAGCCTTCAACCTTATCCAAGTTATCATCCGTCAGCAATGCCTTAATCTGGTCTTGATACGTTGCACGAGAGCCTGCAGGAATCGGCTGACCCTTTCGATACTTACCTGTAAGCAAGCCCTGAGAAAGCGGTGAAAACGGCACTACGCCTAACCCAAGTTTGCCGCAAACGTCCAATAATTCATGTTCAATATACCGATCAAACATGTTGTATTGAGGTTGAACCACTGCCATTGGGTGTAAGCCACGTTCCTGAATAATTAACTGAGCTTCCATAATTTGGACTGGACGCCATTCACTGACACCGTAGTACAGTATTTTACCTTGATCCACTAAGTCGCTTAAAGCCTGCAACGTTTCTGCTAATGGCGTTTCTGGATCAAATCGGTGGCAGAAGTAGAGATCTAAGTAGTCAGTTTGCATGTTGGTTAAGGACGTCCCAATTGATTCCATGATATGTTTCCGTGATAAACCGCGATCATTTACACCCTTGTCAGTAGGGAAAAAGACTTTGCTGGATATTACGAGTTCTTTACGTGGGAATTGCTTTAGCGTCTTGCCAAGAAATTTCTCTGCCGCACCGCCACTATAAGCATCAGCGCAATCAAAATAATTGATGCCACTCTCATACGCTAATTGAATGCTTTGAGCAGCCAGCTCCTGTTTATCAGGTGCACTGACATCGGTCATCCAACTTCCCAATGCTAATTCGCTGACTCGTAATCCCTGCTTGCCTAAATGTCGATATTTCATGTGATTAATTTCTCCCATTCCTGAATTTGAATGACTGTACAGTAAAAGCACAGATAGTCTCCAAAACGGGGGCCATGCTGTGCTTCTACTGTTTGTTTTCAAATAATATGCTAGATTTCTTTAAACGATTACTTGATGTTAATTAAATGTAAGTTAACCATCTTAGCGAAGTCTTCCATTTGTTGAGCAGTAACACCGAATGAGAAGACAGTGTGGTGACCACCACCATTTTCGATCCATTGAGTGGCACCGTTCTTCAGGCCAGCCTTAGGGGTCCACATCTGCTTAGCAACTGGCATTTTAGGCATTGACTCTGCCTTGTGACCATCTACTTCGTACATGATCATCCGATATTCGTCACCAAAGTCAGCCAAGGTAACGTCAACAGCGTCGCCTTCACCACCGGCAAAGACCAAACGAGCTGGGTCTTCCTTACCACCGATGTCCAATGGGTGAACTTCAATCTTAGGCTTATCAGTAGCTAAGGTTGGGTCAACTTCCAACATATGTGAACCAAGGATTGCTTCGTGACCCTTACGTAAATCAAGGGTGTAGTCTTCCATGAAGGCAGTCCGCTTGTTGTGGCTGATGATCTTCATCAAACGGTCAAGAGCGGCAGTCTTCCAGTCACCTTCACCAGCGAAGCCATAACCTTCAGCCATCAATAATTGAGTAGCCAAGCCAGGTAATTCCTTCATGCCGTATAAGTCTTCAAAGTTATCTGAGAAGGCCGTGTAACCATGAGCATCCATAAAGCGCTTCAAGCCGAAGTATTCACGGATTTGGTACTTAACGTGGTCTTCGAAGAAAGCCTCGTCGTTATCGCCAGGGTTCATGGTGTAAGTCTTAGCTAATTCATCGTACTTTTGGTCGATGTCAGCATCAGTAACCTTATCCATTTCAGCAACTAAATCACCAACAGCATAGTAGTCAGCAGTCCAGCCAAGTTGGATTTGGGCTTCAATCTTATCACCATCAGTTACGGCAACGTTACGCATCTTGTCACCAAAGAGCACAACTTTAAGCTTAAAGCTTTCGTTGTAAGCAACGGCAACGTCTTGCCAGTCAGCGATTTCTTTTTGAACATCTTCATCGCCCCACCAGCCGTAAACAACTTTATTGTTTAAACGGAGACGTGCATTAATGAAGCCGTATTCACGGTCACCATGGGCACTTTGGTTCAAGTTCATGTAGTCCATGTCAATGGTCTCGTATGGAATATGGTTCAAGTATTGGGTAGCCAAGTGTAATAATGGCTTCTGCAATAATTGTGTTCCACGGATCCACATCTTAGCAGGACTGAAAGTATGCATCCAAGTGATCACACCGGCAACGGAGTCATCATGGTTGGCATCCTTCATTAACTGGGTGATGTTATCAGCTGTAGTGGCAGTTAACTTAAATTCGATTGGGTAAGGTAAGTTGCCAGACTTGTTTAACTTATCAACAATGTCCTTGGCATCTTTTTCAACGGACTTTAACTGTTCGTCACCGTATAAGAATTGACTACCAGTAACAAACCAAAACTTGTAATCTGGGGTACTTAACATAATAAAAAATCTCCTCTTTTAATTTAGTAACCTTAGTTTATGAACGAGCTGCATGGTCTTTTGAATGCGCGTTGTTTTGACCATAGTAGGCGTTAGAACCATGCTTACGGTAATAGTGCTTATCCAAAAGGTATTGTGGTAATGCAGAGCTCTGATGAGTCAGCTGCATGGTATGGAAATCTTCTTCAGCAACTACTTCTAGAACCTTAGAGTTATAAACCGCCTTGTCTGGTGTTGGACCCCAGGCAAATGGGCCATGTTGACTAACTAAGGCAGCAGGTACGGCTTCGTAATCTAACCCGCGTTCCTTGAAGGTCTTAACGATTGTCTTACCGGTGTTGCCTTCGTAATCTTCTTCGATTTCTTCCTTCGTCAGTGCATCAGCGGCTGGCACGTCACCGAAGAACGTATCGGCATGAGTGGTGTTCATCGCTGGAATGTCCATCTTAGCTGCAGCAAAGGAAACAGCCCAAGGTGAATGGGTATGAACGATTCCGCCAATCTTTGGGAAATGATTGTACAGATACGTATGGGTTGGTGTATCACTAGATGGGTTCATGTCACCTTCAACAACTTCACCCTTCAAGTTCACAACAACTAAGTCTTCTGGCTTTAACTTGTCGTATTCAACACCGGATGGCTTAATCACGAACAGGCCCTTTTCCCGGTCAATACCGGAAACGTTGCCCCAGGTAAAAGTAACTAATCCTAGTTTAGGAAGCTGCATATTAGCTTCGTAAACTTCTTGCTTAAGATCTTCTAACATTTAAATATCTCCTTTTTAAAGCTCGATTGCGTCAACTGCTGCTTTTTCGACTTCAAGGCCCTTCTTATAAGAATCGATGAACTCATTGTAGCCTTTAACACCATCAGCATTAGGTGTCACTGTTTCACTTTCTGAATTTGCGAAAACGTGATTATCTAGGTAATCAGCTAAGTTTTCTGTATTTGAAGCAGTTGATTTAGCCAAAGTGTATAAGCCCAAAATAGCCATGCCCCATGGGCCACCCTCACCAGCATTACTCATAACAGTGATCGGTGTATCCAGTGCATCTGCTAAGACTTGTTGCCCAATCTTTGGTGTTTTGAACAAGCCGCCTTGAGCAATGAAGACATCCGCTTTGATGTGTTCGTCGTTAGTCAAAATATCATTACCAATTTTCAGTGGTGCAAAGGCTGAATAAAGATGTGCCTTCATAAAGTTGGCTAAGTTAAAGTGACTGTTTGGCGTCCGAACAAACATTGGACGTCCTTCTGGCATCTTAGTGATATTTTCACCTGACAGATAAGCGTAACTCAATAAGTCACCAGCGTTATCATCAGCGCGTTCAGTGCTGTTAAACAAGGCACCGTATAAGTCATCGGGTTTCAAATCAATCCCGATTTCCTGGGCGAATTCACCAAATAGTCCCACCCAAGCATTAATATCTGACGAGCAGTTATTGGTGTGAACCATGGCAACTGGTGCACCATCTGGCGTGGTAACCATATCGATATCTTTATGAACACTATCCATTGGTTGATCCAGCACAATCATTGAAAAGGCTGAAGTTCCGGCTGAAATGTTCCCAGTACGTTCACGAACCGCGTTAGTGGATACCATTCCTGTCCCGGCGTCCCCTTCTGGCGGTGCCATCAATGAACCAGCTTGAAGCGTACCATTTGGATCAAGCAAGTTAGCACCTTCAGCAGTTAAGTTTCCGGCTGCTTCACCCGCTACTTTAATCTCAGGTAGAATGTCCTTTAAGTTCCAGAAATATTGTTGAACATTACTTTGTGCTTCAAATTTATCAATCATTGCTGCTGAATAAGTCTTAGTAGTGGCATCAATTGGGAAAATGCCTGATGCATCACCAATCCCCACTACCTTTTCGCCTGATAGCTTCCAGTGAACGTAACCAGCTAAAGTGGTCATGAAATCAACGTTTTTAACGTGAGTTTCTTGATTCAAAATGGCTTGATATAAGTGAGCAATACTCCAACGTTGTGGAATATTAAAATCAAATAGCTTGGTCAATTCATCCGCAGCTTGTTCGGTAATGTTGTTGCGCCAAGTTCTGAAAGGCACCAATAATTTACCGTCTTTATCAAAGGCCATGTAACCGTGCATCATGGCACTGACACCAATCACACCGATCTTAGTCAGTTCAACACCGTAATCAGCTTTGACTTTTTGAACCATCTTTTGATAACTGGACTGAATACCCTTCCAGATGTTTGAAACAGAATAGGTCCAAATGTTATTAACCAGTTCGTTTTCCCAGGTAAAATCGCCGCTAGCGATCGTTGTAAAATCGTCTGTAACAAGTACAGCTTTAATTCGTGTCGATCCTAGTTCAATTCCCAATGAGACTTGCCCATTAGAAATCTTTTCTTTGATCTGGCTCGTTTCCATATCTGATTCCTCCAGATAGTTTTTAATTTGTTTAAATTCATTAACATACTAAATCGCTTACAATTTGAATTTTAATATATTTATGCTAATAAATCAATATGTTTATTATTTATACGTACATAAAATCTCAAAAAGTTAGCTTAAAAGCCGTTTAATCAGCTTTTAAACCACTAAATTATTTTTAGTGTTTTTCAATTTTAGCTCCTTGTTTATCCCTTAAAACATTTCGTGGACTGATTCTTAAAATAACTCGGAAACCTAGGTATTTACTTGATCAAAGCGTGGTTTCCCATGTTGTTCATATCATAATGGCGATTGACATTTATACGGATGATTACTATTGTTTTATTAGTGCATATATCATTGCTTCTCATGCCAAAAAGGAGTGTTTAATTTTGAAAGCTTATAAAACGGATTTTGACAGCTACAAGGACCAAAAAGTGACCGCTTTTCACCTGGAAAACGACAACGGTGTTAGGGTTACAGTGCTTAGCCAAGGTGGCATCATTGCTGAAATGAGTGTCCCAACAAAAGATGGTCAGCATAAAAACATGCTACTGGAATACCCACACACTGCTGATTATTATGCGAACCCATTCTACGTAAACATGATGATTGGGACCGCAGCAGGCCGTATCAAAAAAGGTGAATTTACCATCGACGGCAAAACTACTAAGGTCACACCAAACGAAGGTCAAAATACCCTTCACGGTGGTCCTAATGGCTTCCACTCAGTTAACTGGGATGGCGAGCTTGAATCAAACACTAGTGATGCCAGACTTACTCTGAATCACCACTTTGATTCAAATCCTGGTGATTTCCCTGCCATTTCTGTAACCGTTACCTATACTTTGAAGAACGATAATACACTCGGCGTTCAATTTACCGGTGAATCAGACGAAACCACTATTTTCAACCCAACTTATCATACGTACTTTAACGTTAGTGATGAAACAACCATCAAAAACCAAACATTGCAACTCAATAGCCATCGTCACATGGACGTTGATACCGAAAAGATTCCAACTGGTAAAATGCTTGATAACATTAATACTGCGTTTGATTTTACGACACCACAGAAACTGGGTACCGCAATTGATAAAATGCAGGATACTACCGAAAAGGGCTTTGACGATATCTTTGAAGTTGAACCTTCTTCAACGAATCAAACCATTGCTAAGTTATCCGATGACGCTTCAAAACGTGCCGTTACATTACATTCAAGCCGTAATGGATTAGTCGTCTTTACCGCTAACTCATTTACACCTGACATGAACTTAACTCTTGGCAAGGGTGCACCATACATGGGTGTTGCATTGGAAGCCCAAAACCTTTCTGATGCAACACGCTTTGAAAACTTAGGTGACGTCACGTTACAACCTGGTGTGCCAAAGTCTTACGAAATTACGTATCAGTTAAGCTTCTAAAACAACGATTTTAACCAAATAAAAAAGTTTTGATATTAATGGCTATTGCCAATTAGTATCAAAACTTTTTTTCTTTGGGACTGTAATTCACAATCTATATGGATAAATATTTTATTTTTGATTTATCGCTTTTTAATATAGACTAAACCTGCGACACAACTCAGATTCCAGAATCTACCGAGCTGTGTCGCACTCTCGTTTAATTAATCTTTTTAACTGAGTCACGCACGACCATTTCCGGCTCATATAAAATCGATTTAACTGGTTTCTTGGCAATTAAATTAACCAGTAACTGTGCGGCATCATGCCCCATTCGTTCCTTTTCATGAACCATCGTGGTAATTGCCGGATTAATATAACGCACCACATTATAGTCATCGAACCCGGTAATTGAGATATCGTCTGGAATTGACAGGTTCATGGACTTTACCATATCAATCACCCGGATAGCTAATTGATCGTTATAACATACAATTGCCGTTGGCCGATTTTTCGATTGAATCTCATGCTCAACTTTAGTTAACACTTGCTTAGTGGAATCCATCGACTGATACATAATAATATTACTTTTAAGCGCAATGCTGGCATGCTCTTGATAAGCTTTAATATAGCCATTCATCCGGTTAACACCTTGCATATCATCAACTTGGAAAACACCCAAGATGCGCTCGTGTCCTTGTTCAATCAGATAATTCGTTAGCCGTTCCAACGCACCCTTATCATCGGTAGTTACCGAGGGTGCATGAAGATCTGGCATATCATACGTTGCATTAATAAAGACCACTGGTAAGCCCATTTCACCAATCTTTTCGTATAAATCACGATTAGTTGTGGGTAACGTACTTTGAGTCGGCTCAATAATCAGTCCAGCCACATCGCTTTGTAACATCGTGGTGAGTGACCGACGTTCTAATTTGGGATCATTGTGCGTATTAGCCAATAGTATGGAGTAGCCATTATCAGAAATAATCTGATCAGCACCACTGACGATGCTAGGGAAAATATAATTGGCAATATGCGTGGCAATCACACCAATCATCCGATTGGAATTTTTCCCTTTAGCGTGTGCGGTTTGCCAGTCGTTCACGTACATACCGCCACCTTGAATCCGGTAAACGAAGTCTTCGTTTTCCAAATCGCCAATCGCTCGACGAATTGTATATCGGCTCACGTTAAATGCTTTCATTAATTCAGTTTCGGTCGGTAATTTTTCGCCAATTGGATAGACACCTGACAGGATTTTTTCCTTAACCCCATTTTCCACAATTTCATATTTTGCCGACATACTAAAAACTCCCATTTTATCTCGCTAATCATCACTTACATTAACAAGTCTTTAATTATTAATTACTAAAAACAATGAAACTTTGGTATGAATTACCTGCACACATGATGTAGTATAACAATTTTTCGGTAAAAACACTGATTTATCAGGTTCTTTATCGAAAATAAGTAAAGAAACCCAGACAAAATTTCTGTCCAAGTTTCTTTACGATACTATCCACTGTTAGTCACTGATCTTTCTACGGTGCAGAATCAAAGAATCCACTAACGTCACAATTCCTAGTATGATCATCGCAATGTCTAACCAGAAATAAATGTTCGTCATCGTTTCATGAATGAGTGTTGATGCAGCAAATACCATCACAACAAGTGCGATCCAAAATTGAAAATCTTTATAGAAAGTCGTATTAAACTTCAGTTGTTTATTATTCATGGTGTAGTAACCCCTTATTTAAGCTCATTGAATGCGTTACCACTATTGTGCTTCATTTTTTATACGGACGCAAGTAATTTATCTACTGAATTGTCACTGATTGATTCTATAAAAACTATTAGATCAGTGATTGTAGCGTTAAAATTTATTTGATAAATTTTAATTCAAAGGTTTTACACTCAGTAACTTATCTATAATCAATAATTTAAAAGGTATCAAAAAAGCATAACCATAAAAACTGCTGTGCTATCAATTCCACTAGTTCGATAAAAATTAGCGACAATTTTACACTTCTAATCATAGAGAACCATGATGATTGTTCTAACAGTGAATAAGATATCTGATAAGTAACTAATACTAAGCTTTATCACTGATAATAAACCTACGCTTTGTGATACCCTTGCTTTATATCCTTAGAAGATTAAGAATCATGGAAGGCGCCCAACCACCAGGTCCAGAACCTATTTTGATTACAAAGGAACTGCCAATTGCAGTCAAGAAACTTCATGTTGAACAACAAAAGCTTATACGTCATAAATGGTATTATATATTAAACAAAAATGGACTTACCAATCGACTGCTGGTAAATCCATTTAGTTGCATTTATTTAATTATTTGTCACAACGTCAGTAGCGTCTGCTGCTCTCCGTTCTGCTAATTCCTCAGTAACCACTGGTTCATGTTTTTCCCACTTACGATAAAATATCATGCAAATGATACTCAAAGCATAAATGATAACTGGAACCCAGATAAAGGTGAAACTAATAGCTGATAAACTACCAGCCGTTTGAGTTGCCTTAGCGGCGGTAAAGCCGAAACTAGCTAAAATTCTTGCAGCAATAAAGGAACCGAATCCCGAACCCATTTGGATACAGAACGAAGCACCCATCGCAGTTAAGAAGCCGTTAGCCCGAATACCGTTCTTCCATTCACCAAAATCAACTGTATCACCAACCATCGAGAAAAACATGGTCATTGCTGATCCGGAACCAATGCAGGCCAAGCACCAGCCAATTAATCCGGAAGTAACATTACTACCAGCCATACCGATCCAAACTTGACCAATCATGGTCATTGCTAGCATCAGGATTGTTGTCCCCCATTTGTGCAGATACTTAACAATGAACGGAACGGAAGCCATCCCGATAATTTGAATAATTGAGAAACCGTTAAAGACTGAAATAAGTCCTTTATCATTCAGATTATACTGGAAATAATATGGCAAGGCTGCATTCCGCGCGGAATAAGCGGTCCACAATGCTAGGTTAGCTAAAACAATCAATACCCATGGCCAATTACTCCTAGTAGCTTTAAGGCTCTCGCGAATCGTAATGATTTTTTCTTCCCCAATATTCTTTTCACGCATATCTAAGAAAGCAATCATCAAAATAATGAATGCGATAATCGCATATAAACCAACAGCCAGTGACCATCCTCGACGATCATTGCCATGACCTAACACTGACGCCAACGGCATTACGAAAGTAACAGCAAAGAAGTTACCTACGTTTCCAAGGACCATCCGGATTGAGTTAGCTGATGTCCGTTCATCAGAGTTAGCCGAAAGGTTTGGTAGAACTGAAGTGATTGGCGTTGATAAAGCTGTATACGTCAATTCGGCAATGATATACATGGCGCCAGCGTAAATTATTTTAGCTGTACTGCTGAGTGTTGGAGTAGTAAATAATAGCCAAACTGAAATAGTAAATGGTAAGGCCATCCAGAGGAACCATGGTCGGTTCTTCCCGTATTTACTGTGGGTATGGTCAACCAAAACCCCCATGACAGGTGCACCTAATGCATCAATAAACCGGCCAAGAAGTAACAGTGCACCAGCGGTACCAACATCCAATCCAAAGACATTAGTAAAGAAGTACAGCATGTAAGAACCAATCAATGTATACAACAGGTTCCCTGCCATATCAGTAAACCCATAAGTTAATTTTCGGTGAAATGGTAATTTATCAGCGGCCAACATCGCCTGTGCTGCCGCAACGTTATGATCTGTATTCGAACTCATTTGTTAAAACCTCCATTCACATTAACTGTTATTGATAAAAATTAAATTACGCAATTGTGTACTTTTAAATTAGTGTTTAGAAATTCTTTTTTTACTATCTCGAGCTAAACTGACATACGTGATAAGCATCAAGACAGTCCCACCAATAATCGTCCACAGATTATTCGGTATCGTATGATCCGCCACTTTCCAAGCGAGTGTAATAAAAGCAATCTGCAGTATCCAAGTGAAAACCGACTGACTTGCAAAAAGTTTTCCAAATAGTCGCATAGGCAAATCTCCTTCAGAGTTCAATTTATTTTAAGGCTTGAAATGCCGGCTTTAATTCTTCAGCATCCTCCTGGCGAATGAAAATCGGTAACTCATCAATTGGCGTTTCAACAGATACTGTCTGCCCACCCGTGACAAACTCACCAGTATTAGCATTTATCCAATCCGTTCCATTTGGCAAATAGACTTTGCGTTGTTTCATCTTTTCATACAAAACAGGCGCGATTAAAATTGAATCTCCAAAGAGAAACTCATCTTCAATATTCCAAGCCTGACTGTCTTGGCTGAAGTTATAGAATAACGGCCGAATAACAGGTGTTCCTTTTTCATGTGCATCCTTCATTTGAACTTTAATGTAATTCTTAAGATTAGTTCTCAGATTCATGTACTTTTTCATGATCGAATATGTGGCCTCACCATAAGCCCATGGCTCAGTAGCACCACCGGACGGCATTTTGCCACCACCTTCGTTACTGAGTGGTTCAGTATGAGGTTCCCGATCACCGTGCATCCGCATAACAGGGCAAAAAGTTGCAAACTCAAACCACCGCGTTACCAGTTCACGAAAATCTTCGTTATCATCCACACCGCCATGGAAGCCACCGATATCAGTAGTCCACCATGGAATGCCGGCAATTCCCATATTCAATCCAATCGCTAATTGATTTCTTAACGACTGGAAGCTGGAGTCAATATCTCCTGACCATACCAAGGCGCCATATTTTTGGCTTCCAGCCCATGCACAACGAACTAAATTAATAATGTTCTTTTTACCACTTGCCTTTTGCCCATCATAAATTGCTTTAGAGTACCCTAAAGGATAAGTGTTTCCAACCTGTAAGTTTGAGCCATTATGATACCGGTAATTATCAAAATCATAGACCGTATATTCTGGTTCAGCCTCATCGAGCCAGAATAGATCAACACCTTTATCTTGATAGTTTTTCTTCAACAGCTGCCATAAATAATCTTGCGCATCAGGATTAGTAAAATCAACAAACCCGTTATTGCCCAAAAAGTTCATGGTGATTGGGACCCCGCGCTCCGTTTGAACCAAATAGCCTTTTTCTTCCATATCTTTATAGTGCGAACTAGTTTCATCGATGGTTGGCCAAACGGAGACCATTAACTTAATTCCCATCTCATGTAATTCCTTAATCATCTTCTCTGGATTAGGCCAGTATTTTTCGTCAAACGTGTACTCACCTGATTTTGGCCAGTGAAAATAATCAATCACAATAACACTAATAGGTAAATTACGCTTCTTAAATTCGTGGGCTGCGGCTAGCAACTCCTCTTGTGTGCGATACCTAAGTTTACATTGCCAATAACCCATCGCAAAGTCCGGCATCATTGGTACCTTCCCAGTCACATCAGCGTACTGTTCTTCAATATCACTAGGTTTATCACCACAGGTAATCCAGTAATCCATTTCCTTGGTGGCTAACGAATGCCATTCTGTAACGTTCTTTGCAAAGTCAACATCACCGATAGCTGGATTATTCCATAAAAAGCCATACCCCTTGCTTGAGAGTAAAAACGGTACGCTAGCTTGAGAATTACGATGCGCTAGCTCTAATTTAGCATTTTTTAAATTTAGAAAATCCTGTTGATATTGCCCCATGCCAAACAGTTTTTCATTCGGATCAGATTCAAAACGGACTTTAAGTTCAAAATCACCACCCAAAATCGGTTTAAACTCCCGTGAATCAATATTTAATGCGCTATTAAAATGGTTCACTTTTTCTGCATCGATTCCTGCCGACATATCATCAATTCGGTTTCGTTGAAATCCTTTTAACAGGAGATCACCGTTTTGTTTGTAAAAACTAATATTTTTGAAAGCATCTAATTTGGCTGTTAATTTCCCATTAGTGATTTCCCCACTTTTCTGGGTTTCATTAACGCTCACAGTTGCTTTATTTTCAGGAATAGATTCGGTTAGCGCATGATTTTCACCAGTATATGTTGAAAATTTTGTACTCCGAACGCGAAAACTATTGTTACCCCATGGCCGTATTTCCAATAATTCATTTCCGTTTCTTAGATATAAACAACCACTATCTTCATAAATCATTTTAATAACCCCTTAACAATAAAATTTTATGATTCTCAACTTCATCTAAAATTATTTTAGCAAGCGCTTACATGTTTTATACTATAGCTTTACAAGCAATCTAAAAACTAATAAAATTAGCACAAAGGTATACATATCAAAATTGGAGGTATCTATTTTGAACGAAAAAGTATACAAATTTTCCTTGTACAAACCCGTTCAATTTTTTAAAGCAGGTGAGTACTTTGCTAATCGTGGATGGCAACACAAAGATATCATTAACGATGGTGACTACGAATTATTTATTATGCTCTCAGGGACTGCATACATTCAGATTGGTGCCACACGGTATACTCTCAACAAAAGAGATTGCTTGTTGATTCCTCCACACATTCGCCATTTTGGTTACAGGGATTCACCAGATAATACCAATTATTATTGGATGCACTTTTTCCCTAGTGGAACTGTAACCTCCTCCTTTGATTCGAAACTACCCATTAAAAAAACGGAAGCCGAGATACCTCAATTATTTACAATCACTGACTTTGAAAGATTAATTATCTTAATAAGACAACTTTTGGACAGCGCTAATGACGAAAAAGCGTCTAAAATTGCTGCCAATTATTTTATTTCAAGTATATTGATTGAGCTATCTCATCAATATATTTCTGCAATACAAAACACTCACAGGTCCTCTAGTCGCTTTGAATTAATAAAAAATTGGATTCGAATCCACAGTCACGAAAAGTTGAGTGTGACTCAAATCGCTACGGAGTTCCAAATGACTCCCGTTTATTTAACTCGTCTTTTTAAAACTTACGAAAATACAACAACTATCCATTTCATTAATTCAGTAAAGGTTAAACAGGCCGAAGAACTATTGCTTACAACCAACAAGTCTATAAAAGAGATTGCATATGATTTAAACTTCAGCAATGAAAAATATTTTTTACGCATCTTTAAACAAATTACATCTTTAACACCTTCAAATTTTAAAAATTCCTATTCTAAAACCTATCTGAATAATATTGAAGTTGATCCAACCATACCTAAGCCTTGATTATTCAATAACAAAAAAAAGCCCATACTGGGCTTTTTTCGTTATTCTTTACTCAACCAAACTCTCATTGCACCATCTTCACGATTGGCCCAAGCATAGTAAGGAACTAACTTGATTTTGGTATCTTCAAGCTTTTCATCCGTTGCTTCAGTATAGAGGTCAGCACCATCTTCATCCATCGTAGGTAATTTGGCATCTACGGTAATAGTGCCCACACCTTCAAGTAAATCAGGTCCAAATTCGTAGCTGGTCTCACTCTTTGCAGAAACTTCATACTGCCACAATGGTGCTTCGTTATCAGCACTTTCTGCACAAAAGACGATTGGGCCACGTTGAACTGCTAATTTACCAAAATCGGTACTTACGCGATTACTTGCTCGCATAAATTTAGTGGCCATATCCAGTGATAAATCAGCAACAACTTGATCTTGAGTAATCGGAATGTAAAGGTAACCGTCAGTTGCTTTAATGTCCTGTACGTCACCATTCACTTTCAATTCATAATTTGCCTTTGACCAATTTGGTAAGCGAATGCCGAACAAAGTCTCAACTTGATTAGGGTTAGAAATCTCAAAATGAATTTCTCCGCTCCATGGGAAGTTGCTAGTTTGCTCAATCTTTAAACCATTTTTAAACTCAGATTGATTAGCAATAAACTGATTGCTTAAAATTCTGTCCGGTTTGACATCATAGACATATTGATCAAGTGATGTAATCAACCGAGCTAAATTAGCAGGACAACATGCACAGCCAAACCAGTCAGCACGATGAGTCAGGACATGTGACTTCCCAGGATTCAGTGCTGACGCCTGTGGATCGGCTTCAAGCGGATTAACATAGAAGAAGTGTTTTCCGTCTAATGCCATGCCAGAAAGTGCGCCGTTAAACAATTCCTTTTCAATGACATCGGCATATTCACTATTAGTATCTAGCAAAGACATCTGCCGAGCGAAGAAGGTTAATCCTACTGAAGCGCAAGTTTCGCCATACATCGTGTCGTTAGGCAGATCGTAATCATACGTGAACGCTTCACCAGTGGTGGTTGAACCCACGTTACCAGTGACGTACATCCGCCGTTTAACAATATCTTTCCAGAATCGGTGACAAGCTTCTAGCAGCGTTTTATCATTGGTCAAACGTGCAACGTAGGCCATTCCTGTACATAGATAAACGACACGAACCGCATGACCATCAGCGGTCTTCTGATCAGCAATTGGTTCTGCATCAAGATAGTAACGCTCTCCCGCGTCACGCATACCTGGAATAATATCGTTTTCTAGCCCATCGGCTTTATTTTGCTTTTCGAAGAAATCTGGTTCAGTTCCCCGAACCCTCAAAAAGTAAAGTGCCTTATTCAAGTAATCCTCGTTATGTGTCACTTCATATAAACGAGATAAAGCCAACTCAATCTCAGGGTGACCATCATAACCATTAATTTGGCCGTCTCCGGTACCAAAACTTCTGACAATACAATCCGCCATTCGCTTTGCTATTTCCAGCGCTTTTTCACTGCCAGTTGCCTGATAATAAGCCACACCAGCTTCGATATAATGCCCCATCGTATAAAGTTCATGCGATTGTTGCAGTCGCTTAAATTTTCTTTCTGGCGCATCAATTTGGAAGTATGTGGACAAGTAGCCGTCATCTTCTTGAGCATCGGCAATTAAATCAATCAAATCATCAGTAATCGTTTTTAATGCTGGATTAGGGTGATATGAAAATGAATAGGCCGCAGCTTCAAGCCACTTATATACATCTGTATCTTGGAATGGGAATCCATAGTGATGCCCCTTCATTTTGCCAGCCGCAATTTTTAAGTTAGCAACTGCATGGCTATTTTTATCGGCTCCTTGAATTTTTTGAGGATCTTTAGACATATTAATGTTGGCCTCATCATTCATGACAGCCCATTGATACGGTAAAACTTCAGAAACAACTAATTCCTGGTACCTCTCCCAAAACGGAGAGGTAACGGTCACGTGTTGTAAACTGTTACTTGTTAATTTCGTTTCAGACATTTAATTGTTCCCCTTTCAATAAATAGAATAACGTTGCTTACTTATCGGCAACAACATCTGCTCCATTTGCTGCACGACGTTCTGCTAATTCTTCAGTAACAACTGGTTCATGGTTCTCCCACTTACGATAGAAGATCATGCATACGATACTCAAAGCGTAAATGATGACTGGTACCCAGATGAAAGTAAAACTAATAGCTGACAAACTACCAGCTGTTTGAGTTGCTTTAGCTGCAGTAAATCCGAAGGTAGCTAAGATTCTGGAAGCAATGAAAGAACCAAAGCCAGAACCCATTTGGATACAGAACGAAGCACCCATGGCTGTCAAGAAACCGTTAGCCCGAATACCGTTCTTCCATTCACCAAAATCAACGGTGTCACCAACCATAGAGAAAAACATGGTCATAGCTGAACCTGAACCAATGCAGGCCAAGCACCAGCCGATTAAACCAGAAGTAACATTGCTACCAGCCATACCGATCCAAACTTGACCAATCATGGTTAGCGCCAACATGAGAATCGTTGTCCCCCATTTGTGCAAATACTTAACAACAAATGGAACTGAAGCCATCCCTAAAATCTGAATGATTGAAAAACCGTTAAAGACTGAGATCAGACCCTTATCATTCAAATTATATTGGAAATAATATGGCAACGCAGCGTTACGTGCTGAATAAGCAGTCCACAGTGCTAAGTTAGCCAAAACAATCAATACCCATGGCCAGTTACTCTTAGTTGCTTTAAGACTCTCACGAATCGTAATGATCTTTTCTTTCCCAATATTCTTTTCACGCATATCTAAGAAAGCAATTATCAAAAGGCAAATTCTATAATTAATCCGAACAGAAATTAAAAAGCCCAAAGCAATCACTTACAATGGTAGTAGCTAATTCCAACCAATATAGGGAGTGATTACTTTGGGTACATCTACTTTATCACGTTT
>Ga0214925_100146_pt1 | contig 62467 bp, 58 predicted proteins | sample Stichaenrichment_FD_168299 | JGI IMG/M metagenome (GOLD analysis project Ga0214925, IMG submission 168299) | Xylose enriched microbial communities from anaerobic bioreactor in Madison, Wisconsin, United States - 63SRT | ecosystem: Engineered > Bioreactor > Anaerobic > Unclassified | place: USA... | reverse complement strand
TTGAATACTTCAACAAAGTCGAAATTTCCAGCAAGCGAAATAATCTCACCGCGGAGGACTTCCGCAATGAGGCCGTATAGACTAGTTTTTTATTTTTTAAGTGTTACCTTGACAGGGTACAGTACCGTTAATGTAATAATTATTTTCTGTAATGAGAATTGATAGTAAAAATACTCCCTCGTTCATATTTCATTTAAGCTTATGAACGAGATTTTTTTCTGGAGATAGTTCAAGACATATGTCCTCAAAATCGAACAAAAAATCCGTTATTTTTATGAAACCGCTATCATTTTAAGGACCGGTGTCATAGAATCAATAAATAGATTTACGTATCATATTAAGTAATGAGAGGGCAGAACTATGAGCATTGAAAAGATATACGCGGCAATCAACTCGGACCCAGCCGTTCATAAAGTCATGGCCAACGCGCCTTTAAAAATCATTGAGCGCATGCGGGTCGTCGAGTTTGAGATTGGCGAATTTAATCTGCGGCAGGGCGAATCATATGATGAAACGTATCTGCTGGTCGCTGGTCGAGTCAAGGTGTATCTGGATTCGGCAAACGGCAAGTCGGTAGTGCTGGATGTCTACCGGCCAGGGATGTTTCTTGGCGAGCAGGAAGCGGTGATCAACAAGCCTTACAGCGCGTCGATCATCAATATCACGCCGGTGCGGCTGCTAAAGATCGACAACCGGGATTTCGTGGCCTGGCTGAATAACGATCAGCAGTTTGCCAACCGGATGATCAGCTACCTTTCCGAACAGGTCTATCATCTTACCAAACGGACGGAGCGCTACAGCCTGTACTCAGCCATGCAGCAGATCGGTCTGGAGCTAATGCGTTCGGCTAAGGAAAAACGGCCAATTTCGCGCGAGCAGCTGACATACGAGGTCGACACGTCATACCGCAATATCGAGTTCATGTTGGATTTGAGTTATACTTTTCACTGTGCAAGACCCCTTTATACTTTGTTTTTGGTTATTTAAAGTATATTCCAAAGGGCTTGCTTTTTTAATTTTTCGTAGAAAAAACTGATAACCTCGCCTGTTTGACATGGTTATCAGCTTTCAAGTTTCAGTTAAATTTTACAATCTACCATATATTAAAAGTTCCGACCATAAAAGGCCCAACAATTATCACCCCATAAATTATCCGAAAAAAGGAGATCAATTGTTGAGCCTGTAGATGTTATTAAAATTTGTTGGATTGGAATGCAATGAAACTACTTAATACCTTTAATAAAGCAAATCAGGATCGAACCGAGAACCGCAAAGGCGAATGCGGCAGGGAAGATGTAACGATAGCCACCCATGTTAATGGCAGAGGCCGCTACGATTGGACCAAAGATTTGCCCCGCACTGTTAGCCATGTTAAGCAAACCTAGATCCTTCGCCGCAGTCTTCTCGTTTGGCAAAACGTCAATGTTCAGGGCCTGGTCAACGGAGTTATACATCCCGAAACCGATCCCGGCAACGACCGCGTAGGCAAGCATCCCACTGGCGTTGTTAGTAAAGGTTGGGATAAGTACCCCTAACGCAATGATCAGCCCCGCCACGATTACCGGTATCTTCCGGATCTTCAGTTTATCAGCCAATGGTCCCGAGATCAGCGACATAATAATCGCCGTAATCATCAAGATAATTGAAACCATTGAAACATAACTTTGCACCGCGGCGCCCTTTAGCTTTACGTAGTCCGTAAAGATGTAAAGGGTGTAGCCGGAAATGGCAAACTGCGAAATGATAATCATAAACTTACCAAACAGGGCCAGGTAGAAGTTCCGGGCGTTGTGGGTTGGGAAAACAAAGTTCGCGGAGAAGGCCTTCCAACCGTTAATCTTTTCGACTGGCATCTCCTTAGTCGATTGTTCGTGTAGGATAATGGCAGCGACTGGACCAGACAGTAAGGTGCTAATCGCCATCACCATAAAGCCCATCGAGTTATTGTACAGAAAGTGTGAACCAATTACAGGTCCTAATCCTTGAGCAGCCGCGGTTCCCAGGGCATACATCCCCGACATGGTCCCTCGGAAATGTTCGGAGGTACGGTCGGCAATCACGGCTACCAGTGGGGCCACAATCATGTTTTGGAACAGTACGTAGACCGAGTCCCCAAGCACAATCCCCAAGGCCGTCTTGGCGTGGCTCCAAGCAATGATGCTGACAAAGGAACCGATTGAACCGACGATAATCCATGGTGTCCGCCGTCCCCAGCGTGACCGGGTCCGGTCAGACAGACCACCCCAAATAATATTGGAAATGGTGGCCACGATCATTGCGACCGCTGACATTGTCGCAATAACGTTTTGCTTAGTGGCAGGGTCAATGTCCTGCACCAGTTTAGGAACCGTTACCCCAACTAATCCAAGGTAGGGGCCAAGCCAAAGAAAGTAACCTAAGACAATCCCAATACAGGTCCGCACCGGAAATTTAGGCTGTTCCTCATCGGAAGGCGTTTGCCACGGCTTCCGTTCAGTGGAATCATTCATATTATTCACATCCTTTGAATGCTAGTACTTAAGATAAAAATAATTTAATTTCTTCTTGCGGATTCCCACTAAGAACCCGCAACCGCAATTAACGTACTAGCCTAAAAATCTTCATTCCACAGTGCCTTGCCAACGTCTTCTGGAGAGGCAAATGGTCCAGGAATAGTCGAGATTCCCCGGTGGTTGCCGAAGTAGTCTTCACTGATTTGGATGTCGTCACCCTCCGGTGTTTCAAAGCGTTGCTCTGGCTGGAAGGCCTCACCGAGAATGTTGGAGTCAATAATGTTGTTCTTGTAATTCCCAATGATATCGTAAACATTCGTTTCCAAAGCTGGCTTACCATCCTTGTCGACCAGGTCAACCTTGACATCATCCTGGTCATTAATCAGGTTGTTAACTTCCTTCTTCCAGGCCTTAGCACCGTTTAAGTAAACGTTCCCGCCGGCCCAAACTGGCAGGTGCCCCAGTTGATATGGCTGTAAGTCGGCCATGTCATTTTCCTTAGCCGGTTTGCCTTCGAGCTTCTTGAATGGGGCGTACCACTCGTCGTATGTCGGGTAGTCATCAAAGACGAACGTCCCAACTTCTTCGTTATCCTCTGGATTTTCTGATGGGGTCCACTTTTGGACGAAGATGTTGTTGTAGAAGCGGTCATCACCGTGCAGGATCATAGCAAAACCAGCGACTTCGGTCCGGTGTGGAATGTGGTATGGCGTAAAGCGTTGATATTTATGGCCCTTACCAGGGTAGTCGGTCCCGGTACCGACAAAGGTGAAGGAGCCGAGAATTAAGTTATTGACGACCGCCAGTCCATCGGTCGGGATCTTTAAGGAGTCCTTGGAAAGGAGCAGGTTGTTGTCAATCAGGGTTGGACCGTGACCAACTTCAACCCAGATATCCTGGCTTTCCATGGCCCCGTCAAGCCGGTGGGCGGTGCCGTCGGGAGCGTAGTTGTGGTCAAACAGGTTTTGGGTGATCCGGGTACCTTGCGCTTCCCAGTCACACCAGAGGCCCATTGTACAGTGGTCAAAATGGTTGCGCCGGTAGATAACATCGATGGCGGCGTGCATCTTGATCCCGGCGATTTCAGCCCCGGCCAGTTCCTGCATGTTGTTAATGTGGTGGACGTGGTTGTCTTCAATTAGGCTGAAGACCCCGCCTTGCCGACCAACGATCCCGTCTTGTTCGCAGTCGTGGATGTTGCACCGGCGAACAATGTGGTGACCGATATTTTCCTTTAGCCAGCCGTCGTATTGACCACGGCAAACAGCTTCCCGTTCCATTTGGGTAGGGGTCTTGATGTGCTTGTAGGTGAAGTAATGGTCATTGTTGGGATCCTTGTACTTCCCTAGGGAAATCCCGGCACAACGACTAAGGCTGATGTCACAGTCCTCGATGATCCAGCCCTTTGCCCAGTGGGGACCGACCATCCCATCTTGGAAGGCAGCAGGTGGTGCCCAGGTCGTAGCGGCCTTATTGACGTTGAAGCCGGCGAGGGTGATGTAGTTAACGCCGGTCTTTTGTGGCCAGAAACATTCCCGCCGTACGTTAATGTCAACGTCTTCCTTGTTCGGGTCCTTCCCCTGGAAGTTGGCGTAGATGATGGTCTCGTTGCGATCGTCATCCTGTTCCGTGTACCACTTGTAAACAGAGTTGGCCTGATCCCAAGAACGAGCATAGACTTCACCCTTAAGACATTCGTCGAGGGTGTTTGTTTCGTAGAAGTGGATGTTGTTCATGTAAACGGCCCCGGTGTGCTTGTCGACCGGACCAAAGTACCAGTCACCGACAACGTAAGTCGTGTAAGGGTTGTAGGAGCCAAAGATTGCGTTGTTAACTCTGGCGACCCAAACGTTGCCCTGATACGGTTGCCAATCCGTGATCTTTTCGGCCCCGGTGATTACCGCACCCAGTGGCTCAACACTCCGGTAGGTAATCCGAGCGTCCTTTTCACCAGAATGGATGGGGTTAACGTTTTCGCGGTAGGTACCAGGAAAGACGAGCACTTCGTCACCTGGTTCGGCAATTTTAGCGGCCTCATTAATTAACTTAAAGGGGCGTTCCTTGGTCCCGTTTCCATCGAATGGCGCTTTTGCATCGACATAGATCTTCATAAATACCATCTCCTAATATTTTCATGGACGATAATTGCGATATACTTAACTTATAAGTAAGCGCTTACGAGTATATTATTAGTGAAATAGCGCGGCGGATCTTGTATTAATAACCTATTATTTGTGAAAAAGTCAGTGAGGAGGAGCCAGATGAATATCTTCATTAAATACTTAACCGTCGCGGGGTTGCCCTGCTGTATTGCGAATCGCCGCCGGATTATCAAGCTAGTAAATTACCAACAGCTAGCGGATTCTTTTAGTCCCCAGGGATTTATTTTTCAAAATGCGACTAAGAAGTTGGTGACCTTTTACCGTAATAAAAAGAAGAATCTGTTAGTTGCTAACATCCATTATCAAAATATTAATTATATGATTGGCCCTGTAACAATTACTGATTATCATATGGGGGGAGAGAAAGGACCGTCTAACTACTCCTTTTTAATCAGCGGTTCTTACGTAAAACGGTTTAAACAAGCGGACTTTATTATGACGATTTCGTTTTGCTTGAACCTGCTGGGGGCGTACTACCGCGAGAAAAAACTTCGTCGCCGTTTTCAAAAGCCGGTAGTTACCGAAATTAAACTAAGGCGGAGTGCGTTCGTTAAGCTGAGTATTAACGGCGCCCACGTGAACTATGCCTTTGAACGGCAGATAAATTATGCGATCCTAATTGGCGATCGAGCCGAGATCCGCAGTGCCTTAAATTCATTACTAAATTCAGGGCGGATCGGGGTCCTTAGTGATAAGGGGGACCTCCGAAACATGATTGACTTTGGAATTATTTGTGTTTCAACCAATATTCGAATTGCGTTACGGAACGGGATGGACTTTGAACGGGCCTACAGCCTCAATGATTACTATGTCCGTTGCCTGGAAAAGCAAAGGTCGGTTAAAGACGTGGTCGAATGCATTGAAGAGGAACTGTTTGACCTGAGTCGGCAAATGGAGAGACGGTGGGGTGCCAATACGCCACCGGCCGTTGTCCGGGCCTACCATATCCTGCTAAATAACGTTCAGGAAAATATCAGTGTAAAAGAACTAGCGGGGGAGCTTAATATGTCACCCCACTACTTTTCGGGGCTCTTTAAGCGCTGGCTAGGGGTGTCCTTTACCCAGTTTCGGAGCCTCGCTAAGATTAACTATTCTCTGACCCTGCTCTTATCGACGGACCTACCAATTTCACAGATTGCTAGTCAGCTGGGCTTCAATGACCAAGCCTATTTTACCAACATGTTTAAGCAGTATACCGGCATCACGCCGAACCACTTCCGGAAGAATCCACTTCTTTTGAAAGATTGGAATATTTATAGCTTTTTACGGCAGAATTAAATACCATATCTTGCAAAAAATACGAATGATTTCAGTGATGAGATGGCATAATGTTCATATCAAAATGAGGAGGGATTACCCACATGAACAAGGCCGTCTCCACCTTCAGCCACATCCGGAAAGGGCTAGTACCGCCAAATTTACCACAGTGCTGATACGTTTGTGCCCGCTACAGTAGATAAGGAGCGTTATTACTACACGTCGATTTACTTTTTGCTTGACGCAAGTTCACCGTCCCACTTTCACCGCCTAAAACACGATGAGCTGTGGTATTATCATGCGGGTGACCCGATTACGATTTACCGAATGGATCGTCTAACCAGGTTGTGCTTGATCCACACTTAGAGAAGGGCGAGCAGCTTCAGTACCGGATCTCGGCGGGGGTTATATTTGGCTCCGCGGTCAATGCGGCGGGCTTTAGCCTGGTTAGTTGTGCCGTGGCGCCGGGCTTTGACTACCATGATTTTGAAATCTTTGACTAGCAACAATAGTAAGCATAGTCTCTCTGCGCCCGGCACTCCAGCTGATAACGCAGTAATTGAGCACTATTGGGGCGATTTTAAGTACATCTGGATGGCGCATCATTCACATCCGCAAACCTTGACAGAACTGAAAGATTTGGTTAGGCAGGGTGTTGAGTACTTCAACAAAGTCGAAATTTCCAGCAAGCAAAATAACCTCACCGCGGAGGACTTCCGCAATGAGGCCGTATAGACTAATTTTTATTTTTTTAAGTGTTACCTTGACAGGGTACAGTACCGGATTATAGCCGCATATGGCTTTACTAACTTTGGTCATTTCATCGCCCGAATCCGATTACATCAAATGGGAACGGAAGCAGCAAAAAGGCGGTGCCAGGTGCAAGCACCGGCTGCCGCCTAAAATGACCCATCAACAGTATTTGACAAAGAGCCATAAAAATAAAAACCAGCAAGCTACTTAGTGTAATCTGCTGGCCTATTTTTATTTAATTACAAAAACTCATCACTGATCGATAACCTAACAATCTTATTAATTCATCAATTAAATGTTGTTTCCTATTTACATGGGCTAAAGAAGTAGCCCAAGAGACCGGTCTAAAATTTAACTCACGATAAAGTTGTTCTAAAACAGTTAATGTTTTTAAATCAATGTTTGAAATACTACTTTTCCGGTTTTTAAGAATCATTGCCTCGATTTCTCTAGGGTCTTGTTTTATAGCCGTTTGGAAGTCGAAATTTTTATCATCTCTAATCGATTGTCCACCCATAGAAGTAATCATTTTTTGTACTAAATCTTTTGTTATCATTTTCTGTATTGATTCGTCTAATTCCATAGTAATTCTCCTAAATATTTTTTCACTAAAAAAACCGCTTAATATTCACACTAAGCGGTTCCTTACTTAGGAGAATATCAATCTACATTGAAGCACGTTGCAAGGCTTCCCTTGTACGTTGCTGTCGGGTCATTGTGTGTAGCCACTAACCGAACTCTCGATACTCAAACGATTTCTTTGATTAAAAACAGTATAACATAGCTATTCGGTAGATTGTAAATAAGACTCTAGGCATGTTAAGAGAGATGGTATCTCAAAAACTTTTGGGATAGGGGGGTGAAGCCTAATAAAAAGCCCCCGCCTTATTTTGACGGGGGTTATTTATATAGCGAGAGATGAACGGCAATCGACTTTCACACGCAGCAAGTTCCATCAAATTTTGCTTCTGAAATGTTGGAAAATGTGGGAATAAAATCCTAAATTGACAATCGGCTATAATCCTCTTAAGGGTGACACTTGAAATAATAAAAGTGTTATTTTCTTAAGGGGGTTTTTGCATTTCAAGTTATTCGACAATGAATAGACTAGAGTTGCTTTATGGCTATCAAAAGACAGAATCCGGCCTCAAAGTATATGCCGATATGCATCATGTCAATCAGAATACGATGACAAGATGGATTCGACAGTTTCTCTTGCATGGTTTGGCGGGAGCTCGCCATCAAACCTTGACAGAACTGAAAGACTTGGTTAAGCAGGGTGTTGAATACTTCAACAAAGTCGAAATTTCCAGCAAGCGAAATAATCTCACCGCGGAGGACTTCCGCAATGAGGCCGTATAGACTAGTTTTTTATTTTTTAAGTGTTACCTTGACAGGGTACAGTACCGTTAATGTAATAATTATTTTCTGTAATGAGAATTGATAGTAAAAATACTCCCTCGTTCATATTTCATTTAAGCTTATGAACGAGATTTTTTTCTGGAGATAGTTCAAGACATATGTCCTCAAAATCGAACAAAAAATCCGTTATTTTTATGAAACCGCTATCATTTTAAGGACCGGTGTCATAGAATCAATAAATAGATTTACGTATCATATTAAGTAATGAGAGGGCAGAACTATGAGCATTGAAAAGATATACGCGGCAATCAACTCGGACCCAGCCGTTCATAAAGTCATGGCCAACGCGCCTTTAAAAATCATTGAGCGCATGCGGGTCGTCGAGTTTGAGATTGGCGAATTTAATCTGCGGCAGGGCGAATCATATGATGAAACGTATCTGCTGGTCGCTGGTCGAGTCAAGGTGTATCTGGATTCGGCAAACGGCAAGTCGGTAGTGCTGGATGTCTACCGGCCAGGGATGTTTCTTGGCGAGCAGGAAGCGGTGATCAACAAGCCTTACAGCGCGTCGATCATCAATATCACGCCGGTGCGGCTGCTAAAGATCGACAACCGGGATTTCGTGGCCTGGCTGAATAACGATCAGCAGTTTGCCAACCGGATGATCAGCTACCTTTCCGAACAGGTCTATCATCTTACCAAACGGACGGAGCGCTACAGCCTGTACTCAGCCATGCAGCAGATCGGTCTGGAGCTAATGCGTTCGGCTAAGGAAAAACGGCCAATTTCGCGCGAGCAGCTGACATACGAGGTCGACACGTCATACCGCAATATCAATCGGGTTCTTAAACGGCTGTCAGAGCTTGGAATCATTGATGCTTCAAAGCCTGCCATCAAGATTTTGAATGTTGAGGAACTACAGCGGATTATCAAAACGGAGGAATAGCAATGAGTGAAGAAGTACAACCACACACGCAGCTGACGACGGCAATCAATACTGATCGGGCAATCATCATGGGTGACCCAGCCCGTGTCGACAAAGCGGCCAAATTGTTGGATAATGCCAAGGAATGGGCATACAACCGCGAATACAAGTCCGTAATCGGCGAATATCGCGGTCAGCGCATTCTGCTGATGTCAACGGGTATCGGCGCGCCATCAGCCGGGATTGGCGTTGAAGAGCTGCACAACGTTGGCGTCAAAAAAGTCATTCGGGTTGGCTCAGCCGGTGCCATGCAGACGGGAATCGGTCTGGGCGAGCTGATTATTGGCGAAGGCGCCGTTCGTGACGATGGTCTGACCAAGCAATACGTGCCGGCAATGTACCCAGCCGTACCTTCTTTCAAATTGATGGCACTGGCTCACAAGTACGCTCCTGACGCGGTCTATGGTATTATCCGCTCACACGATGGCTTCTACATGGACGACAACGCGGAAACCGAAGCCTACTGGTCATCCAAGGGAATTGTTGGCGCGGACATGGAATCCGGCGCGATGATGACGATTGGACGCCTGCGCGGCATGGAGACGCTGTCGATTCTGAACAACGTCGTACTCTATGAAGGCGATCTGGCTGCCGGCGTCAACAGTCTGGTAGATGGCGAGGAACTGATGGCTAAAGGGGAAATCGCATCGCTCAAACTGGCCATGGACATTCTGAGTGACGATTCAATTAAAGAATAGAAAAGAAACGGGGGAATCAATAATGGGACAAACGCAAGAACACCACAGCTGGCTGTACAATCAGCTGTTTACCAACTGGAAGAAGTTTGAAATTATTTATGTTAGCGTATTGGTGGCATTGCAGATTATCGTCTATCTCATCGTTCCCGACAGCATTATCGGGATGATTTCTGGGGTCGCAGGGACGCTTTGTCTGGTCTATGGGATGAAAGGGCGTAAGATTACGTTCATCTTCGGGATCGTTCAATGTCTGGCCATGACCTACATTGCGTGGATCAGTCACGCTTATGGATCGTTTGCGATGGACATCTTCTACGTAATCTCGCAGCCGATTGGATGGTACATGTGGGGTCATGATGAGGCTACCAAGCGCTTTTCGCCAAAAGTTCGCCGCTTGATCTTCCTGGGCGCGTTCGTTGCCTGGGCAATCGGCTGGTGGGTTCTGGCAATGGTTCACGGCCAGCTGCCATACTTTGACTCCATCAACTTTGTCGTCAGCTTTATCGCACAGTTGCTCTACATTATGAAGTACCAAGAAAACTGGTCGCTGTGGATCATCGTCAACGGTGCCAACATCATCTACTGGGGCATCTTAGCCGTTCAAACGATGATGGGGACCAACCACATCGGCTCACTGGGTGCCAGCCTGTCGCAGATTGCGCTTCAGTTTGCGCTGCTGTTCAACTCGCTGTACGCTACGAAGGTCTGGGCCAGCGGTGAGGCCGACAATGAAGGTGGTGCCGGCAAGGACGGTGACAAGTAATGACGGAGCCGAAATTCAAACGCGTTTTCGCCATCGTGCTGGACTCAGTTGGAACGGGCAACGCGCCTGACGCGGCCAAGTTTGGTGATGAGGGCGCTGATACGCTGGGCGATCTTGGCCATGCCTGGAAGGGTGCGCTAAAGCTGCCTAACCTGGCCAAGTTGGGATTGAGTAATCTGCGCGTGGAACCGATTGAGGGCATCCCCGCCGCTGATAAGCCGCTGGGATGGTATGGCCGTATGGATGAGAATTCCGCCGGTAAAGACAGTATGGACGGTCACTGGGAAATGATGGGCTTGCCGGTTGAAAAAGAGCTGTCAACGTTCCCTAATGGCTTTCCAGACGAGATTATCAAAAAAATCGAACAGTACTCAGGCCGCCCAGTAATCGTCAATAAACCATACTCTGGCACGCAGGTCATTCATGACTATGGCGAGCGTCAAATGGATACCGGCGAGTTGATCATCTACACTTCTGGTGATTCTGTCATGCAGATTGCGGCGCATGAGGACGTCATCCCGCTGGAAGAGCTGTATGACATCTGCCGTTATGCACGGACGCTTTTGAACGGGCCGGAGTACATCGTTGGTCGGGTCATCGCGCGGCCTTTCGTAGGACCGGACAAGAACCACTTCACACGGACGGCCAACCGGCATGACTTCAGCCTGGCGCCAACCGGCAAAACGGATCTGGACCTGCTGCATGAAGCGGGCTACAAGGTGATCGCGATTGGCAAGACCAACGACATCTTCTCTGGTCGCGGCATTGATCAGGCCTACCACAACGAAAGCAACATGGACGGGATGGATCACGTGGACGAGGTGCTGGAAAAGGACTTCACCGGCTTCTGCTTCACGAACCTGGTCGACTTTGACACCATGTATGGCCACCGCCGTGATCCAAAGGGCTTTGGCCAGGCGCTGATGGACTTTGATCAGCGTTTGGGTCATGTTCTGGCGGCGCTGCGTCCAGATGATCTGTTGCTGATTACGGCTGACCATGGCAATGATCCATGCTTCAAGGGCACGGATCACACGCGCGAGGAAGTACCGTTGCTGGCTTGGTCGCCAAAGATGCAGACGTCCGGCAGCCTCGGCGTTCGCTCAACGTATGCCGATCTTGGCGCCACGATTTTGGATAACTTCCATCTCAAGGCCCTGCATGGCACGAGTTTCTTGAATGAATTGAATTAATAAAGACACCCCCAGTTTACTTGGTAGTAGGTTGGGGGTGTTTTGGAGTTATAAATGAAAAGAATGTATGTATAAAAAATTAACCTTTTTAAAATTTATGTTAAAAGGCTTGACAGAACATGTGAATGATATATTACTATGTAATATATCATTCACATGTTAACCATGAAGGGAGGAGAAGAAAATGACTGAATTTGAAGCTCAAAACCCAATCAATGTAGCAAACTTCGTTATTGATCTTGGGATTCATAGTAATCAACCAGTAACTAATTTAAAGTTACAAAAAATACTGTTCTTCTTGCAGGGATACTCCCTTCATGAATACGGTAGAAAATTAATAGACGGAAATTTTTCTAAATGGAAATATGGACCAGTAGAAGAAGAGGTCTATTTTAATTATAAAGAAAATGGATCATCTACAATTAATAGCATGTCTGCTACAGTAACTACCTCTGGAACTGGTGGTGTTATTCATAGACCAATAAAGCTAAGTGGCAATTCTTTTGAAGATAAAGAAGTTTTTCAAAAGCTTACAAATTTTACAGAAAAACTATTAGAGAAGGACGCATGGGAATTAGTAGATCTTACACATCAACATGCATCATGGAGTAATTATAAAAAAGAAATATATTGTTATGATGCTGATGATTATACTGATGAAGAAATTAAAAAATGTTATGAGGATATGATTCTTCATGAGTAGCAGTATCAGTAAGGTAAGTAGTTCTGAAAGTATAAGTGTGGCTATTAAATGGTGCATTAGGTATGGCAACAATGAAAGCGAAAAAACGAAAGAATTAATAAACTTTTTTAAGAACTTTGGTAGTGATGGAAATTACTGTAAAGCGTATGAAGTTATTAGCAATAAGATATATGGATTATCTCCTGAAGATTTAAATAAAGTAAAAGTATTTATTGGGGCGGACCCTAAGATTAAAGAGCCTTTATCTGATGCGGTTTTTCAAGATTCGGCGCTTGATGATACAGAAAAAAGCAATTTAGCTAAATTTCAGCGACATGTTAAACTAAGTTGTTTTCAAAAAGAATATATTGATCGTTTAGTTTCAGATGCTAAAAAGTCAGCTGATTTAGCAGAAGAGATGGCAAAGTCAGTTGAAAATAGGGCAAAAGAAGCTGAAGAACAAGTGAAATCAGCTAATAAGCAAGCAAGGAAAGCAAAGAAAAAGGTTACCTCAATATATTCTGAATTTATTGCTATTCTAGGGATTTTTACAGCTTTATCGTTTGCGCTTAATGGATCGTTTCAAATATTAGGAACGCTTTTTAAAGATATAAAGCATCCAACAACTGGATCAATAGGTTATGCTTTGGTTATTGGTGGAGTATATCTATTATTGGTTTACGGTGTAATACTGATTCTTTTCATAGGCATGAGTAAAGTAGTGGATGAAGAAGCGCATTATAGAATAGATATATGTTTTTTAATATTTATATTTGTTTTTTCTTTCATTATGGTAGGTATAGGAATGTTTGTTTTAGGTGTTTTGTAAGCACACCATATTGAACCGTGTTGCCTACTAAGCGGTGGTCAATTTCAAAAATTAAAGAATAAAAAGGGTCTTTGTCAAATCGTATTGGTGAAGATCAATTCCCTACTTCAAAAATGAAGTGGGGAATTTTTGAGGATTTAATCATATGCGGTTGGTTATAGCGTGCTTACGGTGTTTTTAAATTACTTTAATAGAATAGGCGTTGTATACTCTAGTTTTCTTTAGAGATACAACGCCTATACTTATATTATTTATATTTAGTGTTTAACCAAATTTGCGACTTCGCTACCACTGACCTTAAACAGAATTTCAGGTTGGAGCCGTTCTGTAGGCTCAACGTAATCATATTCTTCTCCGGCAAAAGTCTTAAGCACAGCCATCAGAATATGTTTCATCCCTTTTGGAGGAATTGCCATGCCTATTTGACGACGTACGCTTTCTTTGCCACCTATGAATTCATAATCATCGGGGAATGTTTGTAGGCGAGCACGTTCGCGATTGGTTAAAGCCCGATTTTCCTTCCAATGATACATATGTGTACCGCCGCCGCCAGAACCAGTTACGGTATATGATGGCTTGTCGAAGGTGAGACGTTTGTAGATATTAGAGAGTTTAGCTCCCTTAACGTTTAAACGCAACTCTTCAGGGATAGAAAGCGACCATGCATTACCACCTTCAGGGATATACTTGAGCATCTCTACGGTTCGCTTATTATGGTGTGTTTTTTCATTATTTGGCGCATCTTTAGGAATTGGCGGTTCAGTCAATGCTTCACCAGCGGTTTTATAGTCTGAAGGATTTGGAGTAGTGGGAGCTGGAACGTGGAACTTGATACCTTTTTCAGCCAAATCATTTCTGATTCCGACGATGATAATACGGTGACGCATTTGAGGAACGCCATATTGTTCAAATTTATAGAAGTTAGGCGTCAGAGTGTAGCCAGATTCTTGAAGGGCTTTTAGGATCTGAATGAATGCTTCACCTTGGTTAGCGGAAGTAAGGCCACCAACGTTTTCAGCAACGAATACCTTAGGCTGGTATCTTCTTAAAACATGGACTCCATAGCTATAGAGAGGTCCATAGTTTCCGTCAAGTCCTTTGTGCTTACCCACTACCGAGTAATCGTTGCAGGGAAAACCAAAGATCAAGGCATCGATATTACCAAGCTTTTCATCATCATCTAGATTAAAATGGCGAACGTCTTCACAGTAAACTGTTTTAGCGTCAGGATTATTAAGTATGTTTAACTTGTATGTTTCAACGGTATCAGGGTCATATTCGTTGGCCCAGGCGTGTTCAAAGCCCCATTCTTCACCATTTTTATCTATAAAGTGGCTGTTCTTGGCAGCATAGGCTCCGCCGCCAGGACCAGCGAAAAGTTCAGCAGTTCTAAATATCATGATATCTCCCTCAACTCTTTAATTGTTTTTTCGCAAACATACGTTTTGGCATATGGCTATGCTAAAATTTTACACTTTTTTGTTTGCACAAGCAATGTTTAAATATAATTGAAAACAATTTTCTTGAAGCGGGGTAAAAAGAGATGTCTATTCTATATACAAATGTTCCACCAATGGTAAAACCTAGTGACAAGAAAAGTATTCGTGATACATTCGAAGAAATTCTTGCTCAATCAGATAAATTGGAAGTAGCAGTTGGATACGTATCCGTAAAAGGATTACAGAGAATTGATGAACTGGTAGAAAAGTATAAGATAAAAGACATCAAACTAGCCTGCGGAATGTATTCAGTTGATGGATTGCCTGAGAGCATTAAAAATGAGATCATCCGACTGCATAAAAAGTGGCGTGGAGTTGGAATTGGCGAAATTTACGTCGTTAAAAACATGGACTATCATGGTAAGCTTTATAACTTCTGGAAAGATGGGAAACCATTCCGTAGCATCGTTGGATCTGCTAACCTAGGAGCTTTAGCACCAACTGGCCGAACAATGCGGCAATATGAGCTTGCAAATACTATTGAAAATGAGAAAGAAAATCAAGAACTTGCTGAATTCATTGATGATTTAATCAAGAAATGCTGTGTTTCAGCAGATAATATGGATAGTATTAAGGTAGTTCATGAGCGAATTGAATTATTGAATGCGATTGAAGATGTTTCTGAACTGACTGAATCATCTGTTCAGGGCTTCAATAAAAAGGAAAATGGGATTGTTGTTCGTGTTCCAATTAAAGCCCCTAAATTCGCCAATCGATTTAGTACGGATCGAAAAGACTATGCTAGTTCGAATATTAATGTCTGCTATGGTAAGGGACGAAAAGGCAAAAATGGTAAATACACACGACGTAATTGGTTTGAAACTCAGATTACAGTAAGTGTTGATATTACACGTGATCCAGACTATCCAAAAGACAAGCCATTCTTTCTAGTAACCGACGATGGTTATATGTTTGAAGCACATACTACTGCTCAAAATAATAAACAGCTAACTGCATACGGAGATGATCGAATCTTTGGTCGTTGGATTAAAGGACGTTTGGTTGCTGCAGGTCTTCTAAAAGCGTTTGATGATGCAGATCAGGATCCAGATCGATTGGGCGTAGTAACGGAGGAGATGCTTGAGAAATCTAACATGAAGGTATTAGAGCTTCATAAGACTAATGAGAAACGTCTCGGTAAAGTATATGCTCGGAACGAAAGAAATAGGTTAGATAAGAAGCATAGCACTGAAGAACCGCTGGATGTATGGACTATTCATTTTAGCAATTAATAATTTTGTGAGGGACTAATTGATGAGTTATTTAGGTAATTATGTAGGGAAAATGCGAAGTGAGGGAAAGAAAGATTTTGCTGATTCAATTGAAAAAACGGCAAAAAAGATCGGTGACAAGGAACTTTCTAAATTTGACTACGCATCACACCAAATGGGACTTTTATTTGGCAATATTCAATCAGGAAAAACAGGACATGTATTTGGAGTGATTTGCGAGGCGGTTGACCTTGGATTTCCGTTCTTTCTTTTTCTTACAACAGACAATACCACGCTTCAAGAACAGACCTATGAACGCGCAAAAAAAGAATTAACGGATTTTGTAGTCTGTGATGAAAATGAAGAGCAAAAGTTTCGCAATCATGGAAATAAGCCTGTAATTGTTGTTGTAAAGAAAAATCATAGTGTCCTAAAAGCATGGGCAAATCGATTTAAAAATTCCAACATGCTTTTAGGAAATCCACTTTTCATTATTGATGATGAAGCCGATGCTGCATCCCTAAATACTAAAGTTAATCAAGGGGATGTTTCTTCGATCAACAAATTCCTTCAAGAGATTATTGGTACGGCTCAAAGCAGTATTTACCTGCAAATGACGGGTACTCCTCAATCATTATTATTACAGTCAAGTACCTCAGGATGGCATCCATTATTTGTAGATTATTTCGAGCCAGGAAAAAAGTATATTGGTGGTAACTTCTTTTTCCCTAAAGATACAACGCCTGATTTTGTGCGTTTTATTGATAATGATTCGTCGATGGAAATTGCTCATAAGGTAGTCGTGCGTCATTTGGTTGTAACGGCACAACTATTTCTGACAGGGCATAAAGTCTCTAATTGTTTAATCCATACAAGTCGATTGCAGTCTGATCACAACAGAACAGGTGGGGAGATACGAAAGGTACTGGCTAAGCTTACTTATAATCATGATGATCCTGAATTAAAGACAGAAATAAAACAAGAATACGCTTCGCTTGCTCCAGAAGATTCGGCCAAGCAGTCATTTGATGATATTTACCAATGCATTCAAGATATTCTTTGGGAAGTGAAGTATAGTATTGTCGTTCTGAATGGTGCCAGTGCAGATAGTAGCGAAGATTATATGAGCGGTTGCAATTTTATTGTGGGAGGAACAAATCTTGGCCGAGGCGTAACCTTTGGACAATTGCATACGTTCTACTATGCTCGTACTAGCAAGCACCCACAAGCTGATACTATGTGGCAACATAATCGGATGTTTGGATACGATCGGGATAAAGGATTGGTTAGCCTCTTTATTACACATGAATTGTATAATCTGTTTTCTGAAATCAATGAAACCAATAATGCAATTGTGGAACAGGCACGCAAAGGAGAAAGAATTACCATTAGTTATCCGGATGGTCTGAACCCAACGCGAGAGAATGTATTGGATAAATCATTGCTTAACATACTTCCAGGAAACAGCAACCATTTCCCTTCAGATCCACATAACAATACCTTTAAAGACATTTCTGCTATGGTTAAGAATTTTGATGGAACCGAGGAACCACAACCTGTATCTTTAAGATTTATTCTTAAGCTTTTGGATAAGTTTGAGGATGATAACTTCAATTATGAAGGCTACAAGAGCATGATTCAATCTGAATTGAACAAATCATCGCTTGCTACTGGGATGTTGATGGTTCGCAGAAATCGCGATATTACTTATGGAATGCGTGCCTTGCTTTCGCCAAATGACTGGGCGGCCACTAATAAGTTTAAAGATAAATTTGTCTTGACTCTCTACCAAGTAAATGGTGATAATCCAAAATTAAATTGGCCAGACGGAAAGAAAATATGGGTACCAAATATTAAGCTTCCTGGTACTAGTAATATTTATATGATTGATTAGCCTGTATAGGAGTGTGTTTATAGATGTCTAATCTTTATTCAAATATTCCTCCCTTAACTACGAGTAACGACCAAGAAACGATTCTAGAAGCTTTTCATTCAGGCATAGCAGAAGCTGACAGGTTAGAAATTGCTGTTGGATATGTTACCAGCAAAAGTCTTGAAGAATTAGCAAGTCTTGTTGAAAAATATCATGTATCAGAAGTAGTCTTAGTATGTGGAATGTATCGTGATGGCATTCCTTCTGATGTCAAGGACAAGATTGTTAAAATTCAACAGAATTGGGAAAAAACCGGCACAGGAAATATTTATTTGGTTGATGGTATAACTTATCACGGCAAAATTTATACCTTCTGGAAAAACAATAAGGTATTTCAGAGTATAGTTGGATCAGCTAATTTAAGTGCACTTGCACCTAATCAAGGTTCGGGAAGTCAACAATATGAATTTGCAGTTACCATAGACGATGAAGAACAGAATAAGCAAATTTCAGAATTTATCCATAGACTATTAGATGAGACGTGTGTTTTGGCAAATGAAATTGATAAGTTTCCGGTCATTGAGAAGGTGTCCCATACTGGTAGAGGGAAAGTACCTGCATCATCAATGATCTCTGATGATGAATCAAAGCTTACTGAAAGCACGTTAGAGAAATGCAACCAATCATTAACAGACAGAGTCTTGAAGATTGAAATTAAAGCTCCTAAGTTAGCAGATTTGGAACAAGGGAAGAGAACACTAATGGGATCTAACATTAATGTTTGCTATGCCAATTCCAATAAACGTCCACGTTCCTGGTATGAAGCGCAACTAAATATAAGTAAAAATATTAAAGATTTTCCGCGAAAGATACCATTTTTCATAGTAACAGAAGAAGGGAATGTCTTCTTGACTGAAACGAAGAGTCAGGGCAATAAGCAGTTGTCAGTCAGTGGTAGTGATCTTATTTTAGGGAAGTGGTTAAAAGGTCGTTTAGTTCGGAGTAAAATGATTAAGCCAATTAATACTAGGGACGAACTGATTAGTGATGGCAAACGGCTTGTCCCTAAGGGTGCAATTACTCAGGAACTTTTGGAACAAGCGAATATGCGTTACCTTATTCTTAGAAAGACAAAGCTAAAAAAAGAGGGGACAGTTATTGATAGCAATGGCCACTCTGTTCTTGCAAATCTAGATGTATGGGTGGCATCTTTTGAAGCATAATGTAGATGTAGAGTAGGGTGATATTGCGATGGAGTATGAGTTTGAATCTGATCAAGAAACTCGCAAGCGCATGTCAAAGGTTCATGTGACTGAGGGCAAGGATGAAGTCGTTATTCGCAAGATTCTCTGGGATAATGGCATCCACTATCGCAAAAACTATAAAGAGTTACCTGGAAAGCCGGATATCGCAATCACAAAATACAAAATCGCTGTCTTTATCGATGGAGAGTTTTGGCACGGCTATGATTGGGAAAACTATCGCAATCACATTAAGAGAAACCGTGACTATTGGATTCCCAAGATTGAGCATAATATGAAACATGATCAAGAGGTCAATGCCAAGCTGGAAGAGAAGGGATGGACCGTTCTTCGCTTTTGGTCTAAGAAAGTGCTGAAGAATCCAGAGTATTATGCCGAGTTGATCATGTGGCATGTCAGAGCAAAGCAGAATTCACAAGATACTAATGATAAATAAAATCCGAGCCACGGGTGCAGACCTGTGCTCGGATTTTTTGATGAAAATTAAAAGGACAGCCGTGAAGCTGCCCTCTGCAAAAAGGTAGTCAGCTGGGTCATGACCAAATGAACCCAATGCATTGACTACGGTAGGCCTATTATACCATAAGATAATCTAGCCTTGAAAAATAACATCATTATGGTATTCGATAAACTCAAGAGAAGGAGTAAACCTTTCAGGCATATTAATCTGCTTATGGTCATATGTCTTTAACCATTCGCGTGTTGACTCATCCATATCGGTTTTAGCAAGATTCTGAGAGATTATTACATGAAAGGTTTTATCAATTGTAATTAAACCGCAGTCAAAAGCTTTATCGTGAAATGAATTTAAACAAAGGCCGTTTCTAGGATTGGTTTTTTCAGTAATTGGATCGCTAACTCGCCATGGCTTAATGTGACTAGCAACAAGTAATTCAGTATTATTAATACCAGTTATGCAGCACTTATTTTGATAAGAATTTAATACGGCATTTCGGAAAGCGGGAGTGTAAAATATTTTGTGTAAATTTCTAAATTAAATTGAAAAAGGGAAAGCCTTCCCCGTATGATTAAATCGCTAAACACAATCAAAACGGAGGCTTTCCCTATGAATCAGTTTAACAAAGAAATTCTTGACGCGCTATCTTCTGACTCTAAAAAATCATTAAAAGATGTCTTTCGCAATCAGCTAGAACAAACCGTCAATACATTACTTCAAGAAGAATTGTCGGCAGTCTTAGGCTACCAACCCTATGAGCGTAACGACAGTTCCGCTCATGGGGACAACGCCAGAAACGGATCGTATCAGCGAACCATCGATACTGAATTTGGACCAATCAATATTACGGTTCCGCGCGATCGTAAGAATAAATTTCGTAACGCTTTATTCGAACCATATTCACGGCGGACAGATACTCTGGAATCGATGATCATTAAAATGTATTCCAAAGGCATCACAACTCGTGAAATCGCTGATTTAGTTGAGCGCATGTATGGCGATTACTATTCACCAACTACCGTTTCAAATATTACTAAGCAAGTTGGCAACTTGGTTGAAGAGTTTCATAACAGGACCTTTAAGCACTCACAGTATGTTTGCGTGTTCTTAGACGCTACTTATATTCCGCTCAAGCGCGGAACTGTTGAGCGCGAAGCGGTTAATATCGCGATTGGAATTCGTAGTGACGGCGGTAAAGAAGTCTTAGACTTCTCGGTAGCACCAAACGAAAATGGTGAAGCATGGCGTGAACTACTTGAAAGTTTACGCAATCGAGGAATTGAACAGGTTCAGTTATTCATCGCCGATGGTTTTATTGGGCTCGAAAATGTGATTGCAGAAATTTATCCAACTGCTAAGTTTCAGCGCTGCTTAGTCCATGTGCTTCGTAACCTCACATCACATGTGCGAAAAAGCGATATGCGAGATTTGATGAGCGAATTTAAAGAAATTCGCCAATCTGAATCACTTGAAGAAGCAAAACAAGCTTTAGATAACTTCATTTTGAAATGGAAAAGCAAATATAGCAACCAGATGCGAAAATTGGGTAAGTTAAGTAACTTATTCACCTTCTACGAATTTCCGCCAAGCATTCGGGCATCAATTTACTCAACAAATTTGATTGAAGCTTTCAACAAAAAGTTGAAGAAGAAAATTCGCCAGAAGGAGCAGTTTCCAAATGAGGATGCCCTTCAACGATTCGTGACAACTCAAATTCTAGAATACAATGACAAGTTCGAAGAACGAGCACATCGTGGATTTCGAGGAAGCAAGGATACCTTGGATTCCATGTTTATTTAAGTAAGCATTTCATACAGAGAAGGATTTTCAAAAGTACACAAAATTATTGACACTCTCCGGAAAGCATCTTGACCAATTCGTGTTTTTACTTTGCTAAGCTGTTCCTTCCCCTCAGGTAGTTTTTTTAATTTCTTATCATAAAAGATTCCAATATGAGATTGTTCATGATAGAGGTTTTGCTTGATTAAATTAACTTGGTAAGCAAGCTCTTCAAGATTTGATTCGTATTTTTGGAACACAATCCCATCTAACTTACTTCCATTTTTAAGACCGATGACGTTTCTTTTTTGCAACTCAGGATCAAAACGTGCTAAGTTGCACATTTTCATTGATACAGCGCCTGGTGTTCTTCCAATTAGGGCTGCTAACTTCTGAATTTTCGGATTTTTAGCGCCAATTTGGCCAAACGGCATCGAACAGTATAAAGCATATGCTAGTGTAGTTTCTTCTTCTGTCCAGACTCTGCGGCTAGTTTTTGTCATAGTAATGATCTCCTGATTCGTTTTGCTAATATAAATCTATCTCTTAACTAAAAATGAATCAATATCTCATGAGATGCTATAGTATAACTGCGAGAGAAAAATTGATTTTCCAAGTGTAATATTTAGCAGTATATGCTGTAACAGATGCGTAATATATGAGTAACAAAATAGAGCACTATTGAAAGAAACGATACTACTGTCATATCCCCAGCACTGATGGGCCACAGGCTTGCCGGTGGTAGATTGCCCTTATGCTCTTTAAATCTAAACAAAGCACAACAGATTATGTTATTTAGGATAAATCAGCTATATGGAAAAACCGTCGAACTTTGGTCATTACCAGAGTTCGACGGCTTTTAGCTGAGGGATGAGTTTTTTACCGAAAAAGGGATATTTCGTAATTAAGTTTCGTGGATATATAGTTAGTCAAAGTAGTTAATGCCCATTGCTGCCTTTACTTCTTTGAGTGTCTTGTCAGCAACTAGATTTGCCTTTTCACATCCTTTATGAAGCATGTCATATACTGCAGGAATGTCCTTGGCAAATTCAGCGCGTCGCTGACGGATAGGCGTTAACTCTTTGTTTAGTACTTCAAATAAGTACTTTTTGATTGTTACGTCTCCTAACCCGCCATGTTGATAATGCTCTTTAAGTTCCTGAACTTTTTCTTTGTCAGGATCGAAGATGTCTAGGTAGGTAAAGACGATATTGCCTTCAACCTTTCCAGGATCTTCAACATGAATATGGTTAGGATCGGTATAGATTGACATTACTTTTTGTCGCAGCGTGTCTTCATCATCAGAAAGATAGATGGTATTGCCCAATGATTTGCTCATTTTGGCATTTCCATCTAATCCGGGAATCCGCCCCTGGCCTTTAGGAGGAAAGATTCCCTTTGGTTCTACCAAAACGTCGCCATAAATGTTGTTAAATGAGCGAACGATTTCACGAGCTTGTTCCATCATTGGTTCTTGATCATCACCAACTGGGATAAGTTGTGCTTTGAAGGCAGTAATGTCTGCTGTTTGACTAACCGGATAAGTCAAAAATCCAGCTGGGATGGAGTGATTGAAATGTTTTTGCTGAATCTCAGACTTAACGGTTGGATTGCGTTCCAAACGAGAGACTGTAACTAAGTTTAAGAAATACATATTTAGCTCAGAAAGAGCTGGAATCTGTGATTGGACATAAATAGTTGACTTTTCTGGATCCAAGCCAACAGCAAGATAATCCAACGCGACTTGAGTCAAGCTGTCTTGAATCTTTTTAGGATTCTTTGCATTGTCTGTCAGAGCTTGTTGGTCTGCGATCATGATGAACATGTCGTATTTTCCTTCGTTTTGCATTTTTACACGTTGTCGAAGTGAACCAACATAGTGTCCGATGTGAAGCTTACCTGTAGGACGATCACCTGAAAGTACAATTTTACGTTCATTTTCCATAGTATTTCCTTCTCTCTTTAGAAATTAAATAAAAACTAATCGTCAAGTAGGTTCGTAATATTGAAATAGATATATCTAAAAAAATTGGTATTAACGTAGTTATCAAGTGTGTAGATATTAAGAGGAGAGACTTTAAATACTATCCAAATCAAAATTAAAGTTCTTGACTTTTAGCAATGATGCTTGTCGAAAGGATCCCACTCATATTTTGCTCGTGCACCGCCAATATACTTAGGTCTTGAGCGAAGAAAAGTGACATGGGCCCTTCCGATTTCTTTTACTGAAGTGCGTACAGGTACCTGTACGAATTTTACATGCATACCTATTGCAGTATCGCCGATATCTATGCCGGCATCGGCGACAATATGTTCTACTTCTACAGGATCGTTGAGATTCTCAAAAGCTGCTATCTGCCCTGCGCCGCCAGCGTGAATTTGAGGAAATACGTTTACGATTTCGAAATTATGTGCTTCAGCGACGCTTCTCTCAACTACTAATGCTCTATTTAAATGTTCGCAGCCCTGTACTGCCAAATGAATATGCAAAGGATTTAGAATGTCTAGAATTTGCTTAACCACAGCTCTTCCAATCTCGATATTTGAGTACTTGCCAATTCGCTTACCCTGGATTTCGCTAGTACTCATGCCTAATACAAGAATGCTGTCTGGTTTGAGATGAGCCTGCTGTAGGAGCTCAGATATTGCCATTCTAGTAGATTGAAGGATGCTTTCAATATCAAATTCTTCCATTGTAACTGCTCCCTTTTCTAGAAGTGGAAAATAGCTTTAAGGATAAAGAATCCAATCGGGAAGAGTAGGGCAGGAAGCATATTGGTTGTCTTAAGATCCTTAACGCCCATTAAGCTCAGACCAGATGAGGCAACCATAAACCCACCAAGAATAGCAAATTCAGTGATCAAATCGTTAGTCAGCCAAGTTTTAGCAAATGTAGCAATTAAGATAAGAACGAATTGATATACAAAAATAATTGGTGCACAAACGATCATTCCGATACCATCAGCAGCTGCCAGTACTAAAACCATAACAAAGTCAAGAGATGCATTGATGAAAAGAAATGCAAAGTTGTGCTGAGTTGCAGCCATGATACATCCAACAATTGGAAGTGCCCCTAAAGTTGATAGGATACATTCAGTGACGATGGATTTTCCCAGACCAGCTGATTTTCCGGCAGTCAATCCGTTAATTCGGTCATCCAGCTTCCACATAGTCCCTAAGACAGTCCCAAATACCATTGAAATAATAAATAAGCAGGCATAGTGAGATTTAGGCATATATTCAGCCAAGCTTTCAAAGCCGACCCCAAATGCGACAAAACCAATGATTGTCAGCATAACTGCCTTATATTTGTCATTCATCTTCTTGCCGACAAATCCACCAAGGAAAGAAGCAAGAATAATACCACCGACATCGGTAAACGTACCAGTTAGACTTGTTAACATAATATCAACGACCTTACTACTTAGATTATTAATAGAAAGAGGCTCAGCCAATGCTGAGCCTCTAAAGAGTGATTAAAGCCCATGCTGAGTTAGAACAGATGGTTACAGAATGTTTTCGTGTTCAGCAATCAGCTCGAACTTCTTTTGCAAAGCTTCTTTGATGCGTGGTGCCCAGTAATCAAACGTTTCGTCATCATAGCACCATGGTGTCATGCAGGATGCCCGCAGGATTTCCAACTTACCTTCCTTATGGTATTCTTCTCCGTCAATGCCCAAAGACTTAATGAATGAAAGTGGAGCATCGCCGTAGTTATCGGTACCAAAGTTACTGTCAGAAGTAAGCAGGTCGAGACTGTACATGTCACCGCCTTTTGAAGTAGAAGTATATTCGAAGACAGCTTGAGTCAGATCATTCATTGCCTTCAGACTGTCGTTGCCTTCTTCTTTGTATACCCAGTCGACCATGTTAAAGTCTGGGTCGTAAACTGCGTGAGATACAATGGTCTTGCCATTTACTTCAAACTTCATGCCATCAACAAAATCATTGAAGCGACGGGCGGCATACAGAGTACGGGCAACCAAGCGGCCATAGCCAGAGATGTTCAGAGGAAGAACGCGATGAGCTGCCCAAACAGCTGCGGCAGAACCAGCAGCTTTAGATCCTTCAAGAGTAAATTGGCCAATAGAAGCAGGAACTGCAACACCTTCTTGGAATGCATAAGGTGCGTAGTAAGTCAGCGTGTCCTTTTCGCGGTTATCTTTGATAGCCAAACCACCGGCGTCATATGGAACATATCCCATCTTGTGAGGGTCAACGGTTACAGAGTCAACTTCGGACATTGCCTTGTATGCGTTGTAGACATCTTTCTTCAAGAATTGGTTGTTTTCGGTAAAGATGCCGTACTTTTCAAATTCGTCCTTCAGATTTTCGTAAGGAATAAAGTTTCCTTCTTCATCCAAGTACGTTGCGCGACCATAGCCACCGTAAGCAGCATCGACGTGAATAGTAAAGTTGACGCCTTGTTCGTTAAACTTCTTACGCAATTCGACGATTTGGTCAACATGGTCAATGGCACCTTCTTCGGTCGAACCAACAACAGCAACAACCCCTAAAACAGGAATGTGCTTATCAGTCAGATCTTGAATAATTTCTTCAAGCTTCTTGATATCAATGTGGTAGTGTTCATCGACAGGAAGTACGACCAATTGATCTTCACCAACACCAGTGATATCCAAAGCTTTACGCCATGAATAATGCATAGTAGAAGGAACAAGCCATTTACCAAGCTTATCAAGATTCTTACCGCTACGAGCAGAACGGGCTTTAACGTCGTTCTTCTTGTCGCCAGACTTGTCAAGAAGGTCTAATGATTCCTTTACTGACATGTTAAGCAGTTCCCATTCGCTCTTACCTTCAACCAGTTCAGGACAAACTTCCTTGATGGCCAATGGGATGGATGCAGTATTACGAGCCAACCACAAAGCAGTTACATTGGCGATAGAACCATCAGTTGCAACATAGCCCCAACCGTTATCATCAAAACCGCTAAGTTTAGCTAAGTCTAAACCAACTTCTTTTTCCATTAACGTGGAAGCTGGACTGCCGGCCCAAGCAACACCGTTCCCATTCCAAAGAATTGCAAAGTTGTAGGCCAGGATGGATGGCAGAAGCGTTTCATTGTCCATTTGAGCCCAGTAGCGCCCTGCAGTTGGCCAAGGAATAGAACCAGAACGCAGCTTACGTGAAAGTTCATGCATAACGTTCTTCATATTAACTACGGCTTTTTGGAATTCTGGAGATGCCTTTTCATCTTCAGAAATGGATTCGGCATCTTCAGGATTAAAGTTCTTACGGTAGCCGACATGGTCATCGATTAATTCATTAGTTAATTCCTTGAACAGTTCAACGTTTTCACCTTTAGGGCCAAGGAAATAAGCGGATAAGTCCATGTCTTTATAATCTTTTACATTACTCATTTAAAGTTCCTCCAAACACCTGCATAAAGAGAATGTAAGCGTATTTAGTTGATCAACTGTCTCAAATTTACCATTTTTTTTTTTTTTTCAACTGAAAGTGCGAAAATGTAAGCGAAAACACTGGCGTGGATATTTTAGATACGATTCGTTTACTTTTTTCTACTATAATATGTAAGCCTAAAAGCAAATTTCTCATACGGATATAAATAAATATAAATTTAATTGCTTACATGAAGAAATATTCATATATATATATATCGGAACTAAACGAATGATGTGCCTTTTTTATTGATATTAAAGAACTTAAAAATTCATTTTGTTTGGGGCGTGTTTGTGGGAGTAAATATGAGTATCGATACAATATTGATTAATATTTAGATATTTCTTGCAAAAATATGTTGAAAAATCGTATATTAATGGCATTAAAGAGTGATTGTATTTATAAATTTGCTGTTGTAAAAAGCCCTTTGCTGTTTGTAGCAACGATGAGATTCTATGATTCTGCATGTAGATAATGGGAGTGATTTTAATGAAAAAATCTGCAACGGTTAGACATTTGGTATTCACGGCGCTTTTGACGGCGCTGACTTTGATCTTTGGTCGTTTCTTCTTAATTCCGCTGCCTTGGACGCATGGTAACATCAATCTCTGCGATGTTGGCATTTTTATCGGTGCCATGCTGCTGGGACCATGGGCGGGTGGCTTTATCGGTGGCTTTGGCGCCATGTTTCTGGACTTGATTTCTGGCTTTGCCCAATATGCACCATTTTCGTTCATCTCACACGGTCTGGAAGGGATCGTTGCCGGATTGGTCTTTAAATACGTTCGTGGCAAATGGGGCCGTATTGCCGGTGTAGCCGCGGGAACGATTGTGATGGTAGTAGGCTACTTCTTCTCAGATGCAATTCTTTATACCTGGGCAACTGGTGCAGCCGGTATCTTCCCAAACCTGATTCAAGGAATTGTCGGCTCGGTAATCGCGCTTCTGATTGCCTCGCCAGTTGAAAAAGCCATTCACCCGACTTTAGTTGGGAAATAGCAGATGCTGTTACGTAGATTTCAAAACATTTGGAGGGAAACTTAAATGAATATTATTGATGAACTGACCTGGCGCGGGGCCGTTAATCAGGTAACTGACGAAGAAGGCCTGCGCGAACTGACGGAAAATGAAAAGATCGGCCTCTACTGCGGGACCGACCCAACCGGCGACAGCCTGCACATTGGCCATCTGATTCCGTTTATGATGCTGAAGCGATTCCAGCTGGCCGGCCACCATCCCGTTATCATCATCGGGGGCGGGACCGGTGCGATTGGGGATCCATCCGGGCGCAAAACCGAACGGACCCTGCAGACAGAATCACAGCTGGAGCACAACGTTAAGGCCCTGACCAACCAGATGATCAAGCTGTTCGGGACGGAAAACTTCACCATCGTCAACAACTATGACTGGCTGTCCAAGCTGAGCATGATCGACTTTCTGCGCGACTACGGCAAGCTGTTCAGCGTAAACACGATGCTGAACAAGGAAGTCGTAGCCAGCCGTTTGGAAACCGGGATCTCCTACACCGAGTTTACCTACCAGATCCTGCAGTCCATCGACTTCCTGCATCTCTACCGGCATAATGACGTTCACCTGCAGATTGGCGGGGCTGATCAATGGGGCAACATTACTTCCGGGATTGATCTGATTCATAAGATTGAAGGTCCCGACGCCAAAGCTTTTGGTCTGACGATTCCGCTGATGCTCAAAGCAGACGGCACCAAGTTCGGTAAGACAGCGGGCGGCGCAGTCTGGTTGGATCCGGAAAAGACGACGCCATACGAGTTCTACCAATTCTGGATCAATCAAGATGACCGCGACGTCGTTAAATACCTGAAGTACTTCACTTTCCTGAGCAAGGACGAAATCGACGCGCTGGCTGAAAAAGTCAAGACCGAGCCATGGAAGCGCGCGGCCCAAAAGACGCTGGCACGCGAGGTTACCAAGTTCGTGCACGGTGAAAAGGCCGTTGAAGAAGCCGAACGCATCACGGCAGCACTGTTCTCCGGCGACGTTGCCCAACTGTCCGCCAGTGAGATCGAACAAGGCTTTAAGAACATGCCATCCGTTGAGGTTGCCAACCAAAAGCAGAACATTATCCTGTGGCTGGTTGACGACACCAAGATCGAGCCTTCCCGTCGTCAAGCCCGCGAAGACGTCAAGAACGGCGCCATCCGCATCAACGGCGAACAAATCATGGACGAGAATGCCGAAATCGATCCAAGCACGCATTTTGACGGTAAGTTCGTGATCGTGCGCAAGGGTAAGAAGCGCTACTGGCTGGCACGGGTAAAGAAGTAGCTATTCCAGATAGAGAAATTAATCAGTAGCAACTGTTATCAATATCCAGGCTCGGCTTAACTCCGCGCTCTGGTCTCCCCTCCGGCGGGCCGCATGTGCCATGCTTACCATCGCCTCGGGAGAGCCCTATCGCTGCTCCGTGTCGCCGAGCCTGGTGATGGGGCCTGCATACTCATCTGGTAGTTCTGAATAACATAAGCAATTCCTTTTGTAGAGAATCTTTCCGTGGATTCAAAGTCGGCAAAAGCAACTTGGGATTCAATAAATAAAATAGACAGCATATGCAAGATAGAAGTCGCGATCCTCACTGGGTCACGGCTTTTTGCGTACTCAAAAAGCGCGCCATGTAAGCTGACGCGCTGATTAAATGCTGTTGTATTCTTAGTTTTGGTTCTTTAACTCAGCTTCACTCTTTAACTGTGATGCATATTTGGCGATCTCAGCCTTTTGTGATGACGTTTGATAGTAATTCTCAATCAACTCATCCATAGGAATCGTGTTTTTAACATAGTGTCCATCAGCCATAACGCCGTCTTCACCAATCTCGAACGTCGTATAGATAACATTATTGCCATCACGTTTGAAGAACACTTCGCTTGCTGCGTCACCATTTCCAGTGATTTCCAGATAGCCATTGAATTCAGGTGAAGTACTGGAATCAAGCGGCTTATCGATGAAGTAGACGCCCGTTCCCGCCTCGTTATTAATCAGTGAAATAAACCATTCTTGATTATATTGAAGTCCCACCATAACGGCTAACGTACGGTCGTCAAGCTTTTCCGTTTGCGAGCTTGAAGTACTTGACGCCGAGCTGCTGGATGAGGAACTACTGCTTGAGGATGAAGCAATCGAAGCGGTTTTAGCTGATTTCTGACTTGAAGTGCTGCTGGTTGACGAAGAGTTGGACTTAGCGTTTGAAGAACTGCTCTGTTGGCCACGGGCGGCTAATCCGAAGCCGGCTAAAGCGATCATCGCTGTGGTGATGATTTTCTTGTTCATTGGTTCTCCTCCTAGTTTCCGTAAACCTTGGCAGCGTTAGCCAGTTGATTTACCTGGTCAGTGGCCTTCTGGGATGAGACAAAGCTGTTGATGTTCTTTTGACTGGCAGTACCAATCTCACCTGAATCAGTTGGTGTTGTCTTATAGAAGTGAATCGTACCGTCTGCATCTACTGAATAGGCAATGTATGAGTCCAACTCGCCAGGTGCTAAATGGTAGAGCGTGTTTCCTTTATCATCAGTAACCTTGCTGACTGCCAACTGGGAATGCTTAACCGCGAAATCGTAACAGTTCTTGAATTCCTCATTGTTCAGTTTGTTAGCGCCATAGTAGGTAACGGTGACTGAATCTTTGTTGACCGTCATGGTAGTAGTGTGGGCGCCGAAATCAATGGTGTAGGTGTTGCTAGATTGCTTCCAGTTCATGTTTTGAATGGCGTTATTAAGCAGATTGTCAATTCCCTGGCCATCTTGTTTCAAGAAACCCATCATGGCGTATTCTTCATCCGTGTACTTTTGTGTTTGAGATGAAGAGCTTGAAGAAGAGGCAACGGATTGCTTCTTTGATGTACTGGTCTTAGTAACGGCCTTGCTGCTTGATTGGCTGCTGCTCTGTTCAGACGATGATGATGATTGACTTCCACATGCAGTCAGCAGGAAGCATGACATTAATGCGGATGTGATAACGATGGATTTTTTATTGATACTCCCCCAAGAGTGTTGTTTTTGTTTATATAGTATAAGGATAACTCAAATCAAATATTATAGTATGCACCATCAGTAAAATGATAGTGTAAGTTAGAAACACTTTTATGTTGTCTATTTAAAGCGGTATAAATTTACTTTCACTTCATTCTCACAATAATCCCTAGCAATCAAGGACGTACTTCCTCAATCTTGGCACAAATTGGTGTTTCAAAATCATTATAATATAGTATAATCAATTCATTAAGCATCAAGAACTAGGGAGAGATACATATGCCATTGGAAGATTTTGAATTCAAACGTGATGGCAATACGCTGAGGGTTTTTGACAAGGCAACCGGCGAACTTATCGATTCCGGTGAGTACGTTGAAGTTGCCAGTCACAAGCAGAAACGGCGCTTTGTCGCATTTGAGAAGTACTCATATAAGAAGTTTGAACTGGAAGAAAAGCTCTGGGTCGGCGCGGATTTCCTCAAACGCAACCTGATGAGCTCGGTCCGTTATTTTAACGCGCCGGTGCTGGGCTGCCGGACCTATTTCAATAAAGAGGATGTTGATCGGTGGGTGGCTGACAACTTTCTGCCATACCGACGAACAATCGCGCTTTGTCTCAGTGATTTGACGCCTGAAGAGCAGGAATGGGTTAAAGGATTTGCTAATCGATACAACGAACGGGCAAACCAGCTAAACCTTAAACGAAATCCAAATGAGAAAAAGCAATTTATCAAGGATATGCGCAAGGAATGGGTTGATTATATCGGTCATGAGCAGGCTAACCGCCGTATGGCAATGTTTCAGCCGGTAGAAACACCCGATCGCACGGCAATCTATCCACCTGTTCAAATTCAAGACGGGCAGTACCGTTTTCGATTGTATCGCGCGGGAGATGTCAAGCCGCTGCCAAAAGGTAATATGTCTGAAATCACGATGACGCGCCGAGCATATATGATCAATGGCAGTACGATTGAGTGGAAGTTTGGCAAAGGTTTGCGTCCCAAGACTCTATTTGAAGTCGAGAAGCTGCCAGATGACGCGATGTGGCGGTTATTTTCTCGTAAGGTACGCAGCATTATCTCGCAAATCTATTCAACGACCAGCTACGAACTTTATCTCAAAAATGGCGGCAAACGCAGATAGGGATAGAAAAGCGTCCAGACATGGGCGTTTCTATTTGTGTTGAATTTTATAGTTATAATATAGTACAACATATTTAAAAAGACAAAAGAAAGCGCTATAATATCAATGAAGGGTTAGCCCATCCCTTCAGAAATTTCATCTCACGAAATTTTTCACCCAATTCACATTGATTTTGTTTCGCTAGATAGATGATTAACAATCTCATTCCGCTTAGTTGATTATCCAGAATCGTCTCACTGACTGCCAGTGGGGCGATTTTTTTGTACGATTAAGCGAACGTCCCAAATGCCTGATTGGTTCGTGCGTTGCGGCAGGCGACATATCCGTATTGATGGTTCGCGCGCGGCTGTCTGAGCCAAACGAAGCCACCGTGACGCGACCAGGCATCATAGCTCACGATGACACCCGCCGGCAGCATGGCGATAATGGCTGAATCGGTTCGTGCTCCCCAGCGAAGGTGCAGCGACATACCCAACAGAAAGCTGCCTTTTTCCTTGTGCCACGTATCGCCCAGTTCATCAACCCATGAATCGGGAACGGGAATCTTAACCTTTGGCGTTGGTGCCTGTTCAACCTGGATCGCGAGCTGACCATCCGCGTAGCCAATCTTAGGGTCGGTGTAGTAGCCATGGAAGTCATAGGACATGTCGACACCGATACCAGCTACCGAAAAGCTGTTGGTGAACTGCCAGGTACCAACGTTGGGAACGCCAGGCTGCGACTCGCCATAGTTGGCCACCCAATCATTTTTGGCGATCAGCTCCGATTGAATCAGCCGCTTTTCCCAGAACCAGGACGCCATCGAATACACGTCCACGTTTAAGTGCTGCTGATCAATCAGATACTGCAAAAACGCGTTGACGTCAGCGGTTGGGTAATGGGCGAGGGCGTCATCTTCCGCATCCACCGCCAAGACACTTTCTTTGCCCAATCCCAGTGCCGTTGCATTTTGGTAGAACCACTTGGCCTCATTGATCGCGTCCTGCCGACCATTGAAACGCGCGTAGTGATAGCCATGCACGCCCGCGCGTTGCCTATCTGCGCCTTGGCTTTGGGATTGATATAGGCATCCCCATCTGCGGAGCCTTGCGTAATCTTGACGATAACTGCTTTGACTCCTTGATTCTTCAATGCTTGGAAAAACGCCGGCTCATCAGGCTGATAGCTGCTGATGTCGGCGACTAATGGAAAACTGGTCATAAAAACATCTCCTTTAAAGGTTATATTATAAATAGACTAATACTGAAAAGCCGAACCACCATTCTTGATTAGCAATCCGTGGCCGACTATAATGAAGACGTAAATAAAAGGGCTCGACGCCTGCACAGCGCCAAGCCCACGTTGTCATCATCGACAGCGCCTTACTTCAGATCAATAGCAGAAATAAAGCACCGTCCCAGTCGCCAAACTGCGGGACGATGCCTTTTTTATTCTCGTGGCTTTTTTGGCCAGAGAAAGACCACCGCGATGACCAACGCCAGAAAGCAGACGGTTCCCAACGCGGCCAATTGCACGGTTTCCGGTAGGCCAGGCAGCGCGCTGAGCACTTTTGCCAAGCCGGCGAACGGATCAAGGTCTGACATCACGCGAGCTCCTTCCCGAAAGAAGGCGGCCCAGAGCAGTCAAAACGACTTTCATCATGGCAATCGCCTCCCCTCATAATGTTTCCAGAAGAAGCAAAGCGCTGCCATCAGACAACACCTTAATTATATTGACTTCCGCAGAGGTTACCAATTCTTTTGCGTGATAAGTCATTTTATTATCAGTTTTTTGTTATAATATAGTATAATTAATAATGGTTGGACGGTTATCCCCATTCTCGCCCAACTTAAACGCCTGTATATATCAATAGTTTGCTGCATGTTCCGACTAATCATTGTTAGTCATTCGTTCATATAATAGTAGTCACTGACGTCCGCGTTTTCCTCAGCGCGGGCGTTTTTTGTCGTCTTCATATGATATATTAAAGATAACTACATATACTAAGGGGAAAATTTCATGTCAGAGATATATCCATTGGGAGAGTATAAGGATAAATATATAGAGCTGTTAGATGACTATGAGTTTGATCCAGGTGATATCGTGGCCATGGGAAATCTGATTGGGTTCCTATCTGACTACATTTACAGTCCGGTAGAATATCTGTTTTTGGATGAAGAGATTAACCAGATTCTATTCAATAAACGACTGATGCTGAGTAAGCTGACGGAAGTATTATTGGATAGTAATCATGATGACATTTCCATGCTGATCAATCTACAGCTCGCACAGGCTTTGTTCTTTCGAGGGGATTGGAAAACATCAGGCAATATATATCACAGCATTTTGAAATGGGAGCTGGGGCGTGCCGAAATGGGGGATGCCGATTTTGAAGATATCGATTTCAATGACTTGGTTCTGCGGTTGATTCATAATATCTGTACCATCTGTGATCTAAGTGGAAATGCCGATGGTGCCGATAGCATCAAACGCAGTGCTCAAGGTATCTTCAACATTAACTGGAATTTTTACCAGCGATTTATGAAAAATCATCCCGAATATGAAGAAATCACTTCAAAACAACTGTACCTGCTTCATAATGATTCTTCCTCGCTTTATTTGGTCGATGGTCCAAGCGCGTCTGACTATGGTGACCTTTTGGAATCAATGGAGTTCGACTTGGAGGATAATCCAGGCAGCGTGGAGAATTTGAAGCTTTCCGATGAGCCTTGTCTGCTTACTGTCAGCGATGATCAACAAAGTGTTTTTGCAGGCTCTCTTGATGGCAATGGCGCTGGTTCGTTCATCTTCTGGTTAGACAATCCAATGGCTGAACCGACAGAATCAACTGTTGACAGTACGGATAGTGTAGAGCCTTCAACCGTGTCCGATGAAGAAGAACAGACGAATGATGATAATAACATCACGGAAACCGTTGCTGCTGAAGAGGATGACGCGACCCTGGAAGAACTGTTGGCCCAGCTGAATGATCTGGTCGGTCTCGATTCCGTTAAGAAAGATGTCAACTCATTGATTAACCTGCTTAAGGTCCGTAAGATTCGGGAACAGCGCGGAATAAATCAGCCCGCCATGTCGCTGCACCTGGTGTTCTATGGCAATCCAGGAACCGGTAAGACCACCGTTGCGCGTCTGTTGGCGAAAATCTACCATAAAATGGGGATTCTCTCCAAGGGTCAGTTGGTTGAGGTTGACCGCTCCGGACTGGTAGGCGGTTATGTCGGGCAGACGGCAATCAAGACCAAGAAAGTGATTGATCAGGCACTGGGCGGGATTCTGTTTATCGATGAGGCCTACACGCTCGCATCGGGAAGCGGCAGCGACTTTGGTCAGGAAGCCATTGACACGCTGTTGAAGGCCATGGAGGATCACCGTGATGACTTTATCGTGATCGTTGCCGGCTATCCAAATCAAATGGCCACCTTCCTGGCATCCAATCCCGGCTTGAAGTCACGCTTCAACAAGTACTTGGAGTTTGAGGACTATGAACCAGCCGAACTGTTGGAAATGTTGGACAAGATGTGCGCCCAGTATGGGGTAGAGCTGACTGACGAGGCACGCGACTACGCTATGAATCTTTTCCAGACGACCTGTGCCGACCGACCAGACGACTTTGCCAATGGTCGCGCAGTCAGAAACTTCTTTGAGGATGCCTTAACCGCACAAGCTAATCGTCTGGCTGCCGAAAATGACTTTGATGAGGGCCTCTCGATTATTAAATCCATTGATCTGGCCAATGCCGAACTCGATTAGCTGCAATGACAGTTTTTTGGCAGAACGGCTAATTTAAAATCGCTTTAGACTAGAGTATAATCATTCTTGAGGGTATGGTTTCCCCTCACTTAAATTGTCTGCTAGCTATTATTCAATCCTTATATAACTAGCACTTACCATTCATATAGCGCCTTGCTTGGTCTGGCAAGGCGTTTTCAAATTGCAATGCCGTTTGAAATCAGCTATAATTATGGCGTAAACAAAAAGGCTAACGTGAGGGAACACGTTAGCCCGAATGTCCTTGAAAATCGACAGTGTTTCGCAAATTAATATAGGTTAATAAGCAATAACACCATCTTTACGAGTTGCAGCTCTAAGATGGTTTTTTCTTTTTGGTCAGAAATGACTGACCATGTAGCAGCCGGCTATGAGGGAAGCAATCACAATGATTACGACCGTGGCCAAGGCTGCATACTGAACGCCAATTGGCAAGCCATGCAGTTCGTGAAGAACAGCGGCAAAACCTTTTAAGTCGGCGCCATCTTGATGTCGGTTTGACACTTATGAATCCCTTTCCTAATGATGGGAAGCGTCGCACGTTTTTTCAACTCCTTCATTGGCATCGCTCCCTTCGAAAAGCGAAGCACCGCCAATGTTCTTGGACAAAAATATTATACCATAATCGAGTCAGCGGCTAACTGGCTCGATTTTTTAGTGTATTTCGATAATTGCCTCTTAGACGAAACGTAATGGACAATTACCCATCTATTTAAATTTCAGTGCGTCTGAGAGGCAATTTTTGTATTTCGGAGGTTTGGGCTGCTTGATCGGCCATGATCATGATCCGAAGTGTTATTTCTATCAAATAACACCTCGAAAAAGGCGGTTTAAAGGCATCCGTTTTTATGCTAAAATTAAGACGTGTTATTTGTTCATATATAATAAAAATGATACTTATCGATTTTGCGAAAAAAAGTGGAGTGACAAGATGGCCAGACTGATTGACGATGTATTTAAGCATCAAAAATTCATCCCCACGCAGATGACCGAATTTGGTTTTCAGAAAACTGGGGATTCCTATACATACGAAGAGAATTTTCTCGGTGGTTCATTTCGAGCGGTCGTCACCGTGAAAAACGGCAAAGTTCATGGCCAGGTCATTGACTGCTCAACTGGGGATGAATATTACCAGATTGACGTGCCGGCAATGCAGGGCAAGTTTGTCAGTTCAGTCCGATCCGGCTATCTAGAGATCTTAGGGCAGATTGTCGATCACTGTTGCTTGTCCATGCCATTTACATCCCCACAAGCCAATCGAATTACAGACAGGATTTATGATCAGTATCGCGTCATGCCGGATTTTCCTTGGAAGTCCAAGAGCAACAAGGATAATGGCGTTTTTCGACATTTGAATTCAGGCAAGTGGTTTGGCTTGATCATGAACGGTCGGCGGGGACTCATTACTAAAGATGATGATGAACAAAACGTTGATATCATCAATCTGAAAAGCGACACGCTGCCAGTTGACGGCAAATCCATTTTCCCGGCCTACCATATGAACCATAAGTACTGGATTTCAGTCGTACTTGACGATCAGCTGGGCGACAATGACGTAATGAGACTGATTGATGAAAGTTTCCGTTTGACGGGAAAGCAGGGGTGATTAAATGCGACAGATCGTATTGCCAATCAAGGATGATGAGGTACTCAAGCAAGTGCAGGACACGCTGTTGAACAACTTCAAGTCTGGTCGGCGCAACTACACCATCTTTCAAGTCGGCAAGGCAACGCTGCTGCGGGTCAGCGACGTACTGCGACTTAAACAGGCGGACGTTTTCGATGACTATGGCGCCATCAAACAGCACGCGTTCATCAAGGATAAGAAAACCGGTAAGCGGAACACGCTCTACCTCAAGCCGGTGATGATGGACCTGGTGATGTATCAACAGTGGCTTAAGCGCAACGGCTATGAGGGTACAACGGAATGGCTGTTTCCTTCTACCACGCGACCGCAGAAGCATATTGACGAGCGCCAGTTCTATAACGTGATGGCCAAAGTCGGGGATTTGTTGGACATCAACTACCTAGGCACGCACACGATGCGCAAGACTGGGGCCTATCGCGTGTACGTCCAATCTAACTACAACATCGGCCTGGTCATGAAGTTACTGAACCATTCCAGTGAAGCCATGACCTTGGCGTACCTAGGACTTGATCAGGTCAGCCGTGAGCATATGCTGGATAAGATTGATTTTGGGTAAATGAAAAGACCTTGCCGTAGTGGAATACCGCTTTGGCAAGGTCAATTAATTTAGGCGTATAAGTTTAGCAACAATCAGTCATTTCTTATTTTCATTCGAATGCCTTTTTTGTACTAATTTTTGAACTGCATCAGAAGGTATGCTCAAAACCTCCTTTGGAAAAAGAGCCCAAAAAATAAGAACAAATGAAATAAGTGTAGCTGTAAATTCAAATTGCTCTTTAGTTTGAGTTATTAATAAACCAAGAATGGTTGAAATTATAATTACAATTAACGAAAAATCATCTAAATATTTTTCATCTATCTGGAATTCAAACATTTCCGAAATCCATGCAAGGATAAATATTGGAAAATAGAAAAGACCTGCTAATAGAAAAATGGTAATTAAGCAGTCCTGTACTCTAAGTCTTTTTAAATCGAAAATAACAGCATCCGGTCTAGCAAAAACTGTAAGATGACTAACTACCAAAACAAAGAAATAAAGGCAAAGGATACAAGTTATAAAATTAAGTATTTTTTTACCGTAGTGATGGCACTTTACTAAGTACTTAAAAAATTTATACATAAAGTTTTCCATTTTTGATCCTAATAATTAAGTATTTAAAATCAACGAGTAATATATTACTTATTGTAATTGATTATAGAGTTAACCATTATTATAGACCGCTATATAAACTAATCATAATACGGATCCGTTATGACATTTATTTCCATCTTTACGAACACTTATTCGCAGATTGTAATAGAATACAAACAGAGGTTCGGGGAGGGCAGCAAGATGGACAGTTCAGAAGAGCCGCGGGGGATTTTCCTGGTCATCGACAATAAATCATTCTATGCCACGGTTGAGTGCACGATGCGCGGGTTGGATCCGCTAACCACGCCGCTCGTAGTCATGTCGGAAGCCGAAAATACCAATGGCGGGCTGGTGCTGGCCTCTTCTCCAATAGCCAAAAAGCTTTACGGCATCTCCAACGTCAATCGTCAGCGTGATCTGCCGCGCGACAATCACCTGATCGTGGTGCCGCCGCGCATGAACACGTACATCGAGAAGAACATCGAGGTCAACAACATCTATCGCGAGTTCGTGGCCGATGAGGACCTGCTGCCGTATTCGATTGACGAGTCGATTCTGGACATCACTCATTCCTGGAAACTGTTCGGGGATGATCCAATTGCGGTCGTTAAAAAGATTCAAAAGACCGTTCATGACCGCCTGAAGCTGGTTACCACGGTAGGCGTGGGCGAAAATCCGCTACAGGCCAAGATTGCGTTGGACGTCTATGCCAAGCATGATCCGCACTTTATCGGCGAGATCACCTATAACACGGTCAAAGAAAAGATCTGGTCCATCCCTGAGATCACTGACGTCTGGGGCATCAACGAGCGAACTGCCAAACGTCTTGCCGGACTGGGAATTCATTCCATGACTGAGCTGGCTCATGCCGACCCGTTCATTCTCAAGGAAAAGATGGGCGTTATCGGCGCACAGCTGTATGCCTCTGCCTGGGGAATCGACCGCACCGACCTGGCTGAGGAAGTCCTGCCAAAAGACAAGAGCCTGGGCAATTCGCAGGTCCTGCCGCGCGATTATACGAGAGCCGAGGAGATTGAAGTCGTTATTCGAGAAATCGGTTCACAGGTAGCTTCTCGGCTTCGCGCGCATGACAAACAGGCAGGGGGCGTATACCTTTCAATCGGCTATTCGCTGAGTACGCCAACGGAAGAAACCGGCTTTGCCCACTCGCTGAAGCTTTCCGATTCAACGGTCGATTCAAACCTCATCAACGAGCAGCTGCTTTATCTGTTCTATACATACTGGGATGGAGTATCGCCGGTTCGTCGCATCAGCGTGGCCGCGACTCGCTTGGCCGACCGCTATGGCGAGCAGCTCGATCTGTTCAATCCGCCCAAATACGACATGGTTAAGCTGGAAGACACCGTTGACGCCATCCGCAAGCGCTTTGGCAAGACGTCAATCATGCGGGCGTCCAGCTTGGAGAAGGGCGGCACGTTTATCGAAAGAAGTCAGTTGGTAGGAGGTCATGCCGGTGGACAAAGCTTGGAATAAAGAAACTGAAAGCGAAAGGATCTGCGAGCGAATCAAGCGCTGCTTTACCAATCGCTGGCGCACTAAGTACTGGGTCTCCGTGGTCTACTATGAGCCGGAGCATGGCTATAACCTGTTTTTCAACATCCAGCCACGCAACGCCTATAGCCGATCCATCCCCATTGCTCGGCTGGCGAATTGCGAGTATTATGGGTTGCTTGATATTATAACTGAGGTTCGCCAAACGTATCATTTCACGCTCAACTACCTAAACTTTCCTGATGACCAGGTCCGCGAAATGAGGAGAAAATTTCGATGAGAATGCAGTTTTACGATGATCAAGAGGCTGACAAGATGGCCACGCAGTTTTTTAAATACTACTATCATGATCGCGGCAAGATGAAGTGGGCGGTTTCCTGCTTTCGGAACATACCGCCGCGCTGAAAAAGGAAATCGATAAGGAACAGGATGCTGAACATCAAGAATAGCTTTTTCAACGAGATCCGCGCTAAAATCGTGCTATAATAGCGTCTTTGCCAAATAATGCACACCTGTTTATATTAATTTGCGGTCCATGTCATTTCGACGTGGGCCGTTTTTACGCAAACACGCCAAACGGATAAACCCATTCAGCGTGTTAAGGAATAGAGAATCGATTAAATGACTACTACTTCATGGCAAATCACATGCAATGTCGAACAGGACCTTGCCAGAATCATTAGCCTATAATCCTGTCAATGATGATGCTGATCATGTTAAGACGCACTTATTAATATTGCGCCATTATTTTGAGAGTCTTAAGGCTCCTGCGTGTAAGGAAATCTATGAAATGATCGCAGACAAGAGACTATTGTTGAAGCTTTTGAATCTTGCGCAGTTCATCATACTGTTTCGTCATCCAAGAAACGTAATTCTCTCCCTTAGGTTCTGATTCAGTTACATTGAGAACCGGTATCCCATTCTTCTTGGCAAGCTTAACCAGGTTCTCAACCGTTGAGCTACTTTCCTGAGTGTTATTTACGAAAAAATCAATTCGATGGTTCTTGATGTCATCTTGAATCCCCTTAATGTCTTTAGGAGAAGGATCGGTACCATCTTCAACCGCCTTTTCAAAGTGAGTATCGTTAATCTGGTATCCCATGTTGGTCAAAGCATAGTCAAAAACGGGCTCACTGACATCTACTTGATGATTGCCTTCAACTTTGGCTGCATTGATTTTATCATTCAACTTGGCCAACTTTTTCTTATAGTTGCGTGCGTTTCTTACATAATCGCGTCTGTGGGCTGGATCAAGTTTGGAATATTTTTTGGCAAGTAAATCGGCAAGCTTTCCCATAGTATTCGGCTGATACCAGACATGTTCATTATCGCCATCCTGTTTGTGTGCTACTTGCGTTCCAACGTTAATCAAAGCCTTGGTGTTATCGTTTGCTTTAGCCGTCTTTTCCATCCAATGATCATAGCCAAGACCATTTTCTATAACTACGTTTGCTTTAGCTACCTGCATTGCCTGTTTCGTTGTTGGTTGGAATTCATGTGGGTCGGTTGCTGAACTATTAATAAAAGAAGTTACCTGCCCGTGGCTGCCAGCGACCTCTCTAGCCACCTCACCATAAAAATTCAAACTGGCGACTACTCGAATAGGCTTGTCAGCTGAGGGCTTTCTATTACCCGGTTGCCAATTAGTCAGCATCAAAAGCAAAACTACGAGCAGTGCAGAAACCAGTCCGAGAATTCCCCAATGTATTCGTTTCAAAAAAATTCCTCCTAATAGTTCTAAATCGTAATCATTACTATTTACATTTTTATAACTTAGTCTTTTATTTTGATTTTGTCAATAATAATTTTTATTTAATCCAAATTTCAGAAAGCTAAACTACTACTAAATAAAGGGTATTTTATGATTTAAAAAAATTTTTTATTTGCGTCCGACGTTATGCACTCTAACTCTTTTAACTACAAATTGTTCAAAGAAAATAGCGCTACTTCAAGCTTTTCTCGAGCCTAAAACAGCGCTGTTACTGAATTCTTCGCAACTTTTCAATTGTTGTGTCGCATTATTTATTGTGTCATGTAATTAATCGTATCAGATAAATAACTGCATCATTGTATACAACTATTTATTAATACCAGGTTTTCCAGTGATTAGGCATTGCCAAGAGAGGGATGTTTAGGCTACCCGTTTATCGACCATGGCCAGTTTCTGCTGCAGCTCAGCGCGTACCTGGCATAGAATCAGATAATGCTCTGGTCGATTATAGGACGCGGGACCTTCCTTCATCAGATCAGTCTCGCCATCAATCAAACCATTCATCAGCGCGTAGACATAGATGTGCGTCTCAAGCGTCATGTCATCGGTCTGCTTGGATCTGGTCAGCACCCGCTCCGCTAAGATCAAGCAATCAAGGTACATGTCGTAGATTTGCTGATTATAAACGTTATGATCGTTCATCGCGCTAAGGCGTTCAAACTTATCCATCATTGCGTCGTATACCTGGGTAAACATCGCGGAAACATCAAACATCGCAAAGTCCTCCTTTGAACATAAAAACCGCCTGGACCAACTCTGGCCTGGGCGGCTTCTTTAAGGGAACTTAATGAAAGTAAATTATCACCAAGTAATCAGACTTGAGATAGAATGATCATCGGCCGCCGATCAGCCCCATATCCAACCGGCTGTCTGCATCATAAAACATTATCATCAGCCGTGCCTATCAGTTTTAAACCTGATTGAACATTCAAAATTGATAGTTTTAAATATAGTTATATTATAGTACAATTGAGTATTTAAAGCTACTTAAATCGATAGAAGTTACCACTCAAAACATACCCTAAAAATACCGTTATGAAATTATGATTTTACTGCTAAGATAGGCAAGAAGACTAAAACAGCTTGCGGTCGCGATATGTTATCAACATTAATAAAAAAGAAAGGCGATTTGCTAATGGAAAAACAGATTACAATCAAGCGGGATGGCCTGCTGCTGCATGGACTGATCGATATTCCCGAGCAGGATGAGTTCGACCTGGTTATTTTGATGCATGGCTTTACCTCCGACCTTGGCTATTCAAAACGCCGGGTCTTTTATGACTTAACACCTGCCTTACGCAAAAAAGGGCTAGGTACTCTCCGCTTTGATTTTAACGGGCATGGTAAAAGTGAGGGCTCGCTTTCAGAAATGACGATTTTCAATGAGCTTGCTGATGCCAATGCTGTCCTTAATTTTGCTCAGTAGCTGAAAGGCGTTCGTCGAATTTACCTATTGGGACATTCGCAAGGTGGCGTGATTGCCAGCTTGATGGCGGCATACTATCCTGACTTGATCACGAAACTGGTTCTAATGTCTCCAGCCGCCACGCTGATTGATGACGCGCGGCTTGGCATCTGTCAGGGCAGCGTCTATGATCCGCACCATATTCCCAATACGGTTACGGTTAAACAGAAAACTATCAGCGGCTTCTACTTTAGAACTGCGCAGCTACTGCCATTGTACGATATCGCCAAACACTATGAGGGTCCCGTATGTTTGGTTCATGGCACGGATGATACCATCGTTAATCCAGTTGCCTCGCTTCGGTACCATGATGTTTACAAAAACAGCACGCTAAACTTGATTCCAAACTGTGATCACTCCTATCTCGATGAGGAGAAACGTCAACAGGCCATTGCAATCGTCTGCGACTTTTTAACTAAATAAACAGTTAAGCATGGCATGATACGTGTCATGCTTTTTTTATCAACAAAAAGCCGCGCCCTGGGATGGAACGCGGCGAGGAAGATAATCTGAAAAAGCATGAGAGGTAGGGGATGCTTGCTTGATCATTCATCTGGCAAAACATATTTCAAACAGTATCTTCTCTTCTGCCCCTCTATCTATACTATACTCTATGCAAGGTATCGAGTTTTGCACTTTTTTATTTCAATTTTTTCTGAATCAATGGCAACTTGAAAATGTATGGTTATGGCAGTCCCAAATTGTACAACATTACCTTCATTATTAATCAACTTTTTACAATCTACAATTTACTATTCACTATTTACATTGTATGAGTTTATTACATTATCACTTAAATGCCTTTATATAGCCATTTTAGCTGCGTTCACATTTTACAATTCACAATGCACAATCTACTATTTACAATTCATTATTCACTATTTACATTGTAGAAGTTTTCGAAAAGCAACAATCAGTATCGCTTAGCCATCATAGATACTACTCTAAATTCGTCAATTTCAGTCCTGTAATTTTTAGTCCCAAAAAGGAATTGCTGATGTTATTCAAGACTACATGCATCACCCCAGGCCGGCGGAACGTGAGCGGAACTAGGGGCTCACTCGAGGCGATGGTAAGCATGGCACATGCGGCCCGCCGGAGAGGAGACCCGTGAAGCGGAAGCGGAGCCGGCCTGGGGACGAACAAAAAATCTCGTTGACATTCTGCGAGGATAAGCCTAGTATTATGCCAACTCTATTTTGTACAAAGGGGGTCGATATCATGAGCAAGTTTGATTTTCTGAATAAAGCTTCAGACATGTGCATTCTAATTATTCGTCAAGCTGACATGATTTCGGCGGGGCGTTTCTTTTAGGATGCACAAGCACTCAACGCATTCTAAACAAGAAACGATTAAATTCCCCATTTTCTAAGGGCTGCCGATCATACCTAATTGATCGACGGCCCTTTCTTTTTACTTTGGGAGGTTTTGATTATGCGTAAAGAAGAAGTCTTAAAAGTGCTGCACAATGAATCATCAACGGAGGGCGTACCAATCTCATTCTGGCGACATTTTGCCGACAACGAGTTTACCGATGCGGCCAAACATCCGGAAGTCATCACAATCAATCTGGATGGTCACCAAGATTACCTAAACGCGGTTGATGTCGATCTGGTCAAAACAATGCTGGACGGCTACTTTCCATACCCATTTCATGAAGTTGGCGATCCACGCGACCTCAGCCAGCTGGCACAAGTCGAGTCGTTAAATGAAGACGACCCATGGATCACGGGACAGATTGAACTGGCTAAGAAGCAGCGCGCGATTGCTGGCGACAAGCCAATATTCGTGACGGTATTCTCGCCATTGATCCTGTTCAAATGGGCACTCATCAAACACTACGAAGAAGCATTGACTCTAGCTGACGAGCGCTTCTTTGATCTGTACGAGCAGAATCCAGAAATCGTCAAATACGTGCTGAACGTAATCGCCGATGATCAGATCAAAGTCATTAAGGCGCTGCGTGCACAGACCGACATTGATGGCATCTACTACAGCACTCAGTCCATTCAGGATCAGCGCGCTGACAATCATGAGTTCTTTGCTGAAGTTATGGAGCCGGTTGATCTGAAGGTGCAGAACGCCATCAATCAGGAATTCGAAATCAATATCCTTCACATCTGCGGATTCGATGGCGCCACCAATCATCTGGAATGGTTCACCAACTATCCGCTGCAGGTAATCAACTGGGCCACCAAAGCAGACGGTTACACGCTTGGCGAGGGCAAGAAACTGTTTGGCGGTCGCGTCGTAATCGGCGGCTTTGACAACAGTCGCAAGGGCGTTCTTTATTCTGGCGACAAGGAAGAGATTCAAGCCTACGTACGCGATCTGATTTCTGAAGCCGGGACAAAAGGCGTGATTCTCAGTGCTGATTGCACGGTACCGCGTGACATCCCTTATGAGCATCTCAACTGGGCAATCGAGGCCGCGCATAAGCTCTAAACCACATCCCCGATACACTTGACTATTTTGTATATGCATTTTGATAAAGTATCGAAGCAAGACCATTACATTTAATGATTCGCCAGACATTTGTCTCTTGTCTTGCTTCAGATCTAACTCACGGGTTATAAACATGCTGCTCAAACAACGGACTAATCTAAATCATTATCGATAGCTGATAATTCACTATTCACAATCTACAATTCATGATCAACTATTTACAATTCATTATTTACATTGTAGAAGTTTATATAGATGTGCTATAAATGCCTTTATAATGACGTTTTTATGACGTTAATAATTTACTATACACAATCCACTATCTACAATTTACAATTCATTATTTACATTGTAGAAGTTTTCAAGGGATGGAATTAAAGCCTTCTTTTCATCTTCAAAATCAACCATGGATCTGCTGATTTTCAGTCTTGAAATTTTTAGCTCCAAAAAGGAATTACTGATGATATTCAAGACTACATGCACTCATACATGACCAGAATATCATGTATATGCAGAGGGTGTATATGCATCATCCCCCAGGCCGGCGGAGTGTGAGCGGAACATGGGGCTCTCTCGAGGCGACGGTAAGCATGGCACATGCGGCCCGCCGGAGAGGAGACCCGTGAAGCGGAAGCGGAGCCGGCCTGGGGGAAACGAACATAATTTCATCAAATAATCAGGAGCCATATTACCATTATTTTTCCATTATTGGGTATTGCTCACAGGTTTTATAATAAAGTCGTTAAGGTACATGAATCAAAGCTTCTTAGCAACACTATAGATTATTCAAATTTAGTTAAAATATATATCAGCAAACAGAAAGAACAATTGATGTCAAGAAAAAAACTATTAAAAAAAGGTATATATATACTAACCGCCATTTTTATAGTTGCTGTTGTTGCTTCTATAATTAATGTAAATTTAGGAACCTTTTGTTTTCTAGCTGCTTTCCTTTATGGCCTATTATATTTGGGATATATTATTTATATATTTATCACTATTTCATTCAACCATATTAATGGCAATAATAATAACAAAAATATAAGTGGATCATCGAAAATCCAAAACGCCGCCTCATCTCAAAAAAAGATTGAAACAGATATCTCTGCAGACTGTAGAACCGCTCACAAGCCAGAAAACAAGACTTCTGTATCCATTAATCTTAAAAAGCCACTCCCTGACTCAAGTCGTGAAGATGTCATAGTTAATCACCCTAACAAAAAATGTGATAATAGTGAGTCTCATTATTGTACTCAAGAGTTGTTTCAAGATCGTCATTTCCATTTTGAACCATTAGAAGGTAATGTCCCTCAAAATATAGTAAAGGACTTCGAAAGAGTGGTTGAAGAAGCTAATAAATTAATAGGAAGTCATGACAAAAAGCAGTGGGCTAAAGGAATGTTACTCGTTCTAGATTTTCCAAATACTTTACCAAACCCCTACAAAACATTTGTTAGTAACTATATAAGCAGTTCTATGTTTGGTGGAGCATTTTCCTTTAACGATCCACATTTTAATTCTCTCCATCCTTATGATTTTTATGGTTGGAGAATCAATGAAACAAATCAAATATTTCTTATTGATCTCGTCAATATTGGTGAGAAACCTAAAATGCAAACTCTCGATGAATCTTACGTGGATTGTTACAAATATATCAGTAATAACTATAGTATTAGTTCGTTTTTGATAGAATCAAGCGTCCCAGGTGAAAAGGCACAAAAAGAACTTCAAAGCATCTGCAAAGTGGCAGAAGGCTGTGGCAATCTTCTATTGAACAAGGGTTACGCCTACCAATGTAATTATTATTTTGATATAACAACTCATGACACTGTTAGGCAAGAAGAAGTATTCAAATATTTGAGAGTCCCATTCCACTTAGTATCACAATTTGATTATTTATATCGCAATCTAACTACTTCAACGTGTAAATGGGATCATGTTAATTTAGATAAATTAAAAAGTTGTGGCCTTGGTAAGCAAATTCTCAATGCATATAATCTACTTTTAAAAAAGCACTATAAACAAGACTCTACTAATAAAAAAATGTATGATTCTATATTCGAAAAATATGAAGACTTCATCATTTCGCAAATTAATGAAAAAGTAGATGGACATGTTTATAAATCCGTTGGAAAGCGTTCTAAATGTGTAATAGTTTTAACCGACATAACTGATGATCAATTTATTATTTATAAGAAAAGGGGATTAGATGTTTATCATGGATTTGATGTTTTACGTGCTCTTGGAGTTTGGAATCAGTTTCTAAAATACATTAACCCTTAAATCGAAGTATAGAAGCCTACTACTGCAAAAATAATAATGTTATAAAAGCTAGCTTTTATAACCTGCCAAAAAATTTATGTCCTACAAACTGTAATGTCCCTTCAAGATTTAATATCAAATAACGAAAAATGAGACACCTCTTAATGCAACGAGATGTCTCATTTTTCAATTTTATACAGCTATGTCTTTTTTCGTTGCTATTTGCGTGATGTCAGCATGTCTTTTTCTTCCAGAATGCGCAGGATCTGGTAGAAGCGTGATTGGTCACTGTTTGGCAGCTGGTCGACGGCCACGCTGATCATCTTCTTTTCCAGTTCACGCACGTTCTTGGCCGCGCCAACGTTAACCAATGCCGTCAGCTGATTGCGAACGTGGTTGTCAACCCGCACGTTGGTAGAGTAGGTAACCTGTTCAGAGTTTTGAACGATGTCTTCGCGCTTGACCTGCTTTTCAACAACAAAGTCCGCGCCGTGCTTCATTTCTGGACGTTCATCCTTCTTCATGTCGTGATTTAACAAGCCCATTTTAAATCGCTCCTTTTATTGATTATCCGTTTCTTGCTTGCCCTTGTTCAGTCGTTCGATAATTTCCTCGGCGACCGCTTTGTACGCGTTTTGCGTCTTGCGGTCCCAAGCATCCTTGTCGTTGTCGGTGATCCCGGTCATGTCCATCCGCTTGACCCGTTCCATGATCGTGATGTGGCTGTTGAAAATGTTGTCCTCGCCAAATTCCTCGCTTGCTGACTGAAGAATCTTGGCGTCAACGGAAGAGTCGCGCTTGGACAGCACTGGCAGCAGGCCGATAACGTCAACCTTGGATTGGAAGGAATTGATGATTACCCGCTGCAGATATTCAATCAGGTATTCAGCACCAACCAGAGAACGTTCCTGCGTCTGCAGAACGATGATAATCTGATCGCAGGCGTAGAAGGCCGTATCGTTGGAAAGTCCCAGCGTAGGCGGAACGTCGATAAAGATAAAGTCGTAACGATCAATCAGCTGATCTTCAAGCAGCTTGCGGAAGTAGGAAACACGGCTCTTTTCATCAGATTCCTTGTTCTCAAGAAAACGACCGTACAAAGAGAAGTCAACCGCCGTTGGAATCAGATCCAGATTTTCATTGATTGACAGAATCGCGTTGGTCAGCGGTTCCTCATTCTGCAACACCGTCATCAAAGACTTGTTGATCGTTGCCACGGCAGACTGGCCACGCGTCTTGGTCTTCAAAAAGAGCTGCGTGATGTTTGCCTGGGGGTCAAAGTCGATGACCAGTGTCTTGTAGCCGAGCTTGGACAGGTTGTAGCTGACCAAAGCAGTCGTCGACGTCTTCCCGACACCACCCTTTTGATTGCAAAAGGACATTACGGTAGCACTCATTATTTTTCACCTCATCAATAGTTTTTTCGCTGTTTCGCTAGTTATCAAAAATATTATATCAAACTTTCTCGCTGTAAATAGCAAATAATGAATAATTAATTGTGAATTGTTAACATTGACAAAGTTTTTCTAATCTATTCTGACACAAGGGATTTCAAATTTGCCAATTTTTTCTCATTCATCTTCCACATTGTAAATTGTTAATAGTGAATTGTAAATAGTTAACAACCCGAAAATCGCTATTGATTTAGGAATATTTATGTGTAATTATTACTTTAATGATCGATATGAAAACCACATGGAGTTGTTAGAGATCGATCATCCAAAACGGTTGGTCTTGAAGGCGTAAATCGTTTTGAACTTTGTTAGATCAAGACTGCAAAATTTAATCGATATCGGTTAAAATGTCTTTGTAACCGCTTTAACCAAAATGATTAGAACAAACAGCAGAATGTTCTTTATAAAACATAAAACGAATTAGAGATTCAGGCAATAAAAAAAGAATCATGAGTGGCCGCTCATGATTCTGAGATTATCCTGAATACTCAAGCACTGCAATCATGATGCTATAATGTAAAGATTGAGATATCCAGTTTGGTTTAATTTTTAATGTAGTCACATTATAGCATTAATGAGTGCGTTCATCAAAGGCAATTGGCTTGGTCGCATGACTTTTGCGAATTGCTGAAAGTGCTTGAGTGTTTTTGAGATAGTCTCTTTCACTGCCGCTGGTAAGGAAGGAGATTTTTTTTATGACTTCAAAATTTGTTAAAGTCGAGCTGGACCTGCTCCAAAATGACAACTATCGAAAACTCGATGTCAACGCAATGCTGATGTACTCTCTCTACCGCTCACGGCTTGATGGCTCGATCCGCAACGCGCAAAACGGCAACCCACGCTTCATCGACAGCAACGGTCAGCCATTTATCTACTTCACTAACGACGAGATGGCCGACTTGCTGCACACGTCTCGTCATACCGTGACCAACGCTCGGAAAAAGCTGATCAAGTTTGGGCTGATTCATGTTGAACGAACCGGAATGAGTGAATATCGGGTGTACGTCAACAATTACGTGCGGAGTGCAAAATGTGAACACCGCGAAAATACCCAAAACAGCTATCAAACCCCGTCATATCAACAATTCACCCGGAGTGCAGAATCTGAACGCCGCAACGTGCAAAATGTGAACACAAGTAAGACAAAGCTATTAAATAACTATCTAGACAACGTAGATTCGATTGATTCCTCCGCGAAAAATCGCGAGGAAAAAATTCAAAACGAAGCCATCAACATCGTGTCCGCAAAATCTGACGACACGCACCAGCCACCAGCCTCTGATAATCAAAAAACGAAGCCATCGAATGAGCCGGTTGAAGAACGCTCTTTAGGACTCGTTGACGATAATGATCTGGACTTCGCATTCGCCCTGTATCGTTCGCAGTTTGGGCATCTTACCAACTACACGGCTCGTTATCTGGAAAGTCTGCAGAAGCAGTTTGGCGCCAGAATGCTGAGCTGTGCCATCAAACTCAGCAAAAGATACTCCATCAGCAATCCACCGGCCTATATCGCTCAGATTCTCTACACGGATCGCGCTAATGGCATCACCAATCTGGACGACATGGTCTATGATCACCTGAAGGCTGCTGAATTCCTGGACGCAAGCTTTTCGACTATGAACCAGAATCGCAAGAAATTCCGGATCATGACGCAGGAGATGCTCAGTCAGTTCCGCAGCGCGCCTAAGATTCCAATTCTCAAACTGCCGGAAGACGACTCACCAAGTCCCGCACAAAGCCATGCAGCGTCTGAATCAGAATATGAGTTCCGTGAAGTGCCGATCATGCCGCCAAAGCAGAATTGGCAGGGCAGCAATCCCGTTGACGCAAACAGCTCAAATTTCACGTGTAACTTTGACCAGAACGCTCAGTCAGCTAACGCGATGAACAATGCCGTTGTCCAGACAGGCGCTCAAAACGACCAATTTGCCGACTATCCGGCAGACTGGCTGACGAAACGGATCGCCAACGAAAAAAATGCGCCGCAGTCCAACGACTCTCAGCAGCGAATCGTGGAACAGGCTATTGGACAGACCGCGGCTGAATTTATGGACGCCTATCCTAAAGCCGCGCCAGATGACAAGCATCGTTTCGCATCGTCAGCAAACACTGAGCAGCAGTCGCAAAGTTCAAAGCATGAGAAATTCCAATCGCCATTTTCGCTTAAGGATTTCAAAAAGCAGATTTTCGGTTTCAAGCAGAGCGGTCTCAATCCGGGAATGGCATAGGCAAAAATCGGCAATAAAATTCTCATCGGGCGACTAGACCAGTTATACTTTTTGTTTTCAAATGCGTTCACAAACCTTGATTTCTTGGACGTATACTAAAAATTTGATGAGAACTCCCTCAGAACCATTGTAAGCACATACAACCCTTGATAGCATGAGGAATGGAGCCGTCTTTTTGGCTCATAATCGTACTTTAGGGGAGGAGTATTCCATGAAAAAGACGTCTAACGCTGAATATGCCGATGACCGGCTGATTGATCTGCGTCAGTTGGATCATCTGCAGTTTGATGACGTGCATGAGGCCTATCACCTGGACTGGAGCAGCATGCTTCTGCTGATGCGCTGGCTTCATGACGGCGAGGACAGCACGATCGTTATTGACCGCCGCGGACGCTTACTGAACGTGGAGCGACGGTATTCGGAACTGATCAGCGAGCTGTCCCAGGAGTATCATGTCTATCGCAACACCATGACGACTTTGTACAAGAAGACCAATGCTCAGTCGGTGGGGTGCGTCTCGGGTCGGCATCGGCTGGTACCGCTGACAGGGCTGCGCAATCGTGCCGTGATCTTTATCTGTGCTGACAATCTTTCGCCCCATGGATTCGACAGTTCGCGCAGGGGATGTTCCGTATTGTCGTTTGACGGCTATGATCACCAGACGATTCGCGTGATGATCAATGTCGCTATTGATACGATCAAGCGCAATCTTAACGCGGCTGCCAAGGTTAGTCACGCGCTGATCGAGCATCTGGAAATGGTGCGGAAAAACTACGAGGGCGAGCGCTGCTGTGAGAGGCATCCGGACTTCAATCACCTTGATGATCTGCATCAGCTTGAGAATCGGGTCCGCTATGAGGTGCTGAAAAATGCTCTGGACAGCATCGCCAATAAGCTGTATGGCCACCCCATGGATGAGGAGTTCAAGCGGCTGCTTAAAAAACAGCTGATCGCTCCTTACGATGGCACCAATCACTGATCGCGTCTTGGAATTCTCTAGCTGACCTGCCAGACTCCAAACAAAAACAGCATGCCTTGTTTTTCAAGACATGCTGGGAGAGATTCGAGGTAGTCAAGTTTTTAGGGATTATGCAAGAGACTACGCGATGTTTGGCGGCGCGCTGTAAATGGCCCTTGCCTTTTGGATTACGCGCTTTTTTACGTAGGAGACGGCCTGTGGTGTGGTCTGCCAGTGCTCAGCAATCTCTTTGTTGTTGAGGCCAAGCTCGATGACGCACCGCAGATACGAGTTCTCTTTTTGAGTTAGATAAGGCCAAAGCCGGCGCCACAGCTGTTGAGCGGCGGCTCGTTCGATCAGAGCGGCATCGCAGTCTGAATCAATGAGCCATTCGCTGGCGTTCTCACCATTCAATCCTGCGTCCAGACAAAGACACTGATGATTGGCGCGAACTTTTTGGCGTTTGAAACGATCCTTGAGGTGCCAGTCGATCCGTTGGAAAGCATAATGCGAAAATGATGACTGGTCTTTTTCAGGGGAACCTGGGAAGTCGCGATAGGCTTCCGCATACCAGCCCATTGCTTGTTGGGCGAGGTCATCGAAATCCTGATGAGATCGATAAATTCCACGATATTTTAAAGCGCCGTAGATAACCAATAGTCGCTGCTTGTCGGCCACCAAGAAGCGATAGCCATCCGTAAGGGACCGTTCTGCTTCGGATATCACCTTCCATCTGTAAGTTTGCAAGAACCTCAATCATGATAGCGCTTTCTGTTGGCGGTTGGCGCGGATCGAGCGAATGAGTACGATTTGGGATCGAATTACCCCAAATCAGCGACGCTCAGCACGCGATGAGAGCTGTCTGATTGACGGTTTTTGATTGCTGTCAACACGCGGCTGTCCTCATTTGCCGCCGATTCGTTCGCGTCACGCCGGAAAACGCGTCAAATACTTGCAGAGGGGTAATAGCATGAATAATGATCTTAAAGGACGCATTGACCGCATTTCATTGGTTTCGCTCAACTTGGCCTGGGGGTTCATGAACAAAAAGTATGGTCTGCCCGAGACGCGGCCACACAACCCGTATCATGAGACTGAGCAGCATCTGACTATCGATCGGAACGGACTGGTGCGATTTAACTCGTTCTACATCGATGGCCAAAAAGAAATGGTCACGCCGATTCGCAGACAGCGCTTCTTGATGAAACCGGAGCAGATCAGTCGGCTGTTTGCCTATCTGCATGAGATCTTTGACGGAGGCTATCCGCCATACACGATCACGGATGGGCCAACCTGGCATCTGGCCATCGCCAATCAGCAGGGCCAGATCTATCAGTACGAGGGAATGATGGTTCAGGATGAGTGGCTGCTGGGGCTCAATGGCGTTCTGCATGAGTGCGTCGATGAGATTGACGGCTTGTGGGGCGTGGAATGCTGAAACGGATTGTTGGCAAGGCGGTTTGATTGATGACTGACGGCCAAAACGCGGTGCTTAGATTTTGCAGATATGAATTGATCAGCGTGCAGGTTCTGATGGCGGCTTGAATTCTCGATTCTTTGCCATGACTGCTGATTTCTGCTTTAATTGTATTTGATATTTTCAAGAGAGTTTGAGGAAACATGATGAGCGATGAATTGAGAGAACAGACTAAAAATATTGAGTCGCTGCGACTGCGCGCGGCTGCCAATCTGTATATTAGTCAGATTGATGACCTGGATACGCTGGACCGGCTGCAGCGGCTGGTCGACAAAAGAAGACGCGAACTCACTGAGGGGATGACATCTTGCCAACAGAGCGCGAAAAGCAGATTCTAGACCTGATTCGGCAAAATCCGATGATCTCGCAAAAAGAGCTGGCGGAAAAGCTTGGCATTACCAGGCCGGGCGTGGCTTCGCACATCTCGCGGCTGATCAAGGAAGGGCTGATTCTAGGCAAGGGTTACGTACTGCCTAAAAAAGAATACGTTACGGTGATTGGTGCCGTGAACATGGACATCTATAGCATCGTCAGCGACTATCCGGTGGTCTTGAAGGGATCCAATACCGGCCACGTGACGACACAGCTGGGCGGTCTGGGCAGAAACATTGCCGCGAACGCCGCCGCGCTGGGGTTGGACACCAATCTGATCACGGTTTTCGGCAGCGATGACTATGGTACCCGCTTCAAGGAGGATGCCTATCGCCGCGGGATCGACATCTCGTATTCCAAGCAGCTGCCGGATCGCAAAACATCGGTCTATCTCTACGTCAATCAAGGCGATGGCGAACGGATCATTGGCGTGGACGACATGCGGATCAACGAGTTTATCACGCCCAGGTTTCTGGAGCCGCGGCTGGCGGGCATCAATGCCGGCAAGGCCGCGATCATCGACTCCAATCTGCCGGCAGAAACGATTCGCTGGCTCTATGACAACGTACGCGTGCCGATGTATGCCAAAGCCGTTTCGGTAACCAAGACGCCGCGCCTGATGCAGGACAATCTCAATCTCGAGGGTCTGGTCATTAATGGCGTGGAAGGATCGTTCATGGCTAGCGTTAAGATCATGGACATCAATGACGGCAAGGAATGCGCCGAGAAGCTCTATGACATCTTCAAGACCCGAATCTATCTGTATCTGGATCAAATGGGACTGGTTATAGCCGATCGGGATGGCACGCTCTATCATGGCTACGAGCCTGGTCTGCACGTTGAGAACACGAATGGCGTCGGGGCTTCCATGACGGCCGCGCTTGCCTATGCTCAGTTGCGTCATGAATCGCTGGACGACACGCTTGACCTGATGATCAGAATCGGTGGACTGACGATGGCCACTGGCAAAAGCGTCAGCGATCGGGTCGGGACGCTGCTGGAAAACGAATGAATCAAATATCAGAATCGCGATGAATGCTCTCAATGACTGTCGTGATGCTAAGGGCGCTAAAACGGCGCTCTTTTTTCGTACCATCTTGACAGCGCTTTCGCAAGAGGATAGAATTGGTTTATCAACAAAGGTTTAACCAATTAATCTTATGTTTAAGAATTAGAAAGAGGTGTCATCCGATGAGCGAGAAACCATACGTAGCAGTCATTGGCGGCATGAACATGGATATCTTCGGCATTCCTGATGAGAAGGTCATTCCGCGTGATTCGAATATCGGCCAGATTGGCATGGCGGTCGGGGGCGTTGGGCAGAACATTGCTCAGAACCTGGCGCGGCTGGAAGTGCCAACGTATCTGATTACCGTTTACGGCGATGATGTGAACGGTATCGTCATGGAGCATTCCTGCGCTCAGCACGGCATTCGGCTGGACTACGCTGAAAAACTGACTGGCCAGCGCTCATCGGGATATCTCTATGTCACTGACGAAACCGGAGACATGCTTTTGGGGATCAACGACATGAAGATCTGCGAAAACATTACACCGGTATTTCTGGCAAAGCGGCTCGACTTTATCAATCACGCGTCCGTGTGCATGATCGATGCCAACCTGCCGGAAGAGTCGATCAAGTGGCTTGGTGAGCACGTGACGGCGCCAATCTTTGTTGATCCGGTGTCAATCGTCAAGGGCAAGCGCGTCATTCCAATTTTAGACAAGATCGACACGCTCAAGCCTAATCGAATCGAAGCCGAGATGATGACCGGCATTAAGATCACGGACTGCGAGACGGCTCAGATCGCTGCCGCCAAGCTGCTGGAATACGGTGTCAAAAACGTCTTCATCTCGCTGGGCAAGGACGGCATCATGGCCATGAGCAATGAACAATCGGCGCACGTTCCAACGATGACCGCCAAGATCGTCAGTGCAAACGGCGCGGGGGACTGCAGCACGGCTACGATCGTCTGGTGCCGCTACCGGGGAATCAAGAATCTTGACCGAGTCTGCGAATACACGCAGGCAGCCGCAAGCATCGCGCTGGAAAGCGAAAAGTCGGTACCTGACATCACGCCGGCAAAAGTCGAGGCCAAGCTGGCAGGAAAGCGGCTTAACGAACAGCTGCGCTCTAAGGCCGTGAGAAGCTGAATCAGCAATCAGCGCGTAATCTATTGAAACGATGACTAAACGGCCTGAAAACGACGCTGAGAGGCAAATTTTGGGCTGAATGAAACCAAGGAGGAACCTAAGATGATTAAGCAGCTCTACTCAATTATTCAACTGGACGAGGCCATTAAAACCATGGAAGCCGGTGCCGACAATATCGGCCTGGTACCAATGCAGATGGGCGGCGTGCCTGCTCACCGCGTGCCGCTGTACCGTGTTGACCAGATTCATGAGGAATGTCGTTTGCGCGGGGTCAAGATGGTTCTGATCATGCTGACAAACGATCCCGATGAGATGATCGATTTGGCCAAGCGCCTGCAGCCAGAGATTCTGCACGTGGCAGGGGATGGCTACACGGCTGATGAGGAATTCGCCAAGCGCTTGAAAGAAGTCGCTCCTGACACTGAACTGATGCAGGCAGTGCTGGTTGACGGCGAGGGAGCCATTGAGCGCGCCAAGAAGGTTGATCCGTTCGTTGATTACATTCTGCTGGATTCTGGACTGGCTCCTGACACGGGGATTGGTGCTTCCGGTCAGACGCACGACTGGAACATCGATGCTGAAATCGTCAAGTCGGTCAACGCCAAGGTAATCGAAGCTGGCGGACTGGGACCAGACAACGTGGCGGACGCAATCAAGAAGATTCGTCCATACGGCGTCGACTCGCTGACCAAGACGAGTATCAAGTACGACCACGGCAACATGGAAAAAGACATTCCAAAGGTCAAGGCGTTCTGCGAGGCCGCTGACAAAGCCGCCGCGGAGCTTGGTCTGTAGAATTCAAAACGCGAGACGATCAACGCGATCCAGAGTCAGGGGAGGCTCTGATCGTCATCAATCAAGAGAATGCGAGGGGCGTGGAATATGAAAATCAGAATGCAGCAGCCGGTCAAAGTCATCGTTGAACACGATCTGGCCAAATCAATCATGGAGATTCTCAAACGGGAGGACAAACGGCGCGTAATGGTGGTGCTTGATCAATTTTTGATGGGCGTACCAGCCGTACAGGAAATGATTGCTGAGATTCAGCGAAACAGCATGGAAGTAGCAATCTACAGCGAAATCGTGCCAGACCCGCCTGCTAGCGTCATCAACAAGGGCGCGGAATCAATGAAAAACTTTGGCGCGGACTGCGTGATCGCAATCGGTGGTGGGAGCTGCCTGGACAGTGCCAAGGGAATCGACATCGTAGCCAGCAATGGCGGCGGCCGCGATATCCTCGACTACGTAAAAGACGAATCGCTTATCCGTGACTTCAAGTGCCTGATCAGCGTGCCTACCACGGCCGGTACTGGGAGCGAGATGTCCAACGCGCTCGTGGTTACCGATGAGACGACCCATGAGAAGAACGCTATCTTATCGGACCGCATTTTGAGCGATTACGCGCTGCTGATTCCTGAACTGACGCTGAGTCTGCCAAAGCGCCAAACGATTGCCAGTGGGCTGGACGTCTTCTCACACGCCGCGGAAGGCTACCTGTCTAATCTGAGCAGTCCCGTGGCCGATGCAATCTCAGAAAAGAACATGTTCCTGTGTGCCAACTATCTGCCAGGCGCGGTTAAAGATGGTCAAAACATCGAGTATCGCGAGCGGATGATGGTAGCTGCCAACTTGGCGGGCTGGATTCTTAATCAGTCTGGAACCATCGTGGCGCATTCAGAAGCTCACATTCTGGGATCCAAGTATCATTTCGTCCATGGCGAGGCGGTTGCCTATGCTCTGCCTGCCGTGCTAGAGATGTCGGCCTCTGTACTGCCGAAGAAGGTCAAAGAGATTGGCAAGATTCTGGGCGCGGAATTTACTGGGGATGAAACGCCAGACGAGATTGGCGCAATCACCAAGCAGGCCTATCTGAAGTTCCGTGACGAGCAGGTCGGACTGCACCCATTTTCCGACTATGGCGTCTCAAACGAAGAATTGGTTAAGAACGCTGATGAAGTGCTTCATGAACGATTTGCCGGCAATACATCCTTTGAGCTGACCAAGGAAAAGGTTACCGCGCTCTTGAAACATTTCGGTTAGGATTGCCGCTAAGTTAAAACGAGCCAGGCCATGACGAGTTCATGGCTTGGCTTTTTCATTTATTTTAGGACGCTCCCCCAGGCCGGCTCACGGGTCTCCTCTCCGGCGGGCCGCATGTGCCATGCTTACCGTCGCCTCGAGTGAGCCCCATGTTCCGCTTACGCTCCGCCGGCCTGGGGGATGATGCATATACACCCTCTGTATATACAGGACATTCTGGTCATGTATGAGTGCATGTAGTCTTGAATAACATCGGTAAATCCTTTTTGGTGTAAAAAATTCTAAGACTGAAAGTGACGAATTTGGGGTCATATCTACGATGGCTAGACGATACTGATTACTGCCATTTATAAACTTCTACAATGTAAATAGTAAATAATGAATTGTAAATAGTAGATTGTGCATTGTGAATTGTAAAATGTGAACGTAACATAAACCGCAATATAAAGGACTTTAAGTGATAATGATATAAACTCATACAATGTAAATAGTGAATAGTAGATAGTGGATTGTAAATAATTAATTGTGAATAATAAATTATCATCAATGACTGAGATTGATAAAAGGAGGATTAGAGGCCATTTCAAAATGGTTGATTAGGGATGCTTAATGGATGCGAAAAATCTTCAGAATCTTCCTTTACTTTTTTGAGCTTGAATCGTTTCTATAAATGTAAGTCTTAAAACCTTACCAAATTATTCAAAGGAGATGTTCAATCATGGAACGTAATTTCAAGAACTCAAAACTGTCATTTAAGATGGTCAGCGAGGGTAATGAAGATGGTATCTGGCGTAGCTACTCAGATGCCATTGAAAAACCAACTGACGATCAGATCAACGGCTGCATCAAGGTATTGACCGACTTGTCCAACGAAACGTACTTCTACGGTCGGGTAGTCAACACGATCGATTTGATCAAGATGTAGTCAGAAATTATATTTGAAAGGAGATCTGAACTATGAAGACACTTGAATTGACTTTTAAAGGCAGTCTTGGTGGCAAGCACGTATTTAAGGTGCACAATGCTAAGCAAGATCTGAAGGAAGAAACTATTCTGCCAGTAATGAAGTCTCTGGCAGCACTGAAACTGTTCCAGCACTCTGACGAATTCCTCTACGAACAGCCTGTGTCAGCTAAGTATGTTGACGTTCAAGAAACGGTTGTATTTGACAACTCGCCAAAGGTTAAAGAGCTGCCATATTAATTGATTGAATCGGGATTGGCAAAAGCCAGTTCCGATTTTTTAATGTCAGAAGACGATCCGCTGATCATAACGGGTCGTCTTTTTTGATGAATGAAGATCAGGTTTCGCTTGTTTTTCGATATCTTTATCGGCAGACTTTTGCTCATTTAATAAACTCCAACAATGTAAATAATGAATTGTAAATAGTAAATAGTTGATTGTGAATTGTGGAAAGTAGATTGTTTACGGGTAAGATATATTGATATATGGGTATTTATATTCCATTGGATAAAACTTCTACAATGTAAATAATGAATTGTAAATAGTAGATTGTAAATTGTGAATTGTAAAAAGTGAATAATCCACGATAAAAGATTGGTTCCGGGTTGGTTCAACTTACACTCCGCTGACTTGGTTTATTTGTCATAATTTCAAAAATTTTTAGAGCTTTTTTCATACATAGACGCTTATTGTCCGGACCGGTTGATAAAATCAAAATTGAGGTGAAGAATTATGTATGACTATCGAAAAGATATAATTGATATTATTAAGGGCACTAATCCCAGCATTGAAGGCATCGAGGCAGTCCAGTCGATCGTGAACCTGCTGCGGCATCAGTCTGGCTATCAGAATCCAATGAACAGCGGGTTGCCAAGCGAACCCGAAAGAAATGAAGAGACGATTGAGCCGCTTGAAACGGCATCCCCGTCAGACACGGCAATTGAGCAGCATGAAGCAAGCGAGGCCGTTGAAGATATTCAAGAAACTGAGATGGCTGAAAATGAAGAGAGCGGTCAGACTGAGCAGGATGAGGCACCAGTTTCTGACGAGGATAATACTGAAAACCAGGTTGAGAAGCGCGACGCCTTAACGCTGGCCCAGTATGACGCGATCCATATTTTTAAGTCGATTATGGAAACGACCGCCAACGAGCTGCGCAGAGTAGTCAAGGATTCAGAATATCAGCCATCGTTTGGCACGCTGAAGAAGAATCTCGAGGACTGCCACTATAATCTGGGCGATGAAGACAATGCAACGACCAACGCTTACTATCTGATCGCGTCGCAGCAGCTGAAATAGGCACGGCAAACATATCAGGACTTGCTGAACAGCCAAACGAACGCCAGTCAGCTGATCGAGCGCCTGATCGCGACCGGCATTGATCTGGCCAATAAAGCCGATGATGCTTCCAAGCTGACCGCCTTTCAAGAAGCAATTGCTGAAGTGCGGATGAAGGGGCTGATCAAAGAAGAAACGGCTCAACGATTTGACGCGTTATTAAAGGAACAGCCAAGCGCAGCGGAAAAGCAGACCGTTGAACCAGCCGAAGGACCTAAAGCGGCTGACACGGTCCAGACTGAAGATGAACAGGCCGAAGAACCTAAAGCGGCTGACATGGTCAATGCTGATAATGAACCAGTTGAGGAGTCTGCCGAGAACGAAGCTGATACGGAGCAGGTTTCGTCAACGCGTTCCGAACCGGAAACTGAGCCATCATTTGCCGAATTGCTTGATCAATCGTCAGTGTTTGATCTGAATCCAGGCGAATACGTTGTGCAGCGTCGTCTGACTGGGGCCCAACTGTTGGATGCCTATGGTCAGCAGGCATTCTTCATCAGTGAGAAGATGGTCCGAATGCTGAATCTGCAAGATGGCGATATCGTTACGGCTGATGGCGAGCCTTACCAGTCATTATCCAAGGCGTATATCAAACGGGTCACTGGCCATCTGGATCTGGACTATGATCCGATTGAGGTATTCCGTCAAGCCGTAGTCGAAAGTAAGGATGGCGAGCTGGTCGTTACCCATAACATCTATGGCAAGCGGCTGAAGGTCAATGGATCCAAGGTTACCTATCACGTCAAGGATGACCGCATTCAGTTCATGGTGCAGGAGGGTGATATCGTGGATCTGGCATGGTACGCCAACGATGACAACGCCCAGGACAGCATGACGATTCGCTGGGTCTACCCGCTTGAAGACGATAATCAGCCGGCAGAAAAGGCACCAAAGCAGAAAGTTGCGGAAAAGAAGCCCGCTAAAAAGGAAAAGATGCATCTCGCGCTTGGTTTAAGCAAGCAGATCTTTGGCAGCATGCAGCAGGGGGCTCAAGACGCCAAGAAGCTAAAGGTGGATCTGAAAGGGCAAAAAGTCGGTATCGCGATCGGCAACGGTCAAAACGGCGAGATTCTGAAAGCCACGGTTAAGGCCTGCAACGGGGATCCCCGGCTGATCAACGCGTTCGCCGGCAAGAGCAAGAAGATTGAAAAGGCGGTCAAGAATCTTGATATGGTGATCATGATCAAGTCCTACGCGAACCATCCATCGTCCTGGTCGCTTGCTAAGGCCTGCAAGAAGTATGGCGTCAAGTTTGCCGTAAGCAATAAGATGTCGACGCAATCGTTCTGCCGTGCGCTGTATCGGGCTGAAAACAACCTGCCGTCCGATGAGCAGAGTGGTCAGGAAATCGAGTACCCAATGGGATAGAATAAGCGATTAGAGAATAGAATATTTCAACTATTGGAATAAAAAATTAACGGGTGTGCGCTATGCATATCCGTTTTTTGTATGGGCCAGTTGATGCGAACATTTTACATAAGGATGGCTACGTGAAGCTTTATTTTTTGTTCAAGACATATGTCCTCAAAAACGAACAAAAAATCCGTTATTTTTATGAAACCGCTATCATTTTAAGGACCGGTGTCATAGAATCAATAAATAGATTTACGTATCATATTAAGTAATGAGAGGGCAGAACTATGAGCATTGAAAAGATA
>Ga0214925_100144_pt1 | contig 62945 bp, 55 predicted proteins | sample Stichaenrichment_FD_168299 | JGI IMG/M metagenome (GOLD analysis project Ga0214925, IMG submission 168299) | Xylose enriched microbial communities from anaerobic bioreactor in Madison, Wisconsin, United States - 63SRT | ecosystem: Engineered > Bioreactor > Anaerobic > Unclassified | place: USA... | reverse complement strand
GGACACTTCCGTGTCTGCCTCAGATCAGAAGAAACTTCCCATCGAATACTTGTCGATCGTTCAAACAAAATATAAAACTTCATTTGAATTTTCGAGGATGTGTTTTACTGTTCAGTTGTCAATGTTCATTTGTGTCGTTCTTGGCGACAGCTTGTTTAATATACCTCATGTTTTTCAATTTGTCAACAACTTTTTTATTTTTTAAAAAGTTGTGAAAAATTAAAAAACGGAGAAGGAGGGATTTGAACCCTCGCGCCGGTTTCCCGACCTACACCCTTAGCAGGGGCGCCTCTTCGGCCTCTTGAGTACTTCTCCATACCCTTGTCAAGAATGACCTTTACCTGTTCTTTACGGAAAATAAGGTAAAAATTAATGCGTCATTTGCATGACGCATAGTAAATTATATAAAATTGATTTTTGTTTGTCAATGAGTTTTTTATAAAATGACAATTTTTTAGACTCGTTTTTCATCTCATTTTTCATAACGAGTATCAAGGTATTCCAAAATGACTATTTATTCCCAGATAAAGCCATATCATAGACATTATTTCCCCTTGCATCAATTGCTACGATGACAGGAAAATCCTTTATGGTAAGCCTGCGTATTGCCTCTGTTCCAAGGTCCTCATATGCAATTACTTCAGAGGCAAGAATACGCTTGGAAAGCAGCGCGCCGGCACCGCCTACTGCTGCAAAGTATACACAGCCATTTCTTACAATTGCATCTGTGACTTCCTGGGTACGGCGTCCCTTTCCGATCATACCACGTAAACCGAGATCCATCAGCTGCGGTGCATATTTGTCCATCCTGCCAGCTGTAGTCGGTCCAGCTGATCCAATTGGTCTTCCCTCTCTTGCCGGAGAAGGTCCCATATAATATATAACGCTTCCCCTGATATCAAACGGAAGCTTCTCCCCTGCATCCAGGGCTTCCTTCATTCTTTTATGAGCAGCGTCTCTGGCAGTATATACCGTTCCTGTCAGATATACATAATCCCCTGCATGCAGATTTTTTATATCTTCCTCACACATCGGTATATTTATATGCTTTTCCATGCACCCAGATCCCTTCTTTAAAATTTTTTAATATCATGATGTATGTATCAAATTTTTAATATCATGATATATGTATCAAAAGGTAAGCGGTAAAGAAATTGTCAATCTTTTGACCCCCCAACATCATATCATATCAATCTATACGTTAAATGAATCTTACAGCATGCCTGTTTACATGGCAGCACATATTGACAGCTACCGGGAGGCCTGCAATATGCGTAGGATACGTATTGATATTGACAGCAAGAGCTGTAACTTTTCCCCCAAGGCCTCCGGGCCCGATTCCCAGCTGATTAATTCTCTCCAGCAGTTCCTCTTCCATCTTCTTTACATAAGGAATCTCAGAGTGTTCCCCTGCAGGTCTAGTGAGTGCCTGTTTTGCCATAAGCGCTGCTTTTTCAAATGTTCCCCCTATGCCAACGCCGACAAATACAGGAGGACATGCATTCGGGCCGGCATCCTTTACCGCCTGAATGACAGCATCCTTTACGCCCTCTTCACCCTGTGCCGGCTTCAGCATAAAGATTCTGCTCATGTTTTCACTGCCAAAACCTTTTGTTGTAACCGTCAGCTTAACCTGATCTCCCGGAACAATATTGTAATAGATGACCGCAGGTGTATTATCCTTTGTATTCTCTCTCTCCAGTGGATCCCTTACGACAGATTTTCTCAGATAACCCTCTGTATAGCCCTGACGCACGCCTTCATTGATTGCATCCTCCAGATTACCACCTGTAAAATGCACATCCTGCCCGATATCCAGAAAAACAACTGCCATTCCGGTATCCTGACAGATCGGAATCTGATCCTGTTTTGCAATCCGCAGGTTTTCCTGCAGCTGCTGCAGAATCTGCTTTCCAAGAGGAGATTCTTCTTTTTCTGTGGACTCCATCATGCACTTTTCCATATCTTCAGACAGTGCATAATTTACAGAAATGCACATATCCTTTACGGCCTCAGTCACTTTGCAGACATCCAGGTTTCTCATGATTATTCCTTCACCTCTTCTGTTTCGTCATCCTCTTCCGGCTGGACAACCTTTGCAATACTTGCCACAGAGTCCATGACATTCATCAGCTTGACGCCTGTTGCACTCCGGCCCAGGACGGAAATTCCATTGACTGGTGTTCTGATCACAATACCTCCCTTTGTGATCAGCATGATCTCATCTTCACTATTGACAGCCTTCATGCCTACCAGTTTGCCTGTATTTTCCTTCAGGTGAATCGCGCGAATGCCGATGCCTCCCCTGCTTTGTACACGGAAATCATCAAACAGAGTTCTCTTCCCGATCCCGTTCTCTGTAGCGAAGAGAAGAAACTCTCCCTGCTGACGGATCTGCATGGCGACAACCTCATCTTCATCTCTGAGTGTAATTCCCTTTACGCCCATGGATGCTCTGCCGGTCGGGCGCACATCTTCTTCATTGAACCGTATTGCCATGCCATTTGCTGTTGCAAGTATGACATCCTGTGTTCCATCTGTGTATTTCACTTCAATCAGATCATCCCCGTCATTCAAAGTAATGGCAGCAAGACCAGTTTTTCTCATATTGCGGAAAGCCGGTACCGGTGTCTTCTTGACAATGCCCTTCTTTGTCGCCATAAAGATATACTGATCTTCATGAAATTCAGAGATCGGGATGACTGCCGTGATCTTTTCACCCGGTAGCAGCTGAAGCAGATTTATGATGGCTGTTCCTCTTGCAGTCCTGCCCGCTTCCGGAATCTCATAAGCCTTCAGCGTATAGGCACGTCCCATATTGGTAAAGAACATCAGAAAATCATGCGACATCGTCATGAACAGGTCTTCGATATAATCGTTATCAAGGGTCTGCATACCCTTGATTCCCTTTCCACCGCGGTTCTGACTGTGGAAGTTATCCGGAGACATTCTCTTGATATATCCGAGTCTGGACATGGTAATGACCGTATTTTCCTGCGGAATCAGATCCTCTGCTGATATGTCATAGATATCATGCCCAATCCTTGTACGTCTGTCATCTCCGTACTTTTCCGCTATTTCATGAATCTCTGTACGGATAACACCCAGCAGAAGTTTTCTGTCCGCGAGTATTTTCTTGTACTCGATAATTTTTTTCTGAAGGTCATCAAATTCTGCCTGAAGTTTGTCCCGTTCCAGACCGGTAAGGGTACGCAGACGCATATCCACGATTGCCTGTGCCTGCGGATCTGTAAATCCGAATTTTTCAACCAGATTTGCCTTCGCCTCTGCGGTATTGGCTGATGCCCGGATTGTATGAATTACTTCGTCAATGATATCAAGTGCCTTTAACAGGCCTTCCAGAATATGTGCTCTCTCCTGGGCCTTGTTCAGATCATATTTTGTTCTTCTTGTGACAACCTCTTCCTGATGCTGCAGATAGTACTTCAGCATATCGAGCAGATTAAGAATCTTGGGCTGATTGTCGACAAGTGCCAGCATAATTACACCAAATGTATCCTGCAGCTGCGTATGCTTATACAGCTGATTCAGAATGACATTTGCATTCGCATCACGTCTGATATCAATGACCATCCGCATGCCCTCACGATTGGAATGATCGTTGATTGCAGTAATTCCATCGATTTTCTTGTCACGAACCAGCTCTGCTATCTTCTCGATCAGCCGCGCCTTATTCACCATGTAAGGGAGTTCTGTGACAATGATCTGGCTTTTTCCATTGGGAAGGGTTTCAATATTCGTAATTGCACGTACACGAATTTTGCCGCGACCGGTACGATAGGCATCTTCAATGCCGCGGACACCGAGAATTTCAGCACCTGTTGGAAAATCAGGTCCCTTGATGATCTGCATGACCTCCTCAAGAGAGGTCTCTCTGTCCTCCTCAACCTGATTGTCTATGATTTTTTCAACTGCACTCACAACCTCCCGAAGGTTATGGGTCGGGATATTTGTTGCCATACCGACCGCAATACCGGACGCACCATTTACCAGAAGGTTCGGAATTCTGGCCGGAAGTACAACAGGCTCTTTTTCTGTATCATCAAAGTTCGGCACAAAGTCCACGGTATCCTTGCCCATATCACGGACCATTTCCATGGAAATTCTGCTCAGCCGTGCCTCGGTATATCGCATGGCAGCTGCTCCATCTCCATCGACTGAGCCAAAATTGCCGTGCCCGTCTACAAGGGGATAACGCATATTCCAGTCCTGGGCCATCGTGACAAGGGCACCATAGATTGAAGAATCTCCATGTGGATGATATTTACCCATTGTATCACCGACAATACGCGCACATTTTCTGTGTGGCTTGTCGGGTCCATTATTTAATTCGATCATGGAGTAGAGAATCCTTCGCTGCACCGGTTTCAGACCGTCACGGACATCCGGAAGTGCCCGTGATGCGATGACACTCATCGCGTAATCGATGTAGGAATCTTCCATTTTCTTCTTGAGATCTACTTCCTCAATTCGATCGAAGACTTTATCATCCATTTTTACATGCCTTTCTTTCTTACTGCTTCACAATTGCTGCCAATCCTTCATTCTGCCTGATGGATCCATTGATCAAAAAAAAGCTATTCTGACATCATCAGATATCATTATCAGATATCCAGATTCTTGACATCCTTTGCTCTTTCCTCGATAAATTCCCGACGAGGCTCTACCTTATCGCCCATCAGGGTTGTAAAGGTAAGGTCTATCTCAGAAGATTCATCCTCGTCCATGTTGACGCGGAGAAGGATTCTGTGCTCCGGATCCATGGTTGTCTCCCATAGCTGGTCCGCATCCATCTCTCCGAGTCCTTTGTAACGCTGGATCTTGTTGGCCGGGTCCCTGCCGATTTCATTCAGGATTTTATTCAGTTCATCATCACTGTAGGCGTACCAGGATTTTTTGTTCCGCTCCACCTTGTACAGCGGCGGCTTTGCCAGATATACATGACCCTGTCTGATCAGCTCCGGCATAAACCGGTACAGGAATGTAAGCATAAGCGTCGCAATATGCGCACCATCCACATCTGCATCGGTCATGATAATGATTTTGTCATAGCGCAGCTTGGAGATATCAAAATCCTCATGAATACCGGTCCCGAACGCTGTGATCATAGACCTGATTTCCGCGTTGCCATAAATCCGGTCCAGTCTGGCCTTTTCCACATTCAGAATTTTTCCACGAAGCGGAAGGATCGCCTGTGTTTTCCGGTTCCGGGCAGATTTTGCAGACCCTCCGGCGGAATCACCCTCGACAATGAAAATCTCACATTTTTTCGGGTCCTTCTCTGAGCAGTCAGCAAGCTTTCCCGGGAGGGCAAGGCCATCCAGCGCCGTCTTTCTCCTGGTCAGTTCCCTGGCTTTTCTTGCAGCCTCTCTGGCCCGCTGTGATACAACCGATTTTTCAATGATGATCTTGCCGACATCCGGATGCTGCTCCAGATAGACAGAGAGCTGCTGACTGACAATTGCGTCTACCGCTCCTCTTGCATCACTGTTTCCAAGCTTCTGCTTCGTCTGTCCCTCAAACTGGGGATCCTCAATCTTTACGCTGACAATTGCGGTCAGGCCCTCACGGATATCCTCTCCGGTCAGATTTTCATCACTGTCCTTCAGAAGCTTCATCTTGCGCCCGTAATCATTGAAGGTCCTGGTAATTGCCTGACGGAAACCGACAATATGGGTACCGCCCTCCGGAGTCAGGATATTATTGACGAATCCATAAACCGTTTCATTGTAGGAATCATTATGCTGCATGGAAACCTCAACCATCACACCATTCTGAATTCCCTCAAAATACATAATATCCGGATACAATACCTCCGCGCTGCGGTTCAGATACTGTACAAACTCACGGATTCCGCCCTCGTAATGGAAGGTCTTTTCCTGTTCCTTTCCCTCTCTGGTATCACGGAGCGTTATTTTCAGACCCTTTGTCAGAAATGCAGTTTCACGCAGTCTTGTCTTCAGGGTATTGAAATCATAAACCGTATCCTCGAATATTGTCTCATCCGGCTTGAAATCTACTCGGGTCCCTGTTTTCTCGGGATCACACGTTCCAACCACCTTCAGCTTGTACATGGTTTTTCCGCGCTCATATCTCTGCTTATAGATTTTTCCGTGATGATAAATCTGCACCTCCAGCCAGTCCGATAAGGCATTTACGACGGAAGCACCGACACCATGCAGTCCGCCGGACACCTTATATCCGCCGCCGCCAAATTTTCCTCCAGCGTGAAGAACCGTAAACACAACCTCTACTGCGGGAATGCCTGCCTTATGATTAATGCCTACAGGAATACCCCGGCCATTATCAATCACTGTAATGGAATTGTCCGGATTAATCGTAACTTCGATTTTGGTACAATATCCGGCGAGGGCCTCGTCCACTGAATTGTCCACAATCTCATAGACCAGATGATGCAATCCTCTTGACGAAGTAGTACCGATGTACATACCGGGGCGTTTTCTTACTGCTTCCAGTCCTTCCAGAATCTGAATCTGATCTGCCCCATATTCATTTGTCACAACGGTTGATTCTGTTTCCATACGTCCTCCTACTTTGCAACAGTTCCATTTACTATGTGAAAGGCTCTGTTTACCGGAAAGTGATTTTCAATCAGCTCATCCATGCCTGTACAGGTAATAAATGTCTGCACATCATTCATTCTTTTCAGAAGCATTGCCTGCCGGCTGCGGTCCAGCTCAGACAGCACATCATCGAGCAGCAGAACCGGCGTGTCACCGATAATTTCCTTCACCAGATAAATTTCAGAAAGCTTCAGAGACAGAGCTGCACTTCTCTGCTGCCCCTGTGATCCGTAATGTCTGATATCAACGCCATTTACAATGACCTTGAAATCATCCCTGTGCGGACCCTCCGTAGAGGTCTTCATTTTCAGATCTTTATCCCTGCACATCCTTAGTCTTTCGCTGAAATTTTCTGTCTGAACCTCAGGCTCATATATGATTTTTATTTTTTCTTTTCCATTTGTGAGATTTCCATGTATATTCGCTATAATCTCATTGAGGTGGTCGATAAATCTGCCACGGGCCTGGATGATATGTATCCCGTGACTGACCAGCTGTTCATCCCATACATCCAGTGTCGGAACAAGCGAAGGGTAAAAGGGGATATCCTTCAGCAGGGCATTTCTCTGTGTCAGTACTCTGTTGTACTCTGTAAGATCTGTATAATAAACCTTATCGAGCTGACAGAGTTCACTGTCCATGAACCTTCTGCGTTTCTCCGGTCCTTCCTTGATCAGATAAAGGTCCTCCGGTGAAAAAAAGACCATGCTGATCGTTCCGAAAAGTTCAGAAGCCCTGCGGATCGGAATGCCATCAATCGCAACACCCTTTTTTCCATTCTTTTTCAGGTGCATGTCCACTTTATGGGAAACGTTGTTTTTGTTGAAGATCAGACGTAGATGCGCCTCTTCCTCACCAAAACGGATCATTTCGCGATCATGACTGCCCCTGTGCGATTTTGTCGTTCCGGCAAGAAGAATCGCCTCAAGAATATTTGTCTTTCCCTGAGCATTATCACCGTAGAGAACATTTGTCTCCCGGTCAAAATGAAGAGAAATCTGTTCATAATTTCTGAAATTTTTGAGTTCCAGTGATTCTATGTACATGCTGCTTCGTATCTTACGATTTTGCCGTTACTCGGACATCTCTGCCGTTATAGGAAAAAACATCTCCCGCATAGAGCTTTCTGCCTCTGCGGGTATCTGTTTCCCCATTTACCTTCACTTCGCCATTCTGAATCGCAAACTTGGCGTCCACGCCTTCCTCAACAAGACCGGCAAGCTTCATTGCCTGTCCAAGCTTAATAAACTCATCTTTGATTGTAATGGATTCCATTTTTTTCCCTTTTATCGATTATTGACATTGATGTTAACAGGAAGAATCAGATAAATATAAGACTCCTGATCATCCTTGATGAAGCAGGGTGCCTTTGCATTGACAAAGTAAATGGAAATATTTTCATCATCGATGACGCGTAGCGCATCCAGGAGAAACTTGGGATTGAAACCGATGACAATATCCTTTCCTGTTTTTTCTACATCAATCTCTTCATCCATCGAACCGATGGATGAATCAATCTGCAGCTTCATCTGACCGTCTTCCACATCAATGATGACAGGCATTTTATCGCTCTCACGCACCAGAAGTGTCGCACGGTCAATACAGTTCATGAATTCCTGTCTGTTGATCGTGATTTTTGTCTCATAATCGCTTGAGAGCATCTGATCAATTCTGAAATATTCGCCGTCAATCAGTCGTGAGAGAACAATCGTCTGATCAAACTCAAACAGCATATAGTTCTCCGCGAAATAAATATTGACCATATCGTCCATTTCACCGGAGAGAATCTTGCTGATTTCATTTAAGGTCTTTCCGGGAACAACAGCTTTCAGATCCGGGCAGCTTCCGGAGAGCTCAAGATTACGGATTGCAATTCTGTGTCCATCCAGCGATACGACCTTCAGCTTATTGTTTCGGATTTCGAAGAGCTCACCTGTCATCAGCTTATTGTTTTCATTGACAGCGATAGAGAAAATTGTCTGACGAATGATTTCCTTCAGCGAAAACTGGGAAATGGAAATAAAATCATTTCTCTCAAAAGCCGGAAGATATGCAAAATCATCACCGGATTTTCCCGGAATGCTGAATCTGGATTTTTCACAGGTAATGGTAGCCACATCATTTTCATTTGTCTCAATCGTAACCCTGCTGTTTGGAAGCTTGCGGATAATATCTGAGAAAATCTTTGCATCCAGAGCGATTTTTCCCTTTTCCTCAATTTCACCCTTCACGATTGTTTCAATACCCAGCTCCATATCATTTGATGTGAATTTGATCTGGTTAAAGGAGGCTTCGATCATGATGCACTGTAAAATAGGCATCGTTGTCTTGGCAGGAACAGCTTTCATAACAATATTTACACTGTCTGCGAGATCTGCCTGATTAAAGATAAGCTTCATAGCCTGTATAACTCCTTTCAATATACCTGTTTATGAAACTGTGCTGTTCCATTTCTATTTCACACTGCCCTGTGGTGGATCGACAAAAATTTAAAATGGATCGAAAATGGCATTTTTGACTGACATTCCGAATGGCCGGAAATGGAGCTCAAGAGATATAGATCATAAAAAAATCCGTAGACTTCGTCTTAGTGCATGTGGAAATGTCAAAAACTCCTTTTCAGCGCACAATGACGCGAAAAAAAGACATGCATAACAATGTCAGTTCCATGAAAAATCAATGTCAGAAAAATGTAAATAGAAATTCATCAACATACATCCACATTGTTTTTATCCACAAAGTCTATAGATTGTGGATAATAGAAACCCGGATACAATATATATAGAAGAAACACGTTTTGTCTGTCGCTGTTTTCTTATGATTCCGGAGCAATTTTTTTCTTCAGAAGATCAATAACTTCCCGTGTTTCCGGCTTGGTCTTGTAATCCTTGTCTATTTTATTGATACCATACATGATGGTTGTATGGTTCTGTACACCAATGCTCTCAGCAATCGCCTGCAGGTTATTGGAGGTCATGGTACGGCAGAGATACATGACAATCTGTCTGGGATAGGAAATTCTGCGTGATTTTACGGAACTCTTGATCTCTTCCGGTGTGATATTGAACTGTTCAGCCACAATGTCAATGATATATTCAGGAGTAACGACTCTCTTTTCATTTGGAGAGATAATATCCTTGAGAACATTCTGTGCCAGTTCCAGATTGATTTCCTTTTGTTCCAGGTTTGCCATGGCAATGACCTTGTTCAGGGATCCCTCGAGTTCCCGGATATTTGCCTTGACATTGGAGGCAATGTACTCCAGAACCTCGTTGCTTACGTTGGAGCCGTCAAGTTCCTGCTTCTTGCGGAGAATAGCCATTCTGGTTTCGTAATCCGGGCTTTGAATATCCGCCATCAGACCCCATTCGAAACGAGAACGGATTCGTTCCTCAAGAACGTCCATATCTTTCGGGGGACGATCCGATGAAATAATAATCTGCTTTCCTGCAGAATGCAGTGCATTAAATGTATGGAAGAATTCTTCCTGTGTTGATTCCTTGCCGATAATAAACTGGATATCATCGATCAGAAGAACATCCACATTTCTGTATTTTTCACGGAACTTGGTAAGCGCTGTACTGCTTCCGGCACGGATTGCCTCGATGACCTCATTTGTGAATTCTTCACTGGTTACATACACAATTTTCATGGAAGGATTGTTTTCCAGGATGAAATGTGCAATGGAATTCATCAGATGGGTTTTGCCAAGTCCCACGCCTCCATATAAAAACAGCGGATTATATACGGTACCCGGAGATTCGGCAACAGCAAGAGAAGCTGCATGGGCAAACTGATTGTTCTTACCGACAACAAAGGTATCAAATGTATATTTCGGGTTCAGACCTGCAAGAATGGATTCATTTTTTTCCTGCTTTTCCTTGCTTTCCTTCTTTACATCCTGTGGGAGAATGAAATAGATCTCGCAGTCCATTCCGGTAATTTCACCGATCGCGGCTTTGATCGGAAGCTTGTATTTCTTTGATACATAGTCCAGACCAACCTGCTCTGAGGGAACAAGAATGGTGACATCGTGACCATCAACCTTATACACCTTCAGGGGTTTGATCCAGGTCTTAAAAGAAACTTCTCCGAGCTCATGCTCTTCTTTTACACGTTCCAGAATCTGATCCCATTTTTCTTCAATAATGCTCATTTTTTCCTCTGTTGTCGTTAAAATATTTCTATCATTTATTTATATATTATTTGCGTATAAAATATATAAAAATGAAGACAAAACACCTCTTTTATATTAAACTAAAACATAAAATTTATCAACATGAGAACAACTGTTTGATCTGCAGTGTGGATTACTTGCCGTACTTGTGGATTTGTGCACAAACGGATATCAACTTATAGACGCCTTTAAAAAAGCCAAAAAACAAACATTTTACAAAAAAATTACAAAATTATGAACCCTATTTTTGTGAGTTATCAACAAGTTATCCACATTTTTGTTGATAACTTACGTAAACCAATGTGGATGACATAAAAAAGGCTGATAAATCAGGGAAAATTCTGGTGCAGAATATAAGAAAATATTCTTGACGCGCCGCTTTACAGTGCATATAATCAAATAGATGTTCTCTGGAAAGAGATATGTGACTGCACGGATCTGACCTGTATGATTGACGGATCCGGAAGAATGAAAAATTGTCTCGCCGCATATATTGGGAGCGGTATGTTGAGAAAGATCTAAGGAGGAACCTGATTATGAGTAAAATGACATGGCAGCCGAAAAAGGTTGATAAGAGAGTACATGGATTCCGTGCCAGAATGTCAACAAAGGGCGGAAGAAAAGTTTTAGCTGCAAGACGTGCAAAAGGCAGAAAAGTATTAGCATAAGCATAGATGAAGGCAGACCGAAGACCGCAGTTCAATCTGTGGTCTTTTCTTTTGAAAAGGAATACAAATGAAGTTTTCAGAGAGTCTGAAGAAAAACGCAGATTTTCAGAGGGTTTACCGACAGGGAACATCCATCGCAAATAAATATCTTGTCATGTATAAACTCGAAAACCATCTGGAAAAGAACAGAATAGGCATCTCTGTCAGCAAGAAGGTCGGCAACAGTGTTGTGCGCCATCATCTTTGCAGACTTGTCAGAGAATCCTACAGGCTGGGTGAAGAGTATTTTTCCAAGGGCTTTGATGTGGTTGTAATCTGCAGAATAGCTGCAAAGAACTGTTCGCAGAAGGAGATTGCGGACGCTTTGTATCAGCTGGGCAGACGGCACCATATACTGGAGCAGAAGGTATGAAACAGAATCTGAAACCAAAGTATGTCATGATACAGGGGATTCGGCTTTATCAGAAGTATCTGTCACCATTAAAGGGCGGAATCAGGTGTCCATACATTCCATCCTGTTCTCAATATGCTGTAGAAGCCATCGAGAAATATGGTGCAGTCAAAGGAGGTTTGCTGGCATCCTGGAGAATCCTCCGATGCAATCCTTTTTCACATGGAGGAATTGACCCGGTACCGTAAGAGAAAAGATCAGAAGAATTCCGGGAGGAATAAAATTTGGAACTTCTATTAAGTAAGTCAAGTATGCCGCTGATTAAATATATCGCACAGCTTCTTGGATGGCTCATGAATGGGATCTACTTTGTGCTTGATAAAATCGGCATACCGAATATCGGTCTTTGTATTATATTCTTTACCATTATCATCTATCTTTGTCTGACTCCTGTACAGATCAAGCAGCAGAAGAGCTCCAAGGTTATGAATGCCATTCAGCCGGAGCTCCTGAAATTACAGAAAAAATACCAGGGAAAAACGGACGCTGCCTCCCAGCAGAAGATGCAGGAGGAGACGATGGCTCTGTATGGAAAATACGGAGTATCACCGACAGGAAGCTGCCTGCCTCTTCTGATTCAGATGCCGATTCTGTTCGGACTGTATCAGGTTATTCTTTATATCCCTGGCTATGTCAGCAAGGTTGCTAATATTTTCCATGACCTTGCGTATAAGGTTACCCAGGTCAGTGGTTATCAGGATATTCTCACGACCTTTGTGGCAGATAACAAAATCCGTGTATATGGCAAGGGAGATTACGCACTCAATCGTGTCATCGACATGATGTATGTATTAAAGCCGTCACAGTGGACAAAGCTGGAAAATATCAGTCAGTTTTCTTCACTTAAGGCGGATATGATACATGTTGCCTCCCAGTCCGCGAGAATCAATAATTTCCTTGGTATCAATATTTCTCAGAGCCCCTGGGATGCTATAAAAACAGGATTCAGCAGCATCGTCGGCGGTACTGCAACTGTAGCAATCGTAGGTGCACTGATTGCTGGTATTCTCGTACCTGTACTTGCCTGGTTTACACAGTGGCTGACCATGAAGCTGATGCCGCAGCAGTCGGCAGGCGATGATTCCATGACACGTCAGATGAACAGTATGAATGCAATCATGCCGATTTTTTCAGCTGTATTCTGCGTGACGTTGAGCATGGGTATCGGAATCTACTGGATTGCCGGTGCAGTAATCCGTGCCATTCAGCAGGTTGTTATCAATCGCAGGATCGGAAAGATTGATGTCGAAGATATGATCGAGGCTCAGGCCAGGAAGAATGAAAAGAAGCAAGAAAAAAGCAAGGATTATGTATCAAATGTAACACAGAATGCCCGGACCAATGTAAAGCATATCCAGAATGCAAAGTCCAATGGAAAGGACATCGATTCCTCCCAGTTCTACAGGGAAGAAGAGGATCTGAAGCCGGACAGTATTACTGCAAAGGCAAACTGGGTCAAGAGCTACGATGAAAAGAAGGGCAATAGAAGGAAATAACTACAGGAGGCATGAACATGGGTTTTATGGAAGTATCCGCAAAGACTGTGGATGATGCCATTACAAAAGCGTGTATAGAGCTGGGTCTATCCAGTGATCAGCTGGAAATCCAGGTTATCAGTGAAGGAAGTTCAGGTTTCCTTGGAATCGGCAGCAAGCCTGCTGTTATTCAGGTTCGGAAAAAAGAGCAGGCAGCAGATGAAAAGAAGGAAGCACAGAAAACTTCTGTGAACACTGCTTCTGCCGGAAAAGCTGAGGCTGCTTCGTATACTGCAGATGATCAGGGAGCAGAAGAAAAGCCGGTAAAGAAAGAAGAAAAATCTTTTAAAACTGAAGATCAGAAGGCAGAGAAAAAAATCTGTAAGGAAGAGGCTGCCCATAAATCTGGTAAGCCAGGTGTCTCTGCGAGGGACAAGAAGGATGTAGTTGCAGAGCGTACTCCAGAAGAAATCGTCACAATGAAAGCATCTGCTTCCAAGTTTCTGGATGGCGTATTTCAGGCTATGGATTTTCCTGTCAATATTACTATGGAATATGACAAGGAAGAGGGAAGCCTGAATATTGATTTTTCAGGTGATGATATGGGTATTCTGATCGGCAAGAGAGGACAGACCCTCGATTCACTTCAGTATCTTGTATCCCTTGTCGTAAATAAGGACCAGAAAAATTACGTCCGGGTAAAGCTGGATACTGAGGATTACAGAAGACGCCGTCAGGAGACACTGGAAAATCTTGCAAAGAATATTGCAAGCAAGGTGCGCAGAACGCATCATGCTGTGTCACTGGAAGCGATGAATCCATATGAGCGCAGAATTATTCATTCCGCACTGCAGAATAACAGGTATGTGGAGACACACAGTGAGGGAAATGAACCATATCGTCATGTAGTGGTTACCCCAAAAAAGGGAGCCTATAGAGACTGATCTGGCTGATTTTCGTCAGAATAGATTTTCTGGCAAAATAAGGTCTTAACAAAACAAAATAGAATAATGCTGCTGTTTATTTTTTTTGATTGTACATGGCAGCAAAATATTAAATCCGTTGCATCGGACAAATATACAGATATACTGGAAGTATCCGGAAGCTCTGTGATCTGTTTTCGATGTGACGGATTTTTTCTTGAAAATTTCCCGGAGAATAGTTCTGGTTTTTCAGTACGTGTAGATTCTCAGAATATGACATCAGAGTAATCATATATAGATTTCGAAAAGCAAGCAGGATAGCATATAATAATGTGGATAACTTCTAAATTTTGTTGATAAACCTGATGATATGGAAACAAAGTACAGTCGTTTTTTTGTGAAAATGCGTGAAAAAGGATGATGAAATGACAGAAAAATTTGAGGACACAATTGCGGCAATCTCAACAGCGATGGCACCTTCGGGTATCGGTATCGTACGAATCAGCGGTGCAGAAGCTCCGAAAATTGCTGACCGTGTATATCGGTCGAACAAGGGGAAAAGACTTGCTGATCAGAAGGGATATACCGTTCATCACGGATATATTGAAGATCATGGAGAAAGAATTGATGAGGTTCTTGTGATGGTACTGCGGGCGCCCCATTCTTATACTGGAGAAAATACCATAGAAATAGACTGTCATGGTGGTGTTCTGGCCACCCGGAAGGTATTGGAGGCAGTCCTCCATGCAGGAGCACGTCCTGCAGAGCCCGGTGAATTTTCCAAGAGAGCATTTCTGAATGGAAGAATGGATTTATCCCAGGCAGAGGCTGTCATGGATATCATTTCTGCAAAAAATGACTATGCGCTGAAAAGCGCCCAGCAGCAGCTGGCAGGATCTGTATCCGGCGAAGTCAGAGAAATCCGGGGAAAGTTACTCTATGAGACTGCTCGAATTGAAGCGGCTCTGGACGATCCGGAACATATGAGCCTGGATGGATATGGTGAAATATTAAGAAAGGCTGTTCTGCAGCAGAGAGAAAAAATACAGCATCTTCTGATGACCGCGGATTCCGGACGGCTGATGCAGGAAGGAATCAAGACGGTCATTCTTGGAAAGCCCAATGCCGGAAAATCTTCCCTGTTGAACCTTCTGCTTGGAGAAGATCGGGCAATCGTCACAGATATCGCCGGAACAACCAGAGATGTACTTGAGGAACAGATCAATATACGTGGTATCACACTGCGTATACTGGATACAGCTGGTATTCGCAATGCCGAGGATCAGATTGAGAAGATCGGAATCAATCGGGCCATAGATCAGGCAAAGGATGCAGATCTGATCCTGTATGTTGCGGACAGTTCTGTACCTCTGGATGAGAATGATCATGAAATAATGACTCTGATGAAGGGGAAAAAGGCAATTATTCTTCTGAATAAAAGCGATCTCGAAACAGTGGTTACTGAGGATCTGATACGAAGGGAAATGAAAAACGCCGGTCTTCAGGAAAATGATGAAACTGTGATTCTCGGGATATCTGCAAAGAATAAACAGGGTCTGGATCAGCTTGAAAAACAGATTGAAAAGATGTTCTTCAATGGTAAGATAGTATTTAACGATCAGATCTACATCACTAATGCCCGTCACAAGAAGGCGCTGGAGGATGCCTGCGAATCACTTGGTTACGTCATCAAAAGTATTGATGAACAGATGCCGGAGGATTTCTGGTCGATTGACCTCATGGGTGCAATCGATGCACTGGGCAGGATTACAGGAGAGACACTGGGGGAGGATCTGGTAAACGAGATTTTTGCCAAGTTCTGTATGGGTAAATAATATACTAAAAATATAATATATATTTTAAAAGAAATGTATTATTGTGAGAGTTGTTGATAACTTTCTGTTTTTGTTGATAACTTGTAGAATTTATTATTAAAAGGAAAAAGAAATGCCTGTTATTGAAAAGTATTACGATGTTGTAGTTGTGGGCGCCGGTCATGCGGGGTGTGAGGCTTCCCTGGCCTGTGCAAGACTTGGCTTGGAAACGATTGTATTTACGATCAGCGCGGATAATATTGCGATGATGCCATGTAATCCAAATATCGGAGGTACATCCAAAGGTCATCTGGTAAGGGAAATAGATGCACTTGGTGGAGAGATGGGAAAAAATATTGACCGCACCTTTATTCAGTCCAAAATGCTGAATAAATCCAAGGGCCCCGCTGTTCATTCTCTTCGTGCCCAGGCAGATAAAAGTGAGTACAGCAGAAGCATGCGTCGTGTGCTTGAAAATCAAGATCATCTGACGATCAAACAGGCTGAGGTTGCGGAGCTGATTGTTGAGGATGGAGTCTGTAGGGGAGTGAAGACATTTTCTGGTGGCATTTATCACAGCAAGGCTGTTGTCCTGTGTACAGGTGTATATCTGAATGCCAGATGTCTGTATGGTGATACGGTTAATTATACAGGGCCGAACGGTTTACAGGCTGCAACACATCTGACAGATTCTCTGAAGGCCAATGGCATCGAGATGTTCCGGTTTAAAACCGGGACGCCAGCGCGCATTGACGGAAGAACAATAGATTTTTCAAAGATGGAGGAGCAAAAGGGGGATGTTCCTGTTGTACCTTTCTCTTTTTCCACAGATCCGGCTTCCGTCCAGATTCATCAGGAATCCTGCTGGCTTACACACACAAATGAACGTACGCATGAAATCATACGTCAAAATCTTGACCGGTCTCCCCTGTATTCCGGAAAAATACATGCTACCGGTCCCCGCTATTGTCCTTCTATAGAAGACAAGGTTGTTAAATTTGCCGATAAAAACAGCCATCAGGTCTTCATTGAACCAGAGGGCAGATATACGAATGAGATGTATGTGGATGGAATGTCCAGTTCCATGCCTGAAGATGTTCAGGATGCAATGTATCGCACAGTACCTGGATTGGAGCATGCAAAAATTGTAAGGAATGCATACGCGATTGAGTATGACTGCATCAACCCGGTTCAGCTGAAACCGACCTTCGAATTTAAAGCAATTCATGGTCTGTTTTCCGGAGGTCAGTTTAATGGAAGTTCAGGGTATGAAGAAGCAGCAGCACAGGGACTTTATGCAGGAATTAATGCTGCAATGGAGATGAAGGGTGAAGAACCTTTGATTCTGGACCGGTCGGATGCATACATTGGAGTACTTGTGGATGATCTCTGCACAAAGCAGACATTTGAACCTTACCGGATGATGACCAGTCGTGCTGAATACCGCCTGCTGCTACGCCAGGATAATGCGGACCTGCGTCTGAGAAAATATGGTCACAGAGTCGGGTTAATCAGTGATGAGGAATATCAGAAGACACTGACCAAGCAGAAGCAGATCGAGGATGAAATTCAGAGAGTTTCCAACACGTTTGTAGGACAAACAAAGAATGTACAGGATTTTCTTATTGAAAATCATTCGTCCGCACTGAACAGTGGCTGCTCTATTGCAGATCTGATCAGAAGACCGGAATTAAACTATAAGATGCTTGCCGCCATTGATCCGGACAGACCAGTCCTTCCAGAAGCTGTTGGTGAGCAGGTGAATATTAACATCAAGTATGAGGGATATATCAAGAGACAGTTAAAGCAGGTTGAGCAATTTCGGAAAAAAGAAAGCTGGAAAATACCGGATGATATAGATTACGAAAATGTCTCCAGCCTTCGTATAGAAGCAAGACAGAAACTGGAAAAATACAAACCAATCAGTATCGGACAGGCTTCCAGAATTTCAGGTGTTTCTCCATCTGATATATCAGTGCTGATGGTTTATCTGGAAAGCAAAAAATAAAGGATGAAAAAATGACACAATATAAACTGGATCTGTTTTATCACGGTTTGCAGCAGCTTGACCTTCATCTGGAGGATGATCAAATTAGCAAATTTATCACGACCTATGAGATGCTTGTCGAAACAAATAAGGTAATGAACCTGACAGCAATTACAGATTTCGATGAAGTGATTGTTAAGCATTTTCTGGATAGCCTGTCTATTGTAAAATTAAAGCCGATTCGTACTTTATTATCAAAAGATCATGCAAAGGTTATTGATGTAGGAACAGGTGCAGGTTTTCCAGGTATTCCGCTGGCAATTGCATTTCCAAATGTTCAATTTACTTTGGCGGATGCACTTTTAAAAAGGGTCAGATACCTGAACACATTGACAGAAGCGTTAAACCTGACAAATGTAGAAAATATACAGGCACGGGCAGAATTATTAGGTCGTGACTCAGACTACCGTGAACAATTCGATCTCGCTGTTTCCAGGGCTGTTGCAAATCTATCGCCACTTTGTGAATACTGTATTCCGTTGGTTAAGCCTGGTGGTGATTTTGTAGCCTACAAGTCTCAGAAGGCAGAAGAGGAATTGAATACATCTGGTAGAGCAATTTCTGTTCTCGGAGGGAAAGTACAGGAAACCTTGAAATTTAATCTCACTGAAAATGATAAAGAGGATGCGATGGAGAGAGTTCTCATAGACATCAAAAAGGTAAAAAATACTCCTGCTTTTTATCCGAGAAAAGCCGGAACACCGACAAAGAAACCTTTGTGACATGTTTCACGTGAAACATATTACTGAAGTCCTAAAAAAAGGTTTTATTCAATAATCGTAGAATGAATGCATCTATAAAGACTATCAGAATTACTGGTGGTCTTTTATTTTACTAAGTGATGTTTCACGTGAAACATTATAAAAAAACAAAAATGGTTATTTGGATGTTTCACGTGAAACATATACCTATTTACTCTTGAAGATGGTATAATCAGCTTGTTGTTTAAAAAAAATAAAATATGAAAGGAAGGAAACTCTTGAGCAGAGTTATTGCAATCGCCAATCAAAAAGGCGGTGTCGGTAAATCTACTACGGCGATCAATCTTTCAGCCGCTTTGGCTGAATCAGGAAAAAAAGTTTTGTTGATTGATATGGATCCGCAGGGAAATGCAACAAGTGGGGTAGGTATTGATAAACAGGATTTGAATAATACAATCTATGACTTATTCCTTGGAGAATGTAGTTTTGATGACTGCCTGATCAAGCTATCCTATAAGAAAAATGAAGATTTGAAAAATTACTATTTAATTCCTTCCAATGTAGATCTGGCCGGGGCAGATATTGAACTGATTGATACAGAAAACAAAGAATATATATTGAAAAACAAACTGGAGCAGGTAAGAGATCAATATGACTATATAATCATTGACTGTCCGCCTTCCCTTAACCTTTTAACTATAAATGCCTTAACAACGGCAGATAGTGTTATGATACCAATTCAATGTGAATATTATGCACTTGAAGGACTGGCACAGCTTTTGTATACGATCAGACTGGTTACGGAAAGATTGAATGACAAGCTGACCATCGAAGGTGTTGTATTTACCATGTATGATGCACGAACTAAATTATCCGGTCAGGTAATGGATGATGTCAGAGAGAATCTGGACGCACATATATTTAAAAGCGTGATTCCCAGAAATGTTCGTCTGGCGGAGGCTCCCAGTTATGGACTTCCAATCAATATCTATGCAAGAAAATCAGAAGGTGCAAAAGCCTATCGGAAACTTGCAAAGGAACTTAATAAGAAGGGGAAAGCTGAAAAATGGCTACAGGAAGAGGTTTAAACAAAAAAAGAGGGTTGGAGTCCCTGATCCCACATAAAATAGATCACGTAGAAGATCCTTCAGACCAAACTGAGAAGAATACGGGTGTCTCATCAGATATTTCCATTGAAAATGGTGTTGAATCATCAAAGCCAGAAAATAAGAATAACAATATAGATCATCTCCCCAAAATGGCAGATGAAGAGAATAAATCCCATGCAAATTCAGCTGATACAGAAAATCTGGATAATAAAGTCCTGCATGTTCGACTGACAGAAGTGATACCAAATCAGGAACAGCCAAGGAAAGACTTTCGGGATGAAACAATAAAAGAGCTTGCAGACTCTATCAGACAGTATGGTGTGATCCAGCCACTTCTGGTGCAGAAAAAAGGAAAATACTATGAGATCATAGCGGGAGAAAGAAGATGGAGAGCTGCCAAGGAAGCTGGATTGAAAGAAATTCCGGTGATATTAAAAAAATTTGATGAGCAGAAGACCATGGAGATATCCCTGATTGAAAATATTCAGAGGGAAAACCTGAATGCTATTGAAGAGGCAGAAGCATTTCAAAAGCTGATTGAGTCTTTCCAGATGACACAGGAAGAGGTTGCAGAAAAAGTGGGAAAGAGCAGATCAGCTATTACAAACTCTCTGCGTCTTCTGAAACTTGCAAAGCCGGTACAGCATCTGCTGCTCACAGAAGATCTCAGCATGGGGCATGCAAGGGCATTACTGGCAATTGAGGATGAGGAAGAACAAATCCGCGCAGCGCATAAGGTGATACAGAAAAAGCTGAGTGTTCGGGAAACGGAAAACCTGGTAAAGAGTATCATTAAGCCGAGAAAACCACGGAAAAAAGAAGAAATGGATGCGCAGACGGCGTTAGCATACAAGTCAATTGAAGAAAATCTGCAGAAGCTTGTGGGAAGTAAGGTATCTATCAAGCCAAGGGGAGAAAAGGGTAAGATAGAAATAGAGTATTATTCACAAGAAGAACTGGAAAGAATCATAGACCTGATCGGCTGAGAAGAATGCAAATAAAATACAGGAGGAGTATAATGCAATCCTTATTTGGAAGTACAGCGGCCGGGATTATGATCATTATTCTGATCGTAGCAGTGGTTCTGCTGGCGGCAGCTCTGGCAAGAACTAACATCAGACTAAACCTGATGATAAGAAAGTATCGTATTTTTATGAGGGGAAGCGATGGAAAGTCAGTAGAAAAAGCCATAGCTTCCAAGATGAAGGCTGTAGACAAGCTGGACAAGAGACAGGCAGAAAATGCATCTTCTTTAAAGCATTTACAGAAGCTTTTTGATAAGACACTGACAAAATACGGAATTGTTAAATATGATGCATTTGAGGATGTGGGAGGAAAAATGAGTTTTGCACTTGCACTTCTCGATGCGGAAAATAGTGGATTTGTCCTCAATGCAATTCACAGCCGGGACAATTGCTATCTGTATATAAAGGAAATTGTAAAAGGCGAGTCATATATCATGCTTAGTGAAGAAGAGATAGAAGCACTTCGCATCGCTTACCATTATGGAGAAGAAAATATCCAGTAATCAAAGTTATTTACCAATTTATGTCAACTTGCAAAATGAGACTTCATATTATATAGTATGAAAAGCATAACAGGGAGGAAATAAAAAATGATTGACATTAAATTTCTGAGAGAAAATCCGGAGATTGTAAAGCAGAATATTCGCAATAAATTCCAGGACAGAAAGCTTCCGATGGTAGATGAGGTTATTGCGTTTGATAAAGAGAGAAGAGAACTTCTTCAGAAAAAAGAGACACTTCAGGCAGAGCGCAACAAAATTTCCAAGGAAATTGGAAAGCTGATGGGACAGGGAAAGAAAGACGAGGCTATGCAGGTGAAAGCAAAAGTTGCTGATACCGGCAAGCGAATTTCCGAGCTTGAGGAGCGTCAGAAGGTAGTAGACGAAGAAATCCGCAAGAGGATGATGGTGATACCGAATATCATTGATCCGTCCGTTCCGATCGGTAAGGATGACAGTGAAAATGTTGAAATTGAGAGATTCGGAGAGCCGGCCGTTCCGGATTTCGAAGTTCCCTATCATACAGATATTATGGAATCCTTTGATGGTATCGACATGGATGCCGCAGGCCGTGTCGCAGGAAACGGATTTTATTATCTGCTTGGAGATATTGCAAGACTTCACTCCGCAGTTTTGTCCTATGGAAGAGATTTCATGATCAATCGCGGATTCACCTATGTGATTCCTCCCTATATGATTCGAAGCGCAGTTGTAAATGGCGTCATGAGCTTTGATGAAATGGATTCCATGATGTATAAGATTGAAGGAGAGGACCTGTATCTGATAGGAACATCCGAGCATTCCATGATCGGACGGTTTATCGACCAGATCATTCCAGAGGAAAAGCTTCCGCTGACTCTTACGAGTTATTCTCCATGCTTCCGTAAGGAAAAAGGTGCACATGGAATCGAAGAGCGCGGCGTATACCGTATTCACCAGTTCGAAAAACAGGAAATGATTGTAGTCTGCAAACCTGAAGAGAGCATGGACTGGTACAATAAGCTCTGGAAGAATACAGTAGACTTCTTCCGCTCCATGGATATCCCGGTACGCACGCTTGAATGCTGTTCCGGAGACCTTGCAGATCTTAAAGTGAAATCCTGCGATGTCGAAGCCTGGTCACCACGTCAGAAGAAGTACTTTGAGGTTGGCAGCTGTTCCAATCTTGGAGATGCCCAGGCAAGAAGACTGAGAATACGTGTACAGGGTGCAGACGGTCAGAAATATCTGGCTAACACACTGAATAATACCTGTGTTGCACCGCCGCGTATGCTGATTGCCTTCCTCGAGAACAATCTCAATGCAGATGGTACCGTATCGATTCCAGAGCCGCTTCGTCCATATATGGGCGGTAAGGACAAACTGATTCCAAGAAAGTCCTGCCTGGAGAAATAACAGAAATAATAAAACAGATTATCGAGAGGAGTTGTTATGCATAAATTCCTCAGATCAATCGGGTTCAGTAAATTAAAGGAGCTCGATGATCAGGATCGTCTGCTTCAGGATGTATTGGTCCATTACGACTTCAAGAAGAGTGTGCTGGATGAAGACGGACATCTGTTTGCAGAAATATCAAAGGAATTTGCACCAGATGTCGGGATCACAGTATGTGGAAGCTATGACGAAGAAAACCTCTTTCATATGGAATACTATTTTCCATTTTACTGGGGTTCACAGGTAACTTCCTATGAGGAAATCGCTGTTGAGAGACATTATGCGAATGAGTCTTTTGCAGCAGCCTGTGATGACATGAGAGTCGGTACAACATTGATTTTTTATGTGTCAAATGCCGGCGAATATATTGATGTGCAGACCAGCAGAAGGATGCAGGGATCCATTACCTCTGTATCACTTTCTGCACTGGCGGAAAGTGGAACCATTCTCTTTCCGGTACGCAAGGAACAAAAGGCATTGCCTGCAGATCCCAAGAAATTGGAGGAAAGAAATTCTCTGTTTGCCGCTGCTCAGAATGGCGACGAGGATGCCATCGAAAGCCTCACAATGGAGGATTACGATGCCTATTCTATGCTTTCAAACCGGGTACGCAATGAAGATATCTACACCATTGTAGATTCCTATTTCATGCCTTACGGGATGGAATGTGATCTGTATAATATTATGGGTGATATTACAAGCTGCGAGAAGGTCAGAAATCATGCTACAAGTGAGACAGTCTATCAGCTGGGTGTGACCTGCAATGATGTACCATTAGATGTCTGTATCAATGAAAAGGATCTGACCGGAGAACCCAAGGTAGGAAGAAGGCTAAAAGCTATTATTTGGCTGCAGGGAAGGTTGAATTTTTAAGAGAGATGAGATAAAATGTTATCTGTTCGTGTGAGCAGAGGACATTATATCTCCTAAGAAAGAGGTAGACTTTCTGCGAAAGTTACTTTTCGCAAGAGGTTCGTGTATAAAAGAACTGAAAAGGAGAACCAAAAACCCCAAGATTTGTTCAGAATTGTTTAACAATTTTAAAACAAACATTTTTTACGATTTAGTATAAAACAAGAAACGGATCTGCCACCGGAATTTATTAAAAGCTTGAAAAAGCCCGTAAATAAAGGAAAAAACAGCAGCTAACATAATATGTTTCTGTAGCTCAGCAGGATAGAGCGTTCGCCTCCTAATTGGGAGGCTGGCCTTTTTCCACGGTCAGCGGTTGACCTCCCAATTCCTGCTAATAATTATCAAAGGTGATACATCAGTTTGATCAGTTTGGCCGTCCGGACGAGGAAAAAAAGTCGGGTCAAAATTATGGGAGGTCGGAGCCGAAGTATTCGACCAAAAGGTACAAGGTGCCGGAAAACCGCATAAAATAAGGCTTTGCGGGCACTTTACAAATATATGTTTCTGTAGCTCAGCAGGATAGAGCGTTCGCCTCCTAAGCGAAAGGCCGGCGGTTCGAATCCGCCCAGGAACGTGATTTTAGCCACCAGCTTGTTACTGGTGGCTAACTTTTTTTGAGAGTTTTGCTATTTTTTCATTAGACGTGGAAAAAACCAAACTAACAAAATTTTCGGTTTTCTAACAGAGCGGATTTTGGACCATTTTTCTAATAAAAAAAAGAGGTCGGTTATGAAGTAAAACGGGCATAAAAAATAAGGCAAGAACAGTATTTTTTAACCATTCAGATTTATTAGACACTTGTCAGGATCTTGCTGACAGTCGTTTTTTCATGACCACAGTAAGATCAATATTTATGAAAGAGAGTAGATAAGAAGGTAGTTATGACCGAAAAAGAGTAACTGGTAGATAGTCAATGCCTTGAGGACACCAGCCGATTTTTTTAAGATGTATTCAGAATCCTGAGGACATCTTTATGTGCCAGCGGCAGTCCCTTTTTTCGTCTCTGGTAATGCATCAGCTATCTACCGGTTACGTTCAAATGGTATCTTCTGATTATTCTTCACCGTTCTTGTTTCCTGCGCCATGAAGGATAGTTGAATTCTCTTCCGCCTTTTTACGATTCATGGAAATCATTACGAAAGGAATGATTGCTACCAGAAGCAGTATCGCTGGGAAAACATTAATAACTGCATTCATAGCTACTTTCGTACCTGCTGTCTGCGCTGCGTTCGCTACATAGCCGACTGCTCCAAGAAGCAGAATACCTACAGTACCGGCGATGGCGTTACCGAGTTTTACAGCAAAAGAGCATACAGACAGGACAATAGCATCTACACGTTTACCGGTACGTACCTCCATGTCATCAACAAGTTCACCAACAAGGCCAAAGGAAACTGTTCCGACCATGCTGCCCATGCCATGGAACAAACCGGTTCCAAGGAGGATCAGAGGAAGATTCATCATGTTGCCACCTAAGAAAAGAATGCCGCCTCCAATCGCAGATATGATCAGGCTGACAGTCATGATGGTCTTTTTCTCAAAGCGCTTAGTCAGGAAAGGTACAATAAGAGAAGGAACAGCCATGCAGACAGTCATTACAGTGCCTGCATAAGAGAGCCACATCGGCTTCTCGACGACATACATGAAGAAATACACCATGATTCCTACGCGGAAAAAGATGCCGGACATGTATAGGAGATATCCGATCAACAATTTGCGTACATCTGAATCACCAAAAGCTATTTTTAGTCCTTCAGACACCTTCATGGAAGGTGCCCCGGCTTCGGGTTTGACAACTTCCTTTGTACCGGCAAAAGCGATCCAGTAAGCAATGAATGGTTCCAAGGATACAATAGATGATCGTAACGGTAGTATATGCCTTTGGACTGCTGGCATTGCCATTGCCGAAATGAAGCAGCAAAGGCATCGTAACTGCAGAAGTGATAAATGTTGCAACCTGTGAAAGGGCACTTCTGAATGAGATCAGTACCACTCTTTCCTGATCGTTGCGGGTCAGTACATTTGCAAGAGCCTGGCCGGCAACGCCTGTTGCAGTATAAGCCATTCCGCTTAAAATGTAGGTGATCGCGCAATAAAGAATGGACATAGGACCTGTCCAGGTTGGCTTTGTGAAAGCAAGTACGGTACAGATGGCAAGAATCGGAGCACCGAACAGCAGATACGGTCTGTACTTGCCCCATCTGCTGTTGGTCTTATCTGCAATGATGCCCATCATAGGATCATTAATACCATCCCATACACGGGCAATTGCCATAATCACACTGATGACAGCAGGTGTCAGCCCAACAACGTCTGTGTAAAAAACTGTTAAATAGGAACTTATCATGGAGAATGTAAAATTACCACCAACATCCGTCATTCCATAACAGATCCTGCGCCAGATCGGTAATCTGCCGTCTGACGATGTTCTTGCCTGATTGTTCATTTTTTCCCTCCCAAATACTTCTATTGAAAATAGTTTGATTTACGGAATGCCTGCATCGTTTTTTTTGCATAACCGTTTTTGTTTATGCATCAAGCATACAGCATGAACTTTTTCAAAGAATGTAAATACTCAGCAACGGGCCGTGTAAAAAAATGTCATTCTTGTCTTTTCCTTACCTGTTGTATGAGGGAATCTTCAGCTGTTATTCACCACCCTTGCCGTGCTTCTGTTTCCGGTATTCTTCCGGACTTATTCCATAGAAACTGTGAAATTTATGGCTGAAATGACTGGAATCAAAGCAGCCAACCTCCTGGCTGATCTCTGTGATGCTCATTTCATTGGCATCCAGCATTTTTTTCGCATTTTCCATTTGAAGATCTGTAATCAGAGATTTAAACGTTTTACCGGTATAGCTGCGCAGCATCCGGCTGATATGATTTGAACTATACCCAAAAAAAGTTGCAAGCTCGTTCAGACTGCAATGGCTGTAATTTACAGACATATACCCCAGAATAGAAATAATACTGTCATTCATTGTTGCATCTACCGGATCAGCCACGATTGCCTGCATCTCATAATGGCGGATCAGGTAAATGAAAATCAATGCAAGGTAATGACGCATACTTTCATTGTACGCATAACTCTTTTCTGCATCTTCTCTGTAGAGATCAAGAATTCGCTGATGCATGACCGGATCTTTTCCCGTATGGAACAAGATATACGGACTGATCCGTTTGTGATAAAGCATCTGGCTGAAAAACTCACGAAGCATATCGCTTCCGCGGATCATTCTTAGAAAAGACTGATCCAGTATCTGGCTGCTGACCAGAATATTGACTATGACAAGGCCGTCGTAACAATTGATTATTGTGTGGGATACTTTGGGAGGAATGATGCACAGATCGCCTTCCTGCATTTCAAAGTTCATTTCCCGGATATAATGACGGCAGCTTCCCCTGTATACATAGATGATTTCCACATATTCATGATCATGCAGAATGGGATAACAGTAACTCGGAGCCCTGACAACCGCAATTCTGTCGCCATTCGCAATCTTTTCTACTTCTTTATTCGTGTTTCCCATTTCATTCTTTGTGAAATAAGAATAATAGGATGACAGTTTATCTTCGTAAACCCTGCCCTCTTCAGCTAAAACATGATACTGTTCATAGCTCATCGGAGTTTCCATCAGGGCACGGTCACCGTTTTCATAGTATTCCTTTGACTTTTGCTCGCGCTCTGAGAACGCGAGAAGCCGTCTTTCCCATTTATCCAATCCGATCGCCCCACTTTCTGATAATCTTCTTATGGAAATGATAGATGTGCCAAAAGTATGATGACTTTTCAGCACTCATATCATTAAAATTATATAGAAAGCAGCTTCGGATTTCCAGAAATTCCTTCCATTGGCAAGTATATCTGCTCGGCGATACGCAAGCGTAAAAAGCAGAAACGGCAACATCTATCCCTGTGCCCTTTCTGCTTTTTCTTGCAATATTTAACAGATATTAACTATTATATCCGGAGCATTGCTGCTCAAACCTCTGGTGCAGTGCAGGAATAATCATAGCTGCCGCTGCCCAGATCAAACTTCCTGCCATCTGGCAGATTAACTGTTGCGGTCGTATTAACCGGAATTTCAAAATGCATTTTCATAAGTCCATCCTCCAGCTTCCAGTCAGAACGGATGATGCCGTAAGGACAGTCAAATCTGGTTTCTGCCCATGTCAGACTTCCTCCCGCCATTGGGGACAGTTCGAAATGCTTGTAGCCAGGGTATTTCATCACCGGTTCAATACCGCCGACTTTACCGAACAGGAAATCACACACGGCTCCATAACTGTAATGGTTATAGGATGCCATATGCTCATCCATTCCGTTCCAGCTCTCAAGAATAGTGGTTGCGCCAAGAGTCACAGCATGCAGCCAGCTGGGCGCCTCAGTCTGCTCAAGAACAGTGAACGCTTCTTTTTTGTATCCATAACGAACCAACTGAAAGAGCAGGAATGGTGTTGAAAGGAAACCTGTATTCAGCTTCATGCCGGCTTTGCGGACTTCTTCCGCAAGTCGGGCAGCCACTTTTTCTGTCTTCTTATCGTCTGCAAGGTCAAAGGCAAGTACTCTGACATAGGAAGCCTGATGTCCCGGCTGAACGGTTCCGTCCTCTTTAATAAAATATTTGTTGTAAACCCGTTTTACTTCCTTCGCATACTGCTCATAGAAAAGCTGATCCCGAAGGTAATCACGCGCATCTGCCGCATTCTTATCGTCCGCTGCTTGCTTAGCCTCTGCTGCCAGAATACCGGCGGTCTCGGCAAGTATCCTGCATCCATGATACAGATAGGCTGTAGCAACAATTGCATCTGTTCTCTTTCCCTGTTCGTTCAAATCCTGATCTGTCGGATCCTGATCTTCTTCACTTCCAGGTTCGAGCCATTCACCGAAATGGAAGTGTGTATCAAAAAGGAAATCCGCATCGCGTACACCATTCTCCCACGTATTGTACTCCGGCATATCGAGACGAGCAGTATTTTCGTTCCGTGCTGTCCGGATCATAAAATCTATCCAGCGTTTGGCGGTAGGGTACTGATTTTTAAGGATCCTGGGATCTCCATAGCAGAGATACATATTGTAGGGAAGAATTTCTGCTACATCTCCCCAGCCTGCAGATCCGTCAAACATGCCCGCGTGTCCTTTGGGGCCGGCTACTCCCGGAACAATAAAACCGCATTTATCCTCCCTGATCAGGCGGCCAACTTCCTCAGCGAAATGCATGGAAGTCGTCACAGGAGCGGAATTAAATACAGTTCCGTCGGGAAGCTGCTCTGCAGAAACTTCCTGCATCCACTTTTCAAAGAAAGGATATACATTCATGAACTCCGATGCGGTCTTTGAATAAACCTGAGCATCTCCTGTCCAGGCGCTGCGCTCTCTGGTCGGACAGTCTGTCGGAACATCCAGGAAATTTCCCTTCTGGCTCCAGCGGCTGTTACTGACAAGCTGATTGATCAGCGGATTGGAGCATTTGAAATCTCCTGTCTCTTCAAGATCTGTATAGACGGCAACCGCTGTAAAGTCTTCGGCTGTTGCTTCCGGCCAGCCTGTTACCTGTACATATCGGAATCCAAAAACGGAGAAGGAAGGAGTATAAATACCCGTTTCGTCTCCGCGGGCAATATAATCCGTCTGCTGATAATGTGTGTTATCAGAAATGCCGGTACAGACATTTCCCAGATTGAATACTCCATCTTTAATATCTTCGGAATGGATGAGGGATATCTGCTGCCCCTTCTTTAAGTCGTGTAGTTTCATTCTGACATAGCCAACAAGATTCTGGTGAAAATCAAGAACCATATTTCCCGCGGCATCTGTGAAAAGCTCCGGCTTAAATGTTTCTTTTTCTCTGACAGGAAGTGAACGTGAAGGAATAAGCGCATCATAGCTTAATTTATCTGCTTCTCTGACACCTTCTGTTTCTTTCTTACCCTCTGCCTCAGCACCAAATGCACGGATTGCATTTTCGCGGTCTTCCTTTTCCGCAAGATCGACAGAAAGAACTGCGGGCGACCAGGAAGTATCATCGAAGTCATTTTTCTTCCAACCGGTCAGTTCTCTGGAAGCGTCGTAAACCTCGCCGAACTTCATATCGTTCATAAGAACGGGGCCTTCAGAGGTACGGAAATTCTCGTCCGAAATAATAATTTCTTCTGTTCCATCCTCATATTCCAGAATAATCTGTCCCAGGTACTGCGCCTTATATCCGAAATTGTTTCGGTACATGCCTCCGGTAGTACCGCGCCACCAGCCGTCGCCCAGCGAAACGGCCCAGGTATTTTCGCCCATCTGCAGTAATGAGGAAATATCATATTCCTGGTACTGCAGCCTGTAATAATAACTGGTAAACCCTGGCTTAAAGATATCTTCTGTACCCTTTTCCCCATTCAGCCAGAATTCATAAAGGCCATGAGCAGTCTGAAAAATGCGCGCACGTAAAATAGGCTTTGAAATTCTGAATGTCCGCCGCATATAAACAACAGGTTTTGCCTTTTCTATATCTCCCGGACCTGCTGCGGGCTCGATCCAGTTTGCCTTCCATTCGCTTTTAGACAGAAGTCCCATTTCAAAATACGCTGTCTCGCTTTCAGCAGTTTCACCCCCGGCAGTAACAGTGACTTTCCAGTAGACTCTCTGCATCGATTTTAAGACCGGACCGCCATACAGAACGCGCAGAGATTCTGCCGAGGGAACTTCTTTGCTGTCCCATATTACATCCTTAAGTGATAGATCGGATGCAGCAATGATACGAAAGCTCTCCTGGACTACGTTTTCTCGGTCACTTAAAAGTTTCCATGAGAATCTGGGGTTCTCTGCATCTATTCCGATCGGATTCTTCAAATATTCACACCTGAGATGACTGATTTTCAACATTTTGACATCCTTTCAATAAAAAATGAATCTGCACTCCGCTGGTTTTCTGTAACTGTACTTATTTTTTCATTTTTTCTTGTTTATGCCATGTAAAAAAAAGCCGTCTTCAGATGTAAAAGCCACTCAACCTCTTCGCATCCTGCCACCTCGTTCACTTCTGTTTCATTATTTGGTAAACGTACTCATGGCAGAAGCGGTTCTTTCACGGCGCGTACTGTACCTGGGCGAAGAAACTGCTCCTCATTCCTCCCTCCAGTTTCAGAAGATATAGCTTTGTAAATGGTAAACCGAATCAGAAATCTACATTACCGCCGTCCCGGTTATTAATAACATAATAAGCCTTGCCCTCTTCCGGCTTGATGTAGAGTTTGCAGTTGCGGATGAACTGGCCGCGGCCGGAATGCGTCGACTTCCAATCAGCCTTTGCTTTCTCCACAATAACGGCTACGTCCTCTTCCTTGCCTGCAGTACCTACATCTCTTCTCCCAGCAGAGGTCCAATCTCCTCTACCAGTGCTGTCTTCACCGCATATTCAACCAGCCTGCGGTATTTCAATTTCTTAACATCCGGATTATGGATCACATAGGTCTTGCAATCCCCGGTGTCCTTGATGGTATTCATGTTCGGAATGTTCTCGTCACTGTGATAATGCGCAACGGCATACATTACAGCATCATGATTCAGGAAGTATTCCTGGCAAATTCCATCCACACAGGAATTGATGGCGCTGGAGCGCATCTCTTCAAGCACTGCTGCCACTCTCTTGTCTTTGAAGTTCTCCGGACTCTTCACTACCTGATCCCACAGATTCTGCATCAAACCGCCCAGCTTCGGATTGGTGGAATTCAGCGTCGTGATATAGGACTCAATCTCTTCCGCCATCTTCTGCATGCGGAACAGATCCATATCTCCATCACCGGTGATATATTCCTGAATGAGTGCAACGATATACTCATAATCGATCTGGGCAATACTGTCTAACGTCCGCAAATGCAGAAAAATGAAAAAAACTGCTTGAACCTATTAAGTTACCATAGTTGGAACATTTGAATTTCATTTTTTTTAATTGCATCTATTCTCACAGCCGGTCCTTAATGGGCCGGCATTTTGATTTTTTGATTTTTAGAAGAATTTTTTTTGTTTTTCGGAAAACAGTTCGAAAATCTATAGTTATTATTTCTAATTTCACCCGTACGTTTCTGTACACATTTCACAAAAATAAAAAACTTTTCAAAAAATGATATATTTTCGGCTTTCCCAAGGCCTAGTAAGTAGAGGGTATTTTAAATCCCCGAAAATTTCATACGCAGCTTCTCAAGATACATTCTTTCTCTGCGAGCGTGGGGACGGCACGCGGTGACCTGCCATACAAGTGCAGCTGAGCGTCTAAGGCCGAATCCTGAATACCGGACGGAATCCGGTTTCGCCTTTGACACAGAGGAAGGACAATGATACTCCCGTCGAAGGGCGGCTCGGAGAGATCCTCGGAGGGGTGGAAGTCCCGTGGCGCCGGTTAACCGCCGGCCGTCTGAGAAGCTTTTTTTAATCACTTCCTGTGATGCGTGAGCGGATAGTAAGCCGATTTTTTACATTGGCATCCGATTCCCATCTGCCGAAAAAGGAACGGCAGCCTGGATGCCAGATCACTATCCAACATGTATTTTGAACAGGAGGTATTTGATGAACTACAACGATTTTTTGGCAAGACTGACGCAGGGCATGCAGAAAGAGCTCGGCAGCCGCTATCCGGGCATCACCGTGAAGGTGCAGCATGTCGACAAGCTGCAGGGGCAGACGTACGAAGGGATCTGCGTCAAACTGCCGGACAGCAGGCTTGGAGCAACCATTAATCCGAGGGACTATTATGAACAGCTTCAGAATGGAGAGACTGATTTCAACACACTTCTCACCAGATTCTGCAAGTCAGCGGAGGAGGCAATTGCACATATGCCGGATATTGATGTGAAGCCGCTTACGGATTACGACCAGATGAGGCAGACGCTTGCGATTCAGATGATCCCGACGGTAAAAAATCTGGAACTGCTGTCCGGCATTCCGCATATCCAGATGGCGGACTTATCTGCTGTATTCCGTTTTGTTGTCGGAAGGGACATGAGTGTCCTGGTCACAGACAGGATGCTGCGGGATTACGGAGTCACAGAATCCCAACTGAAGCACGATGCCCTGGAAAACGCGCCGAAGGCACATCCGGCACAGATCCGACCGCTTGCAACCGTGCTCGGCGGCATGATCGGTGATGCGGGTATGGTTCCTGATGAAGAACCGGAACCTGATTCGTCCACGCTCTTCGTTGCTTCAACGCCCGAGGCTGTATACGGATCAGGTGTCATCGCCTATCCCACATTCATGGAGCAGGCGGCAAAGAGAATGGGAGGAGATTTCTTTATCCTTCCTTCCTCCATTCATGAAGTGCTGCTGCTGAAGGATGACGGCAAGGTGGATTTCAGAGAACTGGAGGCAATGGTCAGCGAGATCAACAGGACGCAGGTGTCGCCGGAGGAAAGGCTTTCAGATTTCGTTTACCGCTACGATGCGAAAGAGAGAGTTTTTGAGCGGGCAAGCCGTTATGAAGCAAGGACCAAGGTGGTTGTCAATGACCAGCATGAAAGACACTCGGTCCTCGCGGATCTCGAGAGCGGGAAGAGGAAAGAAGCCAGAAGACCGGCAGACAGATCGCACCCTGTAAGAAAGGGGATGGCGTTATGATGCTGCGAGACAGATTTTCCGTGATGTGGCAGTATGATCCGGAGACGGGACGTCTCTCCAGGATGGTCATCAGAAGGAAGCCGTGCGTTTATACGCGCATGCCTTCCTGCGGAGACTGTCCTTACGGACGGTACGCTCCCTGCATCGGATTCTGCATGCGCAAGATCTTGCGTGAGGAGGAAGCGGAAGAGGAGTGAGGGACTATGAATATTTTTCCCTCTCTGAATCAGACAATTTTTCCTTTTACCGGATCCCCAAGAGGTTTATCCAGGATCCGGCATATGATGACATGTCCTTTGACGCCAAGTTCCTGTACGGGATCCTGCTGGACCGTCTGGAACTCTCCAGGAAGAATGACTGGGTGGATGAAAAAGGGCATGTCTTTTTGATTTTTCCTGTCCGCGAGGTGATGGAAACGGTCCGGTGCGGCGAAAAGAAGGCAATGCGCCTGCTGGCAGAACTGGAAGAAGCCCATCTGATCGAGCGGGTGAGAAGAAGAATGGGAAAACCGGATCTCATCTACCTGAAGAACTTCACAAGAATCCGGTCCCCGACTTCCGCTTTCAGAGGAGGGACAGAGAAGGCAGTTAAAGAACTGCCGGAAACGCCGTTCCGTAACTGTCAAAAAGGCAGTTATGAAACTTCCCGGAAGGCAGTTCCGGAACGGCCAAAAAGCGGGACAAATAATACTGATATAAAAGAGACTGATAAGAGTGAGACTGATATCAATCCTGTCTCATCTGCACAGGACGGATCGGATGGGATGGATGAACGAAACGCTTACAGGAGTTTTTTTCTGAAAGAAACAGGATTCTCATTTCTTGAAGAGGAGGAACCGTATCAGAGAGAACTGCTTGAGGAGATCCTGGATCTTCTCGTGGACGTCTGCAGTACAGGAAAGCAGACTATTGTTGTCGCAGGGGATGAAAAGCCGTCGGCAGTTGTGAGGAGTCAGCTTATGAAGCTGGGACCGGATCACATCCGCTACGTGCTGAGTTCCCTTGAGGAAAATCCAACGCGGATAACGAATGTCCGGCAGTATCTCCTGGCGACGCTCTACAACGCGACGATGACGATGAATCACTATTATCAGGCAAGGTACAACAGCGATAAGGCAGGTGGAAAATGAGCAGAGCAACGATCATAGCCTGTACGAACCAGAAGGGAGGAACAGGAAAAACGACGACATGTGAGAACCTGGGGATCGGGCTGGCAAACGAAGGAAAGAAGGTGCTGCTGGTCGATGCAGATCCGCAGGCAAGTCTCACGATCGCACTGGGATTTGACAGACCTGACAGGCTCCCGGTTACGCTCTCCGGTCTTCTGGAGAGGACAGCGGCGGAAGAAGAGATTTCGGCAGGGGAAGGAATCCTGCATCACGCGGAGGGCATCGATCTGGTGCCCTCCGATATTTCTCTCTCGGGACTGGAGGTGTCCCTGGTAAATGAGATGAGCCGGGAGACGGTCCTTCGGAGATACCTCGGAACGGTGAAGCGGAAGTACGATTTTATCCTGATCGACGGGATGCCGTCGCTCGGCATGCTGACCATCAACACACTAGCGGCAGCCGATAAGGTGATCGTCCCCGTGCAGGCCCAGTACCTGCCGGCAAAGGGGCTTGAACAGCTCCTGCACACCGTGAGCCGGGTGAAGCATCAGATCAATCCGGGGCTGAAGATAGGCGGCGTGCTGCTTACCATGACGGACAGCCGGACAAATCTCTCCCGCGAGATCAGTACACTGATCCGGGATACGTATGGCGGAAAAATCAAAGTGTTTGATACGGAGATCCCGAGATCAGTCCGCGCGGCGGAGATCAGCTCTGAGGGCGTGAGCATCTTCAGGCATGACCCGAACGGAAAAGTGGCAGAGGCGTACAGAAGCCTCACAAAAGAAGTCCTTGCCCAGGCGGCAAGGGAGAAACGAAGAAAACTGGAACAAAGCTTATAAGGCGAGGAGGAAACACAAATGACAGCAGACAGATTAGAGAGCTATGTAGATGATTTTGAGAAAATGTGGAGAAAGGCATATCCGCCAACAGAAAACGGGAGGAATATCAATACCTTCCTTTGGGATTACCTGAACGAAGACTGGAAAAAGCATCTCGATGAAGAGCTGGAAGAGGAGGAGCCGGAGGATGACATGGGCGAAGCGTCATCCTTTCTGAAGAAGGGAGGAAAGGTGCGCGTGCTCATTAACGCGGCGCAGGCGAGTCCGGAGGAGATCGGTTTTGTCGTGCACCTGCTTCTCGGTATGGGCGAGAAGTTTTGTGTCGGGACGACCGATGGCCACGGCAATGAGCTGGAGGACTGCAGCGGGTGTCCGAAATCCCAGTGCAGGGTGAAGATTCTGGTCTGAAGAGGAGGCGGTGAAAGCGGTCCCGGAAGGGGCCGCGCAGTATGAACAGGATACGTGATTCTGACGCAGTCGTGTACGCATGTATACGGCTGTTTTTTTATATTTCAGAAAGGATGAGATTATGAGAGAGAATTACAACAGAGTTCTTGTTCTGGCGCTCGCAGCCCTCACGCTGCTGTCGTGCGGAAGCAATGCGGTTCCCGCATTTGCGGCAGACAGCGGTGAATCGGTGAAAGCGTCAAGTACGCAGGATACAGCTGATGTGCCCGCGTCCCTTTCCATCTGTATTCCGGAGGAAGGCGGAAGCGTAACCGTCACAGATGCTGCAGGTACACAGACAGTAAAAAGAGCAGACGAAGATATCACCATTACAGACAGCGCCGGATCCGTGACGAAGGGATCCATTGATGATGACGGATACTGTATGGTGCTTTCCGGGAAGGCGGGAGACAGCGTAACCATTCAGGCGGCCGCGGAGCCCGGATATGAGATTTCCGCAGCGGAGATGCTGACAGACGGCAGCCGTTCTTCCGTTCCTGTTGAGGATCCGGCGAAGACAGGGAGGTCATTCGTTCTCGGAAAGAAGAATGTCTACAGTGTAAGGTTTGTAAAGAAAGCGGTAGAGAAGGCAGCGGAGAAGAAGGCGGAGACGATCACTTCCTCTTCGGAAACCGCATCCGCGAAGAGCGGGGAAAGCCATGCAGCCGGAAGTGAGGGTACCGCAGCCGGCAATTCGGAAGCCGGTCACCAGAATGAGCAGGATCCGGTTATGAGCGGCGAGACAGCCGGTCATTCCTGGTATGTGAATCAGGCTGGCGATGTCGTCATGGATGACGGCACGGTCTATCATCCGGTTTATCCGTCTGCCGAGGCAGTTGCAGAGCGGGAAAAAACAGACAGCACACAGCCGATGAGACGCATGGCGCCCAGAAGAGCAGCAGCTGCTCCTTCCCAGGTACCGGCATCCTACAGCGGCACATGTTCCGTGATATGGAGAAACAACGGATCAAATTCAAACACATTTGGACTTTCCAGATTCACCGGCGTGCCGGCAGGTGCGATTTCCGGTCTTGGAACGGTATACCTTTCCTGTGCGAACCACACAGCAGCGGCACCGGAGATTGGCATGAACTGTTCCTACAAAGCGACTCTGCAGAGCTGGAACGCGGCGACAGGAACAGCGACCTATTCCATGTATGTGACGCCTCCGGGAGCTACCGACGGCGTGACCCGGAATGATAAGGGCCTGATCGGCTACCAGCACATGAAAGGCATTGTAACGCTGACCTTCAAGACTAACGGAAAGTTATCAGTCCGCAAGGTTTCCAGCGATACCAAAGCGCCGATGGGAAACGGCTACTACAGCTATCAGGGATGCCAGTACACGGTTTATTCGGACAGTGCATGCACAAAAGCGGTGGCTGCGATGAATATAGGAGCGGATGGCAAATCCGATGAGAAGGAGCTTTCCTCCGGCACCTATTACCTGAAGGAGACGGCAGTCGGAAACGGCATGGACTGGAACAGGGAGGTAAAGCAGTTTTCCATCGCAAGCGGAGAGTACAAGGAGATCACCATGTCTGATCCGGTCAAGCTGACAAAGATCGCGGTTCAGAAGGTATCTGCCAATCCGGAAATGACCGACGGAAACAGTGAGTATTCCTTTAAGGGTGCCGTGTACGGCGTCTATAAGAACAAAACAGACAGGACCCCGATCACGAAGATCACTCTGAATGAGAAGGGATACGGGGAGTCTTCCGCATGCCTGTATATCAACGAGACCTATTACGTAAAAGAGATCTCGGCACCGGTGAACGGCACCTATCAGCTTGACAATACAGTGTACGAAGAGAAGACCACAGAGCTTGGAAAGATCGTTCCGGTGAAGGCAGTCGAGAAGCCGTATGTGGACAGCCTGGAGATCGTCATTGAGAAAAAGGGCGGCATTGCAGGCGGCAGATCCCTTGAAGGCGCGGAGTTCACAGTCCGTTTTTATAAGGGGATCTATGCAAAGGATTCTCTTCCGGCAAAGGCAGACCGCACCTGGGTGATCAGGACAAAGAAGGAGGCAGACGGAACGTTCGCGGCAAGACTTGCGGATGCGTACAAAGTATCCGGTGACAGTTTTTACACCATGGACGGAAAAACAGTTCTTCCGATCGGTACCGTAACGGTTGAAGAGACAAAGGCACCGGAAGGATACCTGAATGACGGCGTAATCACAAACGGATCCGCTTCCGAGTATGGCGTTTACGCAGCCAATACCCGCAAGGAAGGAAACGGCGTGAAGCTTTACTGCGGCGGAACCATGATTCATGAGAATGGCTTTTCCGCCAAGGATACACCGGTTACCGGAGGCGTGAAGATCTACAAGCGCGACAACGAGACCGGACGCAATGACCCGCAGGGCGACGCAGTTCTCTCCGGAGCAAAGTTCGAGATCATCAGCAGAAACGGCTATAACGTAGAAGTCGGAGGAAAAGTATTTGCCTCCGGTGAAGTCGTAAAGACCATCACAACGGATGATAAGGGATTTGCTGCAACAGGCATGCATGACCTTCCGTACGGCGATTATACAGTTCGTGAGGCAAACGGCGGCGCGCCGACCGGCTACCTCGGCAAAGGTGTTCTTTCCCGTGATTTTTCCATCGTTAAAGACGGAAAGATGGTTGATATGACAGCTTCTGAGAATTCCATCCGCAATAACGTAAAGCGCGGCGGCGTGGAGATCCAGAAAGTGGACAATGACTGGATGAAGGCAGCGGCACAGGGCGATGCAACACTTGCCGGTGCGAAGTTCGACATTGTTTCCAGGAACAAAGAGACTGTCCTGGTGGGTGGAAAAGAGTTTAAGAACGGAGAAACGGTTATGCAGATTGCGACCGGTTCCGATGGAAAAGCAGCCACAGGCAGCCGTGATCTTCCGTATGGAACATATGAGATTCATGAAGCGGCTCCGTCTGCCGGATACCTTATCAATGGCAAATGGTCGAAGATTTTCCGCATCAGAAAGGACGGAGAAATTATAAGCCTTATCGCAGAGCCTTGCACAGAGCATGTGATCCGCGGCGGCGTCCGGATGCAGAAGAAGGATCTGGAACTTAACAAGGCGGAAGCTCTCGGAGGCGCAAGCCTGGCAGGAATCGAATTCCAGATTACCAACAGATCAAAACAGGCAGTCCGCGTAGGCGGAAAGGATTATGAACCTGGCAAAGCTGTTGCATTTATCTATACGGATAAGGACGGCGTTGCAGAGACAGCAGCGGATGCACTGCCTTACGGAACGTACACCATTCAGGAGATGGCGTCCGACGATCTCGGTATTTCGGCAAATGATTCCTATCTGCTGACTGATGGCAAGGCATACACATTCCAGATCCGTGAAGACGGTAAGATCGTGAACGTGGGAACAGACGGAAAGGCACTGGAGGTAAAGGACCAGGTAAAGAGAAATAACGTTTCCTTCCGCAAGGTGGAAGCGGGCACTGACCATTCTCTCGGAATGATCCCGTTTGTAATCACGAATGCCACGACTCATGAGCAGCATGTTGTTGTAACGGATAAGAACGGAAAGTGGAACAGCGGCAGATACGCACACACAAGAAAAACCAACAGCTGCGACGGACTGCTTGAGAAGTATGCGGACGGACAGGTTATTCCGGAGTCCGAGCTTTCCTATCAGTTCGGCACATGGTTCGGTCTCGGCCAGAAAGGATCCGTGACAGAGGTAAATGATTCCCTGCCGGCATTCCCGTACGGCACCTACACCATCACAGAACTTCCCTGCGAAAATAACGAAGGGTATGAGCTCATCAGAAATTACACGTTTACCGTTGAGGAGGACCACTCCGAAACACATGAGGAACCCGTAGACCTTTACAACCTGCATAACACACCGACGACACCGGAGATCTCCACCAGCGTATTTGATTCGGAGACGGGAGATAAGATCTCTCTTGCCAACGACGATGTGAAGATCACAGATGTCGTGAAGGCAGTGAAGCTGCAGAAGAAACATGCCTATATCCTGAAGGCGACCCTGATGGATCAGGAGACCGGAAACGCGGTCCGGACAGAAAACGCAGACGGAAGCAGAGTGACAGTAACCGGCAGTGTGAAATTCACGGCAGATCAGTCTTCCATGGAGATCCGCGTGCCGATGGAATTTAATGCCGCGAAGATGTCAGGAAAATCCGTTGTCGTATTCGAGAAACTTTACCGTGTGGAAGAGAACGGAACAGAGATCCTGGCTGCGGAGCATACGTCTCTTGACGACAGGAATCAGACCCTGCAGATCCCGTCAATTCACACAACGGCAGTGGACGGCCAGACTGGTGATGCGGTCGGACAGATCGGCAAGCACGCCGAGATCATCGACAAGGTGGCATACACCAACCTGATTCCGGACCGGAAGTACACGATCAACGGCATCCTGATGGATCAGGCAACCGGAAAACCGTTTCTTCTGGATGACGGAAAGCCGGTAACGGCAGAGATCACTTTTGCACCGAAGACGGCAGACGGAACAGAAGAGATGAAATATCAGTTCTCCTCTCTCGGTCTTGAAGGAAAGAAACTTGTTGTATTTGAAACCATCAGCCTCGGCGGAAAGGAAATCGCGGTCCATAAAGATATCCACGATATCGGTCAGACTGTTTCCTATCTGGACCTGCATACACATGCAGCAGACGGGCAGACAAAAGAGCAGACCGGAACCGTCGGAAAGACAACACTGGTTGATACCGTATCTTTCAAAAATCTGGTAATCGGCAAGGAATACACCATCACCGGCACACTGATGGATAAGGCAACCGCACAGGAGCTGAAAGACGCGGAGGGCAACGTGATCACTGCATCCAAGACCTTCACCGCACAGGCGGAGAACGGCGAGCAGCAGCTCACATTCACCTTTGATTCCAGCCTGCTGGAAGGCAAGGACCTGGTAGCTTTTGAGAAGATCACACATCAGCGCATCGATGTCGCAGCGCATGCGGACATCAGCGATGAGGCACAGACCGTGCACTATCCGGAGATCCATACCAGTGCAGCTGACAGGAAGACAGGCAGCAATACTGCAAAAGCTTCTGAAAAGACCGTGCTCATTGATACAGTGACCTATAAGAATCTCCTTCCGGAGACCGAATACACACTGAAGGGTGTACTGATGGATCAGGCATCCGGCAGTGCAGTAAAGATCGGCGGCAGAGAGATTGCAGCTGAAGCCACATTCACTACCGGCAAGGCAGCGGATGGAAAAGCGACAGCAGACGGAACCGCAGAAGTGAAGTTCAGCTTTGACGCAAGAGAGATTGCAGGAACAACAACGGTTGTCTTTGAAAAGCTGTATCGCGGAGATCAGGAAATCGCCAGACATGAAGACCTGACAGATCAGGGACAGACCGTTTACTTCCCGGCGATCCACACCAGCGCATCTGCCGACGGAGCCAAGGAAGCTGAAGCAAAGAAGGATATCACGATCACCGATACCGTATCCTACAAGGGCCTTACTGCAGGTCACACCTACACTGTAAAAGGCAGACTCATGGATAAGGCATCCGGAAAAGAACTTACGGTGAACGGACAGAGCATCACAGGAAGCATTTCCTTTACCGCAAAGGCAGAATCCGGAACGGTGGATGTGAAGTTCAGCCTGGACGGAACCGGACTTGGCGGAAAGACGCTGGTAGTATTTGAGAATCTGTACGAGGGTGAGCAGGAGATTGCGGAGCATGCGGACATCAACGATGAGGCACAGGCAGTTGCCATTCGCCAGCCGCAGAAACCGACCCCGACTCCGACGCCTACACCGAAGACAACCGTGACGACGGCGAAGACCCCGAAGACAGGAGACACCAGCAACATGGTTCTCTACAGCATTATTCTTGCAGCGGCAGGAACAGTTCTTGTGGCAGTGCTGAAGAAGAGAAAAAGCAGCAGATAACAGAATTCCATAGGGAAAGTTTCCTTTGGAAACAGTTTTGGGGCGCCTGTAAACAGCAGGCGCCCCTTTTCAGGAGGTTAGAGATGCAGTTGAGACTTTACGCATACTGGAAGGCACTGCAGTCAGTAAACAGAAACAAGGAAAAGGAGAAGAGGTCCGATGAAAAGAAAAAAGCCTCTGAGTCTCGAAGGGTATGATGAGATTTTTTCCACAGAGGAATCGAGACAGGAGGAACATACAGAGAAAGTGCGGGAGGTACCGCTTTCCGAGCTGCACCCTTTTAAGGATCATCCGTTTCACGTGGCGGACGATGAGGCTATGGAGAAGACGGTGGAAAGTGTTAAGAAGTATGGCGTCCTTTCACCGGCAATCGTAAGGCCGCTTCCGGACGGAGGATATGAGCTGATTTCAGGACACAGGCGCAAGCGGGCCTCCGAACTGGCGGGACTCGATACCATGCCGGTGATTGTCAGGGACCTGGATGATGATGAGGCGACGATCCTGATGGTGGATTCCAATCTGCAGAGGGAGAGCATACTCCCCAGTGAGAGGGCGTTTGCCTATCGGATGAAGCTGGAGGCAATGAAGAGACGGGCAGGACGACCATCGAAAGAAAATGTGTCCCAAGTTGGGACACAAAAACGATCTGATGAAATTATGGCAGATGAATTAGGAAGTAGCCGTAATCAAATACAGCGATTCATTCGCCTTACTTATCTGATCCCTGAACTTCTGCAGATGGTAGACGACAAGCGGATGGCTTTCAACCCTGCCGTTGAGCTTTCCTATCTGACAGAAGAGGAACAGAAGAATCTTCTGAATGCCATGGACTACGCGCAGTGTACGCCGTCTCTTTCCCAGGCACAGCGCCTGAAGAAACTGAGTCAGGACGGACACTGCAGCGAGGATGCGATGTGTGCGGTGCTCTCCGAGGAGAAGAAGCAGGACGTAGACCGTGTGGTCCTGAAGGATGATGTCCTGCGGAAATATTTTCCGAAGACATATACGCCGCGGCAGATGGAGGATGTAATCATTAAACTTCTCACCCAGTGGCAGAAACACAGGGATCACAGTCAGGAATTGTAAAACAGAGTAAACACAGGAGGAAAAGAAAATGAGCAGACCGATGGCCTATATCACTGCCGCATGGAACAGAGAAGGATTTACGGCAAAGCAGGATGCAGAGAGATACTGCCGGCGCGTTTATGAGGCGGGCTATCTGCCGATCTGTCCGGGACTTATGTTCAACGGTTTTCTGAACAGGGAAGTCATGAAGGAACGGGGAGACGGCATCGCCATGGCGCAGGATCTGTTGAGGAGATCGCGGATCGTAGTTCTCTGCGGAGAAAAAACAGACGAGCAGGTGAAGAACGACATCAACCTGGCAAAGCGGCTGCACATCGCAGCGACCACACTGGACGGCATTGAAAAAGTCGACGGCACAAAGAAAGAAAAGTAAGAGGAGGCGTGGCAATGAATGATGAAGTTTCCGAAAGGACCATGAACTTCGTAATCAGCACAACGAGACTCACAGTTCAGAGCATAACAAACGGCATCCGGATGTACCTGAACAGAGAGGAAAGAGACAGAGAGCAGAAGACGGTGATACGGCCGGATGCGCCTCCGGGCCGCAGATACGGCAAACAGACCGTGAAGGAACTTGTCCAGCAGGACCAGGGCGTCAAGACGATCGAGATCAACGACGCGAAGATCCGTGAGCTGGAACGGCTGCTGCGGAAGAACGGCATTGATTTTGCCATCACGAGAAACTATAAGGTCTATCCGCCGAGATACCTTGTCTTCTTCAAAGGACGGGATGAGGATGTGCTGCAGGCGGTGCTGAACAGGATGACAGACCGCCAGATGAAAAGAAAGCCGTCCATCAGACAGGCAATCGAAAAGATGAAGTCGATTGTTGACAGGACAAAGGTTCGGAACAGGCAGCCGGAAAGGTGAGGAACATGGATATGAAAGTTAATCCGCAGAAGATCAAAAAGGCGCTGATCTGCTCTGTTCCGTATGTTGTGATCGGGCTTCTTGCGACAAATATCGGGGAAGCCGTCCGGATGACGGAGGGATGGAATGCGTCGGAAAAAGTTCTGGACTTTATGAAAAAGCTGCCGGAAGCTTTTGCCAATCCGCTTCCGTCTCTCTGTCCGACTGACCTGTTGATCGGAGCGGCTGCGGCACTGCTGTTCTTTGCGGCAGTTCAGGCCAAAAGCAGAAATCAGAAGAAATACCGTCCGGGAGTCGAGTACGGATCCGCCAGATGGGGAACGCGTAAAGACATTGAGCCGTTTGAAGATCCGGTGTTTCAGAACAACATTATCCTGACAAAGACCGAGAGACTCATGATGAGCGGCAGGCCGAAGAATCCGAAATACGCGAGGAACAAGAATGTTCTGATCGTCGGCGGATCCGGTTCAGGAAAAACGAGGTTCTGGCTGAAGCCCAACCTGCTTCAGATGCATTCCTCCTATGTAATCACTGACCCAAAAGGTGAGATTATTTCGAGCTGCGGGCATGCACTTGTTCTGAATCATTACAGAATCAAAATTTTGAACACGATCAACTTCAAAAAGTCCATGCATTACAACCCGTTCGTCTATATCCGGAGCGAGAAGGATATCCTGAAATTCGTCAACGCGCTGATCGCGAACACAAAGGGAGACGGAAAATCCTCGGATGATTTCTGGCAGAAGGCGGAGACGCTGCTCTACTGTGCATTGGTGGGATATATTCATTATGAGGCACCGGAGGACGAGCAGAACTTCTCGACTCTGCTGGAGATGCTGAACTGCATGGAGGTTCGCGAGGATGATGAGGACTTCCAGAATCCGGTTGACATAATGTTCGAAAAGCTGAAAAAAAAGAACCCGCAGCATTTCGCCGTGAGACAGTACGACAAATTCAAATTAGCTGCCGGAAAGACGGCAAAAAGCATCCTGGTTTCCTGCGGTGCGAGACTCGCTCCCTTTGATATCCAGGAAGTCCGGGACATCACCTCCTGTGATGACCTGCAGCTGGATACGATCGGCGACCAGAAAACGGCACTGTTTCTCATCATGTCGGACACAGACCCGACGTTCAATTTTCTGATCTCTCTGGTCTACACACAGATGTTCAATCTTCTATGTGAAAAGGCAGATGACGTTTACGGAGGAAGGCTTCCGGTTCATGTGCGCTGTCTCATTGATGAAGCAGCAAACATCGGTCAGATCCCGAACCTCGAGAAGCTGGTGGCTACGATCCGCAGCCGTGAGATATCGGCATGTCTGGTCCTGCAGGCGCAGAGTCAGCTGAAGGCGATCTACAAGGACAACGCGGATACCATCATCGGCAACATGGATTCGAAGATCTTCCTCGGCGGCAGCGAAGCAACGACACTGAAGGAACTGAACACGGCTCTCGGAAAGGAGACGATTGACACATACAATACCGGCATCAGCCGGGGCAGGGAGGAATCTCACAGCCAGAACAACCAGAAACTCGGCAAAGACCTGATGACCATCGATGAACTGTCCGTGCTTGATAACAGCAAGTGCATCCTGCAGCTCCGGGGGGTCAGGCCTTTTTTGTCGGACAAGTACGATCTGACCCAACATCCGAACTACAGGCTGACCTCTGATTACGACAGGCGGAATACGTTCGATATTGAGCGCTTCCTGAACAGGCAGATGAAACTGAAGATGGATGAGAAGTATACGGTCGTTCATGTCGACTGATGAAGGGAGACATTCGTAATGAGAGAGAAAAACGGACAGCACCGGCCAAGAGAACCGGACCGGAGGAAATGTATTATCCGTGATCTGCGGCAGCCGGAAAGCGGCTCTGAGAAGACAAATCGACAGTAGTTTACAGGAAGGCAGACGGCACGAAGCTGATCAGTCTTTTTTATTTTCAATCCATGCAGGGAGGAATATTTTATGGCGTTTTTTAATTCAGCAGTACAGGTACTTCAGACAATCGTGATCGCACTTGGTGCCGGCCTCGGCATCTGGGGAGGCGTTAATCTGATGGAGGGATACGGACAGGACAACCCGGGCGCAAAGAGCCAGGGAATGAAGCAGCTGATCGCTGGAGGCGGGGTCGCACTCATCGGCGTGACTCTGGTACCGCTTCTGTCCGGTCTTTTCGGCTGATCCGGAAAAGGGGTGAAAAGCATTGGACATTCTTTTTCAGAGGATTGCCGCATGGCTGAAAGGCATCCTGATCGACGGAACAATGAGCAACCTGAAAGGAATCTTTGACGGAGTAAACCAGCAGGTGGGCCAGGTGGCCGGGCAGGTCGGCATGACGCCGTCCGCTTTTGCCCCGGATATTTTTTCGATGATCCGGCAGATATCGGAGACGGTGATCATGCCGATCGCGGGCGTGATCCTCACCTTTGTCGCCTGCTGGGAGCTGGTGCAGATGGTGACGGAGCACAATAACCTGGCGAATCTGGACACCTGGATGTTTCTGAAGTGGATCTTCAAGACCGCCATTGCCGTGCTGATTATCTCGAATACGTTCAACATCGTGATGGCAGTCTTTGACGTATCCCAGTCGGTTATCAGCCAGAGTGCGGGAATGATCACCGGCAGTACAGCTGTCAGCGGGGCGGATGTGGCGGAACTGGAAGCGGAACTGAAACAGATGGATGTGGGACCGCTCTTCGGCATGTTCCTGGAATCATTTCTGCTCTCGGCGACGATGCGGATCCTTTCCATCGTTGTCTTTGTAATCATCGACGCGCGAATGATCGAGATCTATCTCATGACGAGTCTTGCGCCGATCCCGATGGCGACTCTCGCAAACAAGGAGCGCAGTCAGATCGGACAGAATTACTTCCGGTCGCTTCTGGCGCTCGGATTCCAGGGCTTTCTCATACTGATCGTCGTCGGCATTTACGCGGCCCTGATCCGGACCTTTGCGGTATCCGGGCACCCCATCGAGTATGTGTGGGGAGTCGTGGGATATACGGTCCTTCTGGTGTTTACCCTGTTCCGGACCGGAAGCATTTCAAAATCGATCTTCAGCGCACATTAAGGAGGAAACTATGGCAGCTATGGCACCTGTCCCGCAGGACTTCTCGCGGGTCAAGGAAAAAGTAATCGGAAACCTGACAAAGCGTCAGGCAGTTTGTTTCGGAGCGGCAGTCGTGATCGGATTACCGCTCTATTTTTTACTGAGGAAGACCGGCAACAGCTCGCTTGCCGCAATGGGAATGATCCTTGTGATGCTTCCCCTGTTCTTCCTGGCTATGTATGAGAAAAACGGACAGCCTCTGGAGGTGGTGCTCGCGCATTTCATCCGGGCTGTTTTCGTCCGGCCGAAGACCCGCCCGTACAGGACGGACAACTACTATGCAAGACTCGCCCGCTTGGACAGGGCAGAAAAGGAGGTGGAAGAGATTGTTCGGATTTCTGAGAGGAACAAAAAAGAACACGCCGCGCATGCCTGAGGGACTTACCTTTGCGGAGAGGAAAAAGGTAAAGCGGATCCTGGAGCGTGTGGACAGAAAAGACAGCGTCCCCAGAACGGCACAGGAAACCATCCCTTTTTCCCGGATGTTCCGGGACGGGGTGTGCCGGGTAACGGATGGCTACTACACGAAGACGCTGCGGTTCGATGATATCAATTACAGCCTGGCAGGGGAGGAGGACCAGAAGGCGATCCTCCGGGACTGGTGCGCCTTTCTTAACTTTTTCGACAGCTCCGTGGAGTTCCAGTTTTCCTTTCTGGACACGTCCATGGACAGGAAGGCATATGAGAAAAGAGTGCGGCTGAAGGAAAGAGGAGATGTGTTCGACCCGCTCAGGAAGGAATACAGCGGGATCCTGATGCATCAGCTTGCCCAGGGCAACAACGGGATTACCAGGACCAAGTACCTGACGTTCGGCATTCACGCAAAGGATGCGAACCAGGCGGTCCCGCGGCTTTCGCACATTCAGATGGACCTGATGAACAACCTCCGGCAGATGGGCGTCCGGGCGGAGCCGCTTGACGGAGCGGAGAGGCTGCAGCTGATGTACCGGATGTTTCACATGGATGATCCGGAGGGCTTTTCCTTCGACTGGAAATGGCTGCCGGAATCGGGCCTTTCGGTAAAAGACTTTATCGCGCCGGCGTCCTTCACGTTCGGCAGCAGACGGATCTGTGAGATCGGGGACATGGAATGCCAGGTTTCCCTTCTGCAGATCACAGCGCCGCATATGCGGGATACGGTCGTGAAGGATTTTCTGGACATACAGTCCAGCCAGATCCTGACCATGCATGTGCAGCCGGTCGATCAGGCGGCGGCTATCGAAAAACTGAAAAAAACAATCACCAGCCTCGACGCGAGCAAGATCCAGGAGCAGAAGCGGGCGGTACGGTCCGGCTACGACATGGATATCCTTCCTACGTCACTTGTGAGTACCGACAACGGCGCGAAGTTTGTGCTGGAACAGCTGGAGAGTCAGAACGAGCGATTCTTTCTGGTCACGGTCCTGATCGTGACGACAGGCAAGGACAAAGAGGAACTTGCCACGAATGTGCTGCAGGCAAAGAGCATCGCACAGCAGCACAACTGCAGTCTTCTTCCGCTGGACTACCTGCAGGAGGACGGCCTCATGAGCAGCCTTCCGCTTGCGATGAACAGGGTGGAAAACTGGAGAGGCCTGACGACGGGAGCGACATCGATGTTTGTGCCTTTTACCACGCAGGAGCTTTTCCAGACATCTCCGGATGCCGTCTACTGCGGACTCAATGCACTGTCGGCAAACATGATCCTCGCAGACAGGAAGCTCCTGAAAAACCCGAACGGCCTGATTCTCGGAACGCCGGGCTCCGGCAAATCCTTTGCGGCGAAAAGAGAGATCTACAATGTATTCCTTGCGACGGATGACGACATCATCATCTGTGATCCGGAGGCGGAGTACATCTCCCTGGTGAACAGCCTGAAAGGGCAGGTGATCCGCGTAAGCCCGACAAGCAGCCAGTATATCAACCCGATGGATATCAATGGAAATTATTCTGAGGAGGATGATCCGATCGCCCTGAAGGCGGACTTCATTCTTTCCTTCTGTGAGCTGATCGTCGGCGGGCGCGAAGGATTGCAGCCGGTGGAGCGGACAGTGATCGACCGCTGTGTGCATCGGATCTACAGCAGATATTTTGAGAACCCGATTCCGGAGAACATGCCGGTCCTGGGGGACCTGTATGAGGCACTGCTTGAGCAGGAAGAAAAGGAGGCGAAAAGAGTTGCCACAGCCCTGGAGATCTACGTGAAGGGATCATTGAATCTCTTCAACCACAGGACAAATGTGGACATCACGAACCGGATCGTCTGCTACGACATCCGGGATCTCGGCAAACAGATGCGGAAACTCGGCATGCTGATCGTCCAGGATCAGGTCTGGAACCGTGTGACGGTGAACCGCTACCGGAAGAAGACCACCAGGTACTATATCGACGAGTTTCATCTCCTGCTCCGCGAGCAGCAGACAGCCGCGTATTCCGTGGAGATCTGGAAGCGGTTCAGAAAGTGGGGCGGCATTCCCACCGGCATCACGCAGAACGTCAAGGACCTCTTATCCAGCCAGGAAGTGGAGAACATTTTTGATAACTCCGATTTCATCTACCTGCTGAACCAGGCACCGGGCGACAGGGTGATCCTTGCAAAGGAACTCGGCATCAGCAAGAACCAGATCTCCTATGTAAAACAGGCCGGTGAAGGATCCGGGCTTCTTCTCTACGGAGGCGTGATCATTCCGTTCAAGGATGAGTTCCCGAAGGACACGGAGATGTACCGGATCATGACGACGAAACTTTCAGAGACAGGAAACGGCCCTGAGGAAGTGACAGACAGAGCGGAGAAACAGGAGGAAAAGCAGAATGGATGAAGTGAAGAACACGGATCCGGGCCTGGTACCTGAAGATCCGGACAGCCGGCAGCGCTCTCCGACCGGCAGGAAAAAGCAGATGCAGCGCAGCACCGGTGAGAGGATCCGGGAAGAACTGTCCGGAAGTACGGGAGCGGAAGAACTTTCCGGAAGTCCGGCGGCAGAAGACATGCCCGGAACTCCGGTGATGGAAAAATCCGAAGTGACAGAGAATGTCAGTACGGGAACTGCTTACGACATGCAGAAGAAAGCCATCCGCCGCGAGTACGCGAAAGATTTCCGTGCAGGAATGAAGGAAAAAGAGACCGGCAAGGTAAGCCATCCATCCGGGGTAACCGGAAAGGCAGCGGTAACAGCCGGAACTGCGGCAGCTGTGAAAGGCGCTGCAGTCGTATCGGAAAGCGTCCGTCAGGCAGTTGACGGCGAGACAGAAACAGAAGATGAGACCGGCGCGGCGGATGACGCCCGGGACGCAGCTGCAGGTACGGGGCAGAGGTTCCGCAGGTACCTGGAAGCGCGGACAGAGAAAAAACGTCCTGATGTCAGAAAAGACGGAGGACAGCTCCCCAAAGTATCTGCTGCAGCAGCAGATGCCGGGAAAGCCGTGAAGGATCCGGAGACCGGCATCTTTTTTTACAGCGGGGAAGACGGCATCCGTGCGGCAGAGGATCAGATGACCAGACAGGAAAGACACGCAGCTCAGAAGAGAGTGATTCGGAAAAAGTATCAGAGAGGAGGACCGGACAGTTTTACGCCGTTTCTTTCACGGTTCAGGAAAAACCGGGAGGCGGCAGCTGCGGGAGAAAAAACAGGAAAGGCAGTGGCAAAGGCCGGGTCGTTCATCGCTGAGCACCCGGTCTTTATTGTTGTCGGCATCATCGTCTGCATGGTCATCAGTGTGATCGCGGCAGGCGGAGCGGCAGTCGGAGGACTTGTCAGTTCGACAGCTGCACCGTCTTCCATCGGAACGACGTATGAGGCTCCAGATCAGGATCTTAAAGGTGCGGAAAGCGATTACGAAGCACTGGAAAGGGCGCTCTCCGAAAAAACCTCGGATCTCAAAAAGAACTTCCCGGGCTATGACAGCTATCAGCTCACCGGAGCGGATGTCGGGCATGATCCGTATCAGCTTGCGGCGCTTCTCACTGTCATGAAGGGAGACTTCAGCCGGGGCGATGTGAAGGATGATCTGGAAAAGATCTTCGAGGCACAGTACAGCCTGAAGACAAAGAAAACGACGGGAGGTGTGACGAAAAGAGTAAAGGTCGGTGAGTCCCTGGGCAAGGTGGTCACGACAGGCTACTGCCCGTGTGCGATCTGCTGCGTACAGTATGCAGGAGGCCCTACAGCCAGCGGCGCCATGCCGACCCCGAATCATACGATCGCCGTGGACGCGAGACATCCGGTTGTGCCGATGGGCACCAAAGTCATCATGAACGGCGTGGAATATTCCGTGGAGGATACCGGAGCGTTCGCGCAGAACGGTGTTGCCTTTGATGTTTTCTACAGCACGCATCAGGAAGCGCTGAATCACGGAAGACGCACCTGGGAGGCATACCTTGCGGATGACAACGGATCAAAAGAGGTTGAGGTCACAGTTTCCGACGGAAGCAGTGTGACAGCGGTCCTCTCCAACGGCGGCATCGACAAGGCTGCAAAGGCACTCCTGACTGATGACGAATACGCATGGTATCAGCTTCTGGTTGAGACGAAAGGAAACAGGGAAGACCTGTTCAAGGATCTCACGTACTGCAACACGGCGGGAGGAGCGAACTATCAGATCCCCGGAGAGGCTCTTTCCGATCAGAAGTTTGCGGGGATGATGCAGGAAGCGGAGAAGTATCTCGGCAGAGCATATGTGTGGGGAGGCGCCTCACCGTCGACCGGTTTCGACTGCTCCGGTTTTGTCTGCTGGGTGATCAACCACAGCGGAAACGGATGGAACGTCGGCAGGACGACGGCGGACGGACTCCGGCAGATGCTTGCACCTGTCTCCGCGTCAGACGCGAAGCCGGGAGACATCATCTTCTTCCAGAACACGTACGCCACGGCGGGCGCGTCCCATGTAGGCATCTATGTCGGAAACAACATGATGATCCACTGCGGTGATCCGATCAAGTTCTCAAGGATTGATACGCCCTACTGGCAGCAGCACTTCCTTTCATTCGGAAGGCTGCCTTCATAAAGGAGGAACAGGAATGGCACGACAGCTTGAAAAGATCAAAGAGGAGCTGGATAAGCTCACCCGCAGGAGGGATTCGCTCAACGAGCGGATCAAAGCTCTGCAGGATGAGTACACGGAAGCAGAAAATACGATGGTCACCAATGCCTTTCATGAGGCGGGGCTGACCCTGGAGCAGTTCAGCGAACTGCTTCAGAAGATGGGAAACAGATTGCCAAACAGAGAAGATCTCGAGGAGGTACAGGATAAATGAGAGCAATAAGAGCAGCGGCAGCAATTCTGGCAGGAATGATGATCTGCGGACCGGCGGCGATGCCGGTCCTTGCCAGCGCGGATGAACCGACAGCATCAGCTTCCACGGCAGATAGCGCAGGTACAGTGACCGAAGACCAGCCGGTGATCGACCGGAGCGAAGAGGCGGTAAAAAGTGTGCAGGAAGCGGGAAACGCAGAGTATTCCGACGCATCTTCTGCCGGCAGCACGCAAACTTCTTCCGCATCAGGAAGCAGCACAGAAGGGAACAGCAGCACAGCACAGAACAGCGGAAGCGCACAGAGCTCCGGCACTGCACAGAACACCGGCAACGGTGGATCCGGATCACTGACGCCGGAGGGCAATATGACCCTTGTGGACGACAAGACCGGTGTTAATGCGTCGAACAAGGAATTCATCACCTTGACGACACGCGACGGAAATTTCTTCTACCTCATCATTGATAAGGACAAGGACGGAAACAACAACGTTCACTTCCTGAATCAGGTGGATGAGGAGGATCTTCTGTCGCTTATGGATGATGAGACGGCGGAGAAGGTATCGAAGGAACTGGAGACAGGGAAACAGAATAGCGGAACAGCGAATGCGCAGGGCACGCGGGGTGCCGGCACAGAGCAGCAGGGACAGACCGGCGTGGCAGGACAGACAGCGCAGAAAGACGGCACTTCAGCAGACGGGTCTGTAAGCAGCTCTTCTGCATCAGAGGTTCCGTTGATCACTCCGAAGCCCCATAAGGGTACCGGTACAGGCATGGCAGCGGCAGGTATTGCGCTTGCCGGAGCGGGAGCCGGTGCCGCATACGTACTTGTAAAGGCAGGAAAAAAGAAGAAAGGAGAGAAGACAGCGGAGGATCCTGATGATGGGTATGAAGAGGAGTATGTTCAGCCGGAGGAGACCGAAGAACCGGGCGAACCGGATGACGAGGCTGGACGTCCGGATGACGAAGAAAAAGGCTAAGGGAAGGAAAGGTGACTGAAGATGGCAGACGGGAATCTGGCGGACGTGATCCGCCGCAGAATCAGAGAATCTGACGGACAGGAATTCAGCTTCGTTATTGAATTATCCAGGGAAAGGAGGAGCACGGGTGAGAAGAAAGAAGTACAGCCTTCCGCGGGTGGCGGTCCGGCTGGTGAAGGAACCGCCCCTGTACAGTGAGGAGAGGATCGACACCCCTGAAGCAGAGGCGAGGCTGCTCGCTGATGCGTTCCAGGACCTGGACAGAGAGGTACTCTGCGTGGTGAACCTGCAGGCTGATCTTCGCCCGATCAACCTGAATATTGTGAGCGTCGGGGAGCTGGATTCAGCTCCCGCGCATCCCAGGGAGATCATGAAGACATCTATACTCTCCAATGCGGCGAGTGTGATGCTGGTGCATTCGCATCCTTCGGGAAACGTTTTTCCGTCGGAGGCGGATGTGATCATGACCGACCGGATGCAGAAGCTGTATTTGGAGCTGGGTATCCGTTTTCTGGATCACATCATTCTCGGAAAAGGCGGTCAGTATTTCTCATTTGCCGAGAAGGATGTCCTTCCGAAGACGGAACTGCACTATGAGTCAGATATCAGTTCCTTCCGGATCCTCAGTGTGGCGGAACAGAAAGAATCGATATGGGGACAGATCCGGGCGGCAGAACAGGAACGCGGGAGCAGTCCGGCAGCAGCAGAAAAAAAGGAACAGCACAAGAAGGCGGCGCCGGAACGATAAGGGCCGCTGAATTTTTTTAAAGGATAAGAAAGAGAGGAAATATCTTATGGCGGATAACAGAGAAGAGAACACGCAGGTAAGCGTTGAGACGGCAACAGACGGCAAAGGCGCAGCGCGTCACAATTTCACGCCTGAGGAGAAGAAAGCTTATGCGGAGAAAAAGCAGGCAGAGCTTGAGCAGGTGTCAAAGCAGCTGGAGGAAGGCGTAAAGCAGTTTTTCAACTCCGACAGCTATAAGGAGTACCTGGCGGTGATGGGAAAGTTCAGACACTATTCCTTCAACAATACGATGCTGATCGCCATGCAGTTTCCGGAGGCAAGGCTCGTCGCAGGGTACAACGACTGGAAAAACAAGTTCCACCGTTACGTGAGAAAAGGCGAGAAGGGCATCCGCGTGATCGCGCCGGTGACGACAACGAAAGAGGTCATGGCGGACAAAATGGATCCGTCTACCGGAAAACTGGTGAGGGACGCGGAAGGAAATCCCGTGAAGGAAAAGAAGACAGTCACCTTTCATAATTTCAAGATGACCTCCGTCTTTGATGTCTCCCAGACAGAGGGCGAACCTCTTCCGGCTCTCGGGACACACCAGATCAGCGGCACCGTCGAAGATTATGACCGGTTCATGAAAGCAATCAGGGAACTGTCTCCTGTGCCGATCACCTTCGGCAGCATTCCGGGTGACGACGTGAACGGCTATTTCGACCCGGAAAATCATAAGATCGTCGTGAAGGAAGACATGAGTGAGATGCAGACGATGAAGACGCTCATCCACGAGGTGGCGCACGCACTTCTGCACAGCCGCGAACAGATGGCAAAGGACGGCGTGCAGAAGGACAGAGAGACCAAAGAGGTCGAAGCGGAATCCGTTGCCTACACGGTATGCCGCATGTTCGGGCTCGACACTTCAGCCTATTCCTTCCCGTATATCGCCAGCTGGAGCAGCGGAAAAGATATGAAGGAGCTGAAGGCATCCATGGATACGATCCGCCGGACCGCAGGCACTATGATCGAATCGATCGACGCGGCCCTGGAGGGACACGAGAGAGCGCAGAGACAACAGCCGGAGCCGGAGCCCGAACTTTTCGGAGAGGACGACCCCTTTATGAAACCGGATCTTGGAATCTCCGACAGGAGCAATCCGTTCCTGAAACCGGAGGATTATCCGCTCCCTTTCGCTGATGCAGGAGAGGATGTCCCCTCCTGCGGCGATCAGGAAAAAGGTTCTGTACTCGGAGAATTGCACAGTGCCATGGCGGAAGTGAGCGACGGACAGACGCAGAGTCAGCATGAGCAGTCGCACAGCCGCAAAAAGCAGACACCGCACAGGAAAGGTGATGCACAATGCCTGTAAGAAACAGGGTTGTCCTCTGCCGGCTGACCGAGGAGGAGTACGCACATCTTAAGAAAAAGATGAAGGAGAACGGCATCACCAACACCAGCGCCTATTTGCGGAAAATGGCGCTGGACGGATATGCCGTCCGGCTTGACATCCCAGAGATGCAGCGGCTTCTTTCCCTCCTCGGACACTGCAGCGGAAATCTCAATCAGTACGCGAAAAAAGCAAACCAGACCGGCTGCATCTATGAACAGGACATACTGAATCTCAAGACGGAATTCGGCGGGATCACCAGCCTGATGCAGAAAATTCTCGAGAAGATCGGGAGGCTCACCGGATAGTTCCGGTATCCTTGCCTGCCCTGCCGGACTTTTTTACAATAAAGACAGCAGGGCGGAAAGGAGGCCTTTTTTATGAGAGCATTAAGATTTGTCTGTAAGATTTTCTGTATTCCGCTGATTGCGGCGGCAGGACTTTTGTGCGGCATCGGCAGGGTGCTGTCCAATATTTTTACGAGGCTTGCGGGGATCGCTCTGGTCTTCTTCGGAGTATGCGCCCTGTACAGTGTGGTTACTTCAAACTGGAGCGCCCTGCAGGTGCTTGCACTTTCCATCGGCGCTGTACTTGGCGTCTGTGTGCTGATCGAGGTGTGTGCGGATCTGTTCGGCATTGCGGCGGGAAGGATGATTCGGTTTCTGCATTCGTGAAGAGAAAGAGAATTAACGATTCTTTGGAGGTGGCAAAGATGGCTGCGACAAAGCTCATCAGCATGCATCAAAACAAAGACAAGTCAATTCTGAAATCATTGGCCGACAGGATTGATTATTCCCAGAATCCGGAAAAGACAAGAGACGGAGATCTCATCAGCAGCTACTGCTGCAATCCCTGCACAGCGGCATCAGAATTTCTTCTTTCCAAGCAGGAGTATCTCCGGATCACCGGGAGACAGAACCGGGGAGACATCATCGCGTATCAGATCCGTCAGTCCTTCCGTCCGGGAGAGATCACGCCGGAGGAAGCAAACAAAGTCGGATATGAAACAGCAATGCGCTTCACCAAGGGACAGCACGCATTCACCGTATCAACCCACATCGACAGACATCACATTCACAATCACATCATCTTTAATTCCACAACTCTGGACTGCACGCGAAAATTCAGGGATTTCTTTTGGTGCGGGCTTGCCCTGCAGCGCGTCAGCGACATCGTCTGTCTGGCACATCATCTCTCAATCATTAAACCGCTTCCGTTCCGGGAGCGAAAAAAGAGAAAAACCTACGAGCGCCCGCAGACACGGCGGGAGGAAATACGCCTCGCCATCGACGCGATCCTGAAGAAAAATCCGAAGGATTTGGAGGCTGTCTTTGAGAAACTTCAGCAGGCAGGGTACGTATGCAAGACAGGAAAACATTTCGCCGTGAAGCGTCCTGATTGGAAAAGATTTATCCGGCTGGATTCTCTGGGCGAAGGATACACGGAAAAGGACCTTTCTGCATATCTTTTTGAAAAGCATGGAGGCGGCAGCACCAGCCGGTCCTGCAGAAAACGGGATCAGGCTTTTGATCTTCTCATCGATGTCCAGGCAAAGATGCAGGAGGGAAAAGGACCGGGCTATGTGCGCTGGGCGAAAGTTTTTAACGTAAAGCAGATGGCTGCCGTTCTCAACTTTCTGCAGGAAAATGAAATCCATGATTACCGGGACCTGGTGCGTCTTGCGGAGGAAGCGGACGGGACTTCGCGAGAATCTTTGGATCGGATCCATGCGCTGGACGCGAGAATCAAAGAGATCACGGATCTGAAAAAGCACATTTTTAATTACTGGAAAACAAAAGATGTGTATAAACAGTATCAGAAGAGCGGATACAGCGAAACATTTTTTGAGGAGCACCGGCAGGAGATCCTGCTGCATAAGGCGGCGAAGCGGGCGTTTGATGCATCAGGTCTGCAGAAGCTTCCCCGGATCAAGGAACTAAACAGCGAGTATGAAGAGCTGCTCGCGGAAAAGAAAAAAGCATACGCCGAGTACCGGTCCGTTCGTGATCAGTCCAGGGAATATGCCATTGCGAGAAAAAATGTTGAGATCATCCTCGGGTACGACGAGCAAAGTTTTTCACAGGACAGAGAGCAGGAGCAGAGTAGATGAATGAATTCGAGAGGTGAGCATTCGGAGAATGCGCAGGTCACTGCCGGCTTGCCGGCGGTGTTCAAGGGGATTGGGGCGCTTCCCCAACAAGCAGAAAATCGCATTTGTATTACAAATGCACTGCTTGCCCTTTTTATGCCGAATTATCAGGAATACCTCTGATATGAAAGAAATTACGCTGCTTGATGGATTTTTCGAAAATGTTATCAGGATTTTTGGAGCGGGAAAAGGACATTTCCGGAGAGAAAATCTCCCCTACTCGATTGGTTTAAATTTGGGAGCGGGTGTCTGTCTTCCGACACCAAGAGAGAGGGCAATTTTCTGCTCTCTCTTTCTTTGGGTCTATCTCTTACTCTTATCTCTATCTCTGTGTCACTCTGCCGTCCACTGTAATCCGTCAAGAAGATCAGTCAGTTCCACTGTTGCATAAATAAAAAGCGATGCCATGGCATCCTTTTTCAGAATGCTGCGGCATCGCTTCAAGACTTATGAACAATCTTTCAATAACTGCCGAAAGCTTTTATTTTTTTCTCAGCTCGGACAGATCTCTTGAGAAAGTATCGATCAGTTGGTTGAGATCCGCGGAATATGTCACGCTGTCAAATCCCTGCTCCAAACGTTTCTTCGCTGTCGGAAGGTTTGGCGCAAAAACGAAACATGGCTTTCCTGCTTTCTTGCACGCATTGAGGATTCGATCCAAGGCGGCTTTAAAACGGGGATCGTCAAACTGTGCCGGAATTCCCATGTCCAGAGAAAGATCAAACGGTCCGATGAAAATACCGTCAATTCCTTTGACTGCAACGACGTCCTCGATCATGTTGAGGCAGTCCACTGTCTCGCACTGCGGGAGCAGCATCGTATCCTGATTGCATCTCTGCGTGTAAGCAAGAATGCCGTCAGCCATGGAATCGTCGTATCCCCAGCCGCTGCATCTGGTCGGGCAGAAACCTCTGTTGCCGAGTGGCGTGTACTTTCCGAACTCGATCAGCTTCTCGATCTCTTCCTTCTTTCGGATTCCGGGAACGATCAGGCCTTTCACACCGATGTCGAGCATCTTGAGCACATTTCCGCGATCGATATGTTTGATCCGTGCAAAAGGAACAATGCCGCGGACCTCTGCGCTCTTCACGCATGCAATTGTCTCCGGCAGATCAAACGGAGAATGTTCGGTGTCGACGATGAAATAGTCAAATCCGGCGAGCCCGAGCGCTTCCGCAACCTCCCCGGAACCGAAATCCAGGAACGTTCCGATCGTCTGCTCTTTGTTCAGAAATTTTTCCCTTACTGCGTTCTTCATGATAACTTCCCTGCCTTGTAATCAAGGACGATCTGCTTCATAGCTTCGACAGCTGTCCTGTTCTGTTCCATCGTGCCGATGGAGATTCTGCACTTTACAAAATCGCCTCTGATATTCACGCCGTATGTATAAAGTTCTCCCGCCATGACTGCCGGAGGCATATGTGGATCAAAGAAAATAAAGTTGCTGTGTGAAGGCCATACGCGGAAGCCCATTTTTTCCATTTCGGCGGTCAGATATTCTCTGCCTTCCTTATTATGTGTGATCGTGTATTCGATAAAGTCGTGGTCATCGATTGCCGCTTCCGCACCTTCCAGCGCCACTCTGTTGCAGCAGAAGCCGACGGCGTCGATGTTCAGATAGCCGATGATCTCCTTGTTGGAGATGACGTAGCCAAGTCTGGAGCCTGCCATGCCATAGATCTTGGAGAATGTTTTTACAACGATCAGATTCAGATTATCCGCGATCTGCGGGATCATACTCTGATAGCCCGGTTTATCGATAAATTCGAAATATGCTTCATCCACGACGACCGCAACGTTCGCCGGAACCTTGTGTACAAACTCGATCAGCTTCTTGTCATCACACACAGTGCCGGTAGGATTGTTCGGATTGCAGATAAATACGACACGTGTTTTATCATTGATTGCCGCATACATCCTGTCGAAATCCGGTTCGTAGCTGTCATCCATCGGAATCTCGACGATCCTGCCGTCATTTTTCTTCGTGACGTTATAATAGTTCGGATAGGTCGGTGTCGCTACGATGACCTCGTCGCCCGGGCGGATCAGCATGTCTGCGATAAATCCCAGCGCGCTCGTCGCACCCTGCACGACCAGTATATTCTCAGGCGTCACCCCATGGAGAGCAGCCAGCTTCCTGCGAAGTGACAATGCCGTGATATCCGGATAGCGGTTTGCCCTGCTGCATGCATCCACCATGGCCGTGACCGCCTTCGGAGACACGCCGAACGGATTCTCGTTCTTGTGCATCTCGAGCACGGTGGTCACTCCCGGCTTAAAAGGCTTATGCTTATCGCCAACTCCGAAATTATACGGCGGCGCCTCCCGCACGAAATTACTTACAATGTCCTTGAACATACGTTTAAACCTCCCTTTTATTATAGCAGCCTGCTGCAGGTCTGCTTATTTTACTTCCAGTGTTTTTACCGGTTTTCCATCCGGTCCCTCATATCTGCGTCCCCATCCGGAGATGACAGCGAACAGAAGAACGAAGAAAAGGAAGATGCAGTGATATGTATGAGCAGCCAACTGTACCGGGCTGACATTCGGAATGAACGAGTAATCCGCCTGAGCACTGGTCACGCATGAGATGACGATGAAGATAAAGGAGCTGGTAACCGGAAAAATAACCGGCAGCGTGGATGCGAAACCATCCAGCAGGTTAGCCCTTCTGTACGGATGCAGTTGTTTGCTTTTGCCGATCCTGTTTGCGATCGGGCCGAACATGATTATCGCAGGGCCGTTGGCGGAACCAAGGCAGATGGAAGAGACCATGATACCGATCATCAGGATGAGCTCGGATCCGATTACGGTCCGGTTCAGTTTGCTGTTGATCAGCTTGGTAATGATCGCGTCCATCGTGCCGCTCTCATTGAGCAGTCCGATGATTCCGGCAACCGCGTACAGATACCCGACAGTTCCGATCATATTGTTGATGCCGTCTACCAGGAAACCGGAGAGAGCACCGTCCGTAATTCCTGCGATATCTGAAGGCTTCAGTGCGCCGGATACCAGTCCGACGATACTGCCGACGATGATGCCGACTGTGCAGGCCTCAAAGATATTCTGTGTTTTTACCGCAACGACCATAAGAATAACAACCGGGATCAGCATGATGAGACCGCGCGGATTGGAGTACTGTTTCAGAAGTTCCGCACCTTCGCTGCCGCTCACCGCCGCGCCTGAACCGCCGGTTATGATAAAAAGAACAACTGCAATGGCAGCCGCAACGAGTGCATATTTCATTCTTGTGGCCACAACACCGCCGATATCTGCCACACCTTTCCGCTTTGTGTACTCCTGGGTAGATGCGGAGGCAATTGTCGTATCGGAAATCGGCGCTACATTATCACCGAAAATCGCACCGGAAAGGATGGCGCCTGCAAGAACAACCGGGTTTGCTCCGAGGAGAATACCGGACGGATACAGAATCGGGAACGCCGTAAACAGTGTACCGATCGATGTACCGGTCGCACTTGAGAGAATACATGTCGCAATAAAAGTAAATCCGGTGAAGACGCCGCCGGTGAGTCCCAGCGATTTTCCGATCCATACAAAGCCGTTGGCGATCTGCGCACGGGTCATCATCTTGCCGAACATGCCGACGATGAACAGGATCAATGCAAGGGTCTGGATCGTATCCGATGACATACCTTTGACGATCGCATTCCAGTACTTGCTTTGGCTCGTGCTCAGGACAGAGCAGACGACCAGGATTGCAAATCCGCCAGTCGTCAGCGAAATCATGGAGTAATCCTTAATGACAACAAAGAGCAACACACATACAACAACGAAAAGAGCCAACGGTATCAAAGACATATACATGCCGCCCCGGAATTCGAGGCGATCATCTTTTTTCTCAATATCACTCATACGCTTGTTCCTCCTCAAATGTTTTTTTCACACAGGAGAGAGGGCCCATGGCATCCCGCTTCTCAAATTACTGCACGTTGAACATCAGTGCCCGAACCGCCTGCTGCAGACAGAAAAAGCGGCTTCCTTTACGGAAACCGCCTTTGGTTCGTCAAAAGATATCCTTTTCAAGTGTGATGATACAATCGAAAGCACAAAATTTCTGTAAAATGTTTTACATTTGAATTTGATTCAAAAAATTTTTCACGCAGAGGATACGTTATAAAAACCGGCAGATTGCCGAAAATACTTTTTACGGAAAAAACTGCCGGCACTTTTCCCGTCGTGCATGTATAATGATTTTACTGAAGTCACTAAAAAAGGAGGGTTCGCTGTGAGAGAGAATGATTCCGGTCCCATTGAGGCAAGCTTTGAAAATCCATGGCTTGCGCTTCCGGAAGATACATGGAACGATCTCCGTGCCCTCGCGTCGGTCAGGCATTACCTCCGGGACGAAATCCTGTATGGACCGGACAGCGTGCTGAGAAATGTATATATTGTAAAAAAAGGCAGAGTACGCCTCGGATATTTCAACGCCGATGGCGAAGAAAAGGGTGCCTACATCGCCGATGAAAACTGCATGTTCGGCGAAGCCGCCGCCATTCCCGGCTATCCCACATTCTACACGGCGACAGTCATTGTGGATTCCGATATCTACGAGATACCTGCGCAGGCGCTCGTCAAAAAACTGCATCAGGACCCGGAACTTTCCTACAAGCTGATCCTGCTCCTTGCGCGCAAGATGCGTATCTACTCCAAGCAGGAGATCGTGCTTTCCTTCTCCGAGGCATACGGCCGCACCTGCAGTATGCTCTTTTTCCTGGCCGACAGATACGGAATAGCCCGAACGGATCTGGGACCTGACGCCAAAGAGATCAGTGTCTCCTTCACCCAGCAGGAAATGGCAAATATGATCAACTGCAGCAGAGTGCGCGTCGCTAATGTCTTCAGCAATCTGATGCGGGATGGTCTCCTCTTGAAACAGCGCGGGCATTATATCGTCCTTGATCTGGTAAAACTAAAGAACACCTTCGCCCAGTTATAAAAGCCTTTGGTTTCATCGCATCCTTCGCACAGAAAGGGCACTTCCGTCCATTCCTGTTTTTTAAGGTCTGTTTCTCGCTTATCTTTGTCTGTGACTTTTCCGGTTGTTCCCGTACATGCATTTATCGGCGCAGTGAATTACCGCATCAATTCCGTGATCCTCCTCCGGATTTTCGGCAATTCCGATAAATACGGTGACAGGACAGCCGCCTATGCTGCGTTTCATCAGTTCCTCTTCCGTATGTACAGTTAACAGATTTCTAGACATTTTCTTCATTATCACAGACAATCAGAAATTCATCTCCGCCGTACCGGCAACCGCGGCATTCCCCATCATGGCAGTCTCGTCGGATCGCGTACCCGACTGCCCGGATCAGTTCATCACCAGCATCATGTCCGTAGGTATCGTTAACCGTCTTGAGTCCGTCTGCGCCGATAAACACAACGGCACATGCCTGTTTACCGGCAAGCTGTTCCCGCTCGCGGTCCTCATACGCAGTGTGGTTTGCGAGTCCGGTCAGCGCATCTGTGTAAGCCGTAAGCTCCAGTTTGTCCTGATACAGTTTGTATATTTAATTAATAGTTTCCCAACCAGTTAGACTATACAGCATTTTTTCTGGGCCTCCCGCGCTTCTTCTTCGGCGGCTCCTTTGGCTTGGGTAGTAGACCTAAGTTCTGAAGAACTTCCGTATAGGC